>Ga0207719_100373_pt1 | contig 28175 bp, 23 predicted proteins | sample A23P1SouthBayCA_2_FD_187279 | JGI IMG/M metagenome (GOLD analysis project Ga0207719, IMG submission 187279) | Aerobic enrichment media microbial communities from Eden Landing Ponds, California, USA - A23 P3 (3) (SPAdes) | ecosystem: Environmental > Aquatic > Marine > Unclassified | place... | reverse complement strand
GGACGGGAAGCACCGTCGCCGGCGGGGCGAACAACGCGGCGGCCGCCGAGGCGTCGACCGTCGCCGGCGGGGCGGAAAACGACGCGAGCTGTCCCGCGACTACCGTCGCGGGCGGGACGGACAACCTGGCTCGCGCGCTCCGGGCGACGGTCTCGGGCGGCGCCGGCAACGCCGCCGCCGGGATCGAGAGCGCCGTGGGGGGCGGGGTCGGCAACGACGCGGCCGGGAACCAGTCCGCCGTCGGCGGCGGGATCGAGAACGAGGCGACCGGGACGGGATCGACGGTCGCCGGCGGGACGAACAACGCGGCGCGCGGCTCCGGGGCGGCGCTGGGCGGCGGTGCCGAAAACCTGGCGGACGGCGTCGAGTCGACGGTCGCAGGGGGGTCGAACAACGCGGCGAGCGCCGGCGGCTCGACGGTCGCCGGCGGCACCGACAACGACGCGAGCGGGCAGGGAGCGGCGCTCGGCGGCGGCACCGGGAACGCCGCCGGCGGGACCGGGAGCACCGTCGCCGGCGGCGCCGACAACGAGGCCCGCGGGCCGCGAGCGACCGTCTCCGGCGGCGCGCACAACGCGGCGGTCGGCGAGCGGTCGGCCGTGTCGGGTGGCGCGAACAACGCGGCGATCGGGCCATCGGCCGCCGTCTCCGGCGGGACGCACAACGACGCGCGCGCGTCAGACGCTGCGGTGGGCGGCGGGTCCGGCAACGACGCCGACGGCGCGGCCGCGACGGTCGCCGGCGGGCGGCGCAACGCCGCTGACGGCGACCGGTCGACGATCGCCGGCGGCGCCGACAACGACGCCGACGGCGACGGTGCGGCGCTGGGCGGCGGGATCGGAAACGCCGTGAGCGCCGCCGGGGCGACGGTGGCCGGCGGCGCGGGCAACGAGGCCCGGGGGACCCGATCGACGGTGTCGGGCGGTGCCGACAACGCCGCGAGCGGGAACCGGTCGACGGTATCCGGGGGTGCTGGCAACGACGCCCTCGGCGAGGCGACCACGGTGTCGGGCGGGGCGGGCAACGACGCCCTCGGCGCCGAGGCGACGGTCGCGGGCGGCACCGGCAACGCCGCGGGCGGCGCGAGTTCCGCGATCGGCGGCGGTACCGGAAACGCCGCGGGCGGCGACCGCTCGGCGGTTGCTGGCGGGGCCGGCAACGCGGCCGAGGGGCAGGCGGCGTTCCTCGGCGGCGGCGCGGGCAACGCGGCGGGCGGGAGCTGGGCCGTCCTCGGCGGCGGGACCGGCAACCAGGCCCGTTCGGTCCGGTCGACGGTCACGGGGGGCGCGAACAACACGGCGGCCGGCGCGGCCTCGACAGTGTCGGGCGGCACCGGTAACGACGCCGCCGGCAACCGCTCCGTCGTGGGTGGCGGCATCGCCAACGAGGCGACGGGCGACGAGGCGACCGTCGCCGGCGGCGCCGGCAACGAGGCGAACGGTTCGGGAGCGGCGGTCGCCGGCGGGACCGACAACGCGGCCGCCGCGTCGGACGCCGCCGTCGCGGGGGGAGCCCGCAACGCCGCGGAAGCGGAGAAGGCGGCCGTGTCGGGCGGCGCCGACAACGCCGCGAGCGGGACTGCGGGAACGGTCTCCGGCGGCGTCGACAACCTGGCCCGGGCGATACGGGCGACGGTGTCCGGGGGCGCGGGGAACGTCGCGGGCGGCGACCGGTCGGCGGTCGGCGGCGGCGCGGGTAACGACGCGACGGGGACCGGCGCGACCGTCGCCGGCGGCACCGCCAACGAGGCCCGCAGCGCGGACGCGACGGTGTCGGGGGGCGCGGGGAACGTCGCCGACGGCGCCGCGTCGACCGCGGGCGGCGGCGCCGGCAACCGGGCCTCCGGGGCGCGATCGGCCGTCTCCGGCGGCGCCGACAACGCGGCAGCGGGGACGGAAGCGTTCCTCGGCGGCGGCGCGGACAACGCCGCGAGCGGGGATCGATCGGCCCTCGGCGGCGGGACCGGCAACCTGGCGCGCGCGCTCCGGGCGACGATCGCGGGCGGTTCCGACAACGTCGCGGGCGGGATCGGATCGACCGTGAGCGGCGGGTCGGACAACGACGCCGCCGGGGATCGCTCGGCAGTGGGCGGCGGGTCCGGCAACGACGCCGCCGGCGACGCGGCCACCGTCTCCGGGGGCTCGAACAACGGCGCGACCGCCCCGGAGACGGCGGTCGGCGGCGGGTCCGGAAACGGCGCGCGCGGCGCGCGATCGACCGTCGCAGGCGGCGCGAACAACGAGGCCGCCGGCGGGGGAGCGGCCGTCTCCGGCGGGACGGACAACGCCGCCAGCGGCGAGGGATCGGCGGTCGGCGGCGGGACCGGCAACGCCGCCCGCGACGCCGGGTCGGTCGTCGCGGGCGGGCGCGAGAACGCCGCCGTCGGCGGAGACAGCGCCGTCGCGGGGGGCACCGACAACGCCGCCAGCGGCCCCCGATCGACGGTGTCGGGCGGCGCCGACAACGACGCCGCCGGGCCCTCGTCGGTCGTCTCCGGCGGCGCCGGCAACGCCGCGACGGGTCGGGCGTCGGCTACGGGCGGCGGCGCCGGGAACGAGGCCGACGCCCGGGGAGCAACCGTCGCGGGCGGAACGAACAACGCCGCGACGGGCGGCGACTCGGCGATCGCGGGCGGCGCCGACAACGACGCGGGCGGACGCGGTGCGGCGCTGGGCGGCGGGATCGGTAACGACGCGAGCGCCGCCGGAGCCACGGTGTCGGGCGGTGCGGACAACGAGGCCCGGAGCACGCGGGCGACGGTCTCGGGCGGGTCGAAGAACGTCGCGACCGGGAACCGCTCCGTGGTCGCCGGCGGCGCCGGCAACGACGCGGTCGGGGAGGCGTCCACGGTGTCGGGCGGGGCGGGCAACGACGCCCTCGGCGCCGAGGCGACGGTCGGCGGCGGGAGCGGAAACGTCGCCGACGGGCCCGAATCGACGGTCGGCGGCGGGAGCGACAACGCCGCGGGCGGCGACGGATCGACCGTCTCCGGGGGTGCCGGCAACGACGCCCTCGGCCAGGCCGCGACGGTCGCCGGGGGTTCGGGCAACGCGGCGAGCGGGAGCTGGGCCGTCCTCGGCGGCGGGACCGGCAACCAGGCCCGCTCGGTCCGGTCGACGATCTCGGGCGGCGCGAACAACACGGCGGCCGGCGCGGCCTCGACAGTGTCGGGCGGCACCGGCAACGCGGCGGCCGGCAACCGCTCGACGGCCGGCGGCGGCGTCGAGAACGCGGCGACGGGCGAGACCTCGACGGTGTCGGGCGGCGCGGGAAACGTCGCCGACGCGCGCGAGGCGACGGTCGCCGGCGGGATCGACAACGTCGCCGACGGGGAGCGATCGACCGTCGGCGGCGGCTCGAACAACGAGGCCGGCGGGAGCGAGGCGGCGGTCAGCGGCGGGTCGGACAACGACGCGAGCGGGTCCTGGGCCGCGGTCGCCGGCGGCCACGCCAACCGCGCTCGCGGACTCCGGGCGACCGTCGCTGGCGGAGGGCAAAACACCGCCGCCAGCCCCGGCGCCACCGTCGCGGGCGGCTCGCACAACGACGCCATCGAGGAGCGCGCGACCGTCGCGGGCGGCGACGGTAACGCCGCCAGCGGGATCTTCGCCGCCGTCGGCGGCGGCGCCAGGAACGTCGCGAACGACCTGGAGTCGACGATCGCGGGCGGCGGACACAACGTCGCGGACGGGGTGGCTTCGACCGTCTCGGGCGGCGACGGCAACGCCGCCTTCGGCGAGGGCGCCACCGTCCCCGGCGGGATCGGGAACACCGCCGACGGCGACTACTCCATGGCGGCGGGGCGGCTGGCCGATACCGCCGGCTACGACGGCGCCGTCGTCCTCGGCGACTCCACGGGGGAGGGAATCCGGGCGCGGGGCAGCGACGAGGTGCGCTCCCAGATGCCCGTGTACGCCCCCTCGTTCAACACGACGAGCGCGCGGGCGAAGAAACACGCCGTCGAGCCAGTCGATCCCGGCGAGGTGCTCGACAGCGTGGCCTCGCTGTCGGTGCGGACCTGGGAACTCGACGGGCAGGACGGCGGCCGGCACATGGGTCCCATGGCCGGCGAGTTCCGGGAGGCGTTCGAACTGGGCGAAGCGGACGGCGCGATCGCCAGCGTCGACGCCGACGGCGTCGCGCTGGCCGCCATCCAGGGTGTCGCCGAGCGTCTCGACGATCGCGACGAGCGGATCGAGGCGCTGGAGGCCGAAAACGAGGCGCTGCGGGAGCGCCTCGCGGCCGTCGAGTCCCGCCTCGCTGACGACGGGACCGGCGACAGGGACCCCGGCGGCGCTCCGTCAGACGCCGTCCGGACTGCAGGCGACGACCAAGAAACCGACGTCGATCGACCATCGACGGACAACGACACCTAACACAACAATGGCAGACAGAAGCGCGATCAACGCACCGGTCAGGACGAACAGGTTCGAGGTCGAACTCGAACTCCCCGGCGGCCCGGTCCCGGGGTGGCGACGCGTCGACCTCCCCGGACAGGAGACGAAGGTGACCCGCTACAGGGAGGGCCCGGACCCCGAGTACGAGTTCCCGCTCGCGGGGGGCACGACGGAGGGCGCCGACCTCGTAATGGAGCGGGGGGCCAAACAGGGCGAGAAGATGCTGTGGGACTGGCGCGAGAAGGCCCGCCAGGGCAAACTCGACGAGACCAGGAAGACGATCGCGGTGGTCGTGTACGATTCGACGGGCAACCAGTCGCTGCTCCGCTTCGAGTTCCAGAAGGCCTGGCCCAGGAGCTACTCGCCGCCGACGCTCGACGCACAGGCCGGCAACACCGCCACCGAGGAACTGACCATCGCGTACGACCGGATGAAACGGACGATGTGAGAACCGGGGATCACCAACGGAGAACACAACAATGGCAGACAGAAGCGCGATCAACGCACCGATCAGGACGAACAGGTTCGAGGTCGAACTCGAACTCCCCGGCGGTCCGGTCCCCGGGTGGCGACGGATCGACCTCCCCACGACGAGCACCCAGGGCGCCACCTACAGGGAGGGCCCGGATCCCGAGTACGAGTTCGAACTCACCGGCAACGAGGCACAGGACGCCGACCTCGTGATGGAACGGGGGATCAAGACGGGCGAGATGATGCTGTGGGACTGGCACGAGAAGGTCCGCCAGGGCAAACTCGACGAGGCCAGGAAGACGATCGCGGTGAGCGTCTTCGACTCGACGGGCAACCAGACGCTGGCCCGTTTCGAGTTCACGAAGGCCTGGCCGAGGCGCTACGAGCCGCCGACGCTTGACGCACAGGCCGGCAACATGGGCACCGAGACGCTCGTGATCGCCTACGACCGCTACAAGCGCTCGCAGTGACTTCCTGACGGCGACCTTTTCCACGATCGCGACCCGGCCGAACAGGCGATCCCTCGACGACCGGGACCCGGCCGATCAAACCACGTGTTCGACGTCGTAGGAACCCAGCCGGCGCACCCAGCCGTCCGCGGCAACGATGCCTTCGACCTCCTCCAGGGCCGCCTTCGTGCGCTCCTCGTAGAGGCCGGCCTCGAAGTCGATGTGAAAGAGGTAGTCCCCGAGACGTGTCCCGCTGGGGCGGGATTCGATGCGCGAGAGGTTGATGTCCCGATCGGCGAACGCTTCCAGCAGTTCGAGCAGGAGCCCGGGGTAGTCGGTGCTGGGGTAGACGATGACGGTGGACTTGCCGCCGGCCTCCGAGCGCTCCGCGAGGGGCGCGACGACGAAAAAGCGCGTGGCGTTGGAGTCGGTGTCCTGAATGTCCGCCGCGAGCACCTGGAGCTCGTCGCCCGCGTTGTCGGGGTGGCCGATGGCGGCGACGGTCGGGTCCTCGCGGGCGCGCTCGACGCCCCGGGCGGTGCTGGCCACGGCCTCCAGACGGGCTTCGGGGTACTCCGCGCCGAGGAAGTCCCGGCACTGCGCCAGGGCCTTCGAGTGGCTGGCGACGACGTCGAACTCCCCGGACTGGGCGATCAGGGCGTGGCGGACGGGCGTGACGACCTCCCGGACGACCGCGACCTCGTACTCGACCAGCGAGTCGAGGCTCTCGGTGACGCTGCCGTCGATGCTGTTCTCGATGGCGATGACGCCGCGGTCGAACTCGCCGGCGGCGACGGCCTCGACGATGCTCGCCACCGACTCCCGGAACGACACCTGGTCGGCGACCGACCTGGCGGCCCGATGCGAGTAGGTCCCCGCCGGCCCGAGCGTCACCGCGTGCATACCCGGACCGTCGTCGGTCGGGGACAAAAGCGCGTCGGGTTTCCGACCTGCGGCTAAAAGATTGACAAGAACCGCATCCGTCCATCCGATCGTGCTCCCGCTTCCGACCTCGCCGGTACCGGTCGCGCTGGCGGCGCTCCTCGCTGGCCTGGCGACGGCGCGCGTCCTCCGGCCCGATCCGGCCGCGCCGACGGGGACGCCGCGGTCCGTCGCCGTCCACGGCGTCCCCGCGGTCGCGACTGCCGCGATCGCCGTCGTCGTCTGGACGACGCCGGTCGGGACGTGGGCGCCCGCGACCGCCGGCGTCCTCGGCCTGGCGGCGATCCTCGCTCCCTTCGCGAACGGGCTCCGGGTGCGATCCCGGGCGCCGACGCCGGCCGAGAGGGGGGTGCTCCGGCGTGCGTCGGGCCTGTCCGGGGACGTCCGCGTCGCCGACGCCGGCGGGGCGATCACGGGCTACGCCGCCGGGAACCCCTTCACCGGAACCGTCGTCGTGAGCGCGGGCGCGCTCGCCGCGCTCTCCCCGCGGGCCGTGGCGGCGCTTCTCGCCCACGAGCGCGCACACGTCGAGCGCCGGCACGCGCTGCTCCGGGCGGGCGCGAGCGCCGGCGTCCTGGCCGTTGGGACCGGGACCGCCGCGTTCGCGCTGTCGGGCGCGACGGCGATCGGGGCCGGCGTGCTGGCGACTCTCGGCGTCGAGCGCGTCCTCGCGGCGGCGCTGGGCCGTCGAACGGAGTTCGCCGCCGACGCGGCCGCCGCCGACCGGACCTCGCCGGCGGCCGTCCGCGAACTCCTGTCGTCGCTCCCCGAAGCGGGGCGCTCGCCGGGCTGGCGGCTCCTCTCCTCGCATCCCTCGCGGGAGCGTCGGCTCGCTCGCGTGCGCGAACTCGACGCTGCGTGACGGCGACGCCGTCGTCGAACCGACGCGCCTATCCTGGCGACGGCCCAACCGGGGGTATGGACCGCCAGGCGCTCGCCTACGCCCTCCTGTTTTCCGTTCCGCCGGCGATCGGCATGACGGGCTTTTCCGTGATGGCGACCACCGGCGGCCTGATCAACCCCGTCGCCGCCCTGATCGGAGTCGCGACGTGGGTGATCATCTTCGCCTTCGTCTACGTCGCCGCCACGCGCGGCCAGCCCGACGAGAGCCGGTCGCCCGGGGCGATGTGACGCGACGAACGCGACACGTCTGCCTCTCGACGGCATCACGCCCGACAGCGTCGGCACGACGGCGACGTACCTGCTCGCCGGGGCGGCCGGGAACGTGGATTTTTACCGCTCGGTTGCCAGGGCCACCTATGGACGAGGAGGTGCTGGGGGTCGACGGCCACGCGCCCCGCGTCCGGGAGTACATGACGCCCGACGTCGAGACCGTCGCTCCCGGGGACACCGTGGGGGCCGTGGCCCGGCGGATCGCCGAAAGCGGCCACGACGGCTTCCCCGTCACCGCGGACCGGCGGGTCCACGGGTTCGTGAGCGCGACGGACCTCCTGCTGGCGGCCGAGGACGACCCCGTCTCCGCGGTGATGAGCCAGGACCTGGTCGTCGCCGACCCCGACATGGCCGTGACCGACGCCGCCCGGGTGATCCTCCGGTCGGGCATCCGGAAGCTCCCCGTGGTCGACGAGGCGGGCGACCTCGTGGGGATCATCTCGAACGCCGACGTCGTCCGGAGCCAGATCGAGCGCGCCACCCCCGAGAAGGTGGGGCGGCTCTCCCGGACGCTCGAATCCTTACACGGCGTCGAGACGACCCAGGAGCGCCGGACCGTCGAGCTGTCGGGGCTCACGCCGACCCAGGCGAAGGTGTACGCCGACGAACTCGAAGGGCGGGTGTACGAACTCGAGCGCGGGCTCGCCGAACCGCTGGTCGTCATCGACACGCCCGGAAATCTCCTGCTCGCCGACGGCCACCACCGGGTGCTCGCGGCCGACCGCCTCGGGATCGCCGAGATGGACGCCTACGTGATCCACATCGCGGAGCCGATCGAACTCGGGATGGCGAAGACCGGACGGGGACAGGGGCTGGAGTCGATCCGGGACATCGAGGTCGTCGACTACGCCCGCCACCCGCTGGTCGAGACGGTCGAACGGCTGCAGTGATGTCGGCGCGCCGGGGCCGCGGCGTCCGGCTCCGGGATCACTCCGCGTCGAAGCGCTCCTCGACGTCGGCTCTCGCCTCCGCGATGACCTCCCGTTCGGCCGTCCGCATCGCCCGGATCGCCTCGTCGGTGTACTCGACGGTGATCGTCGGCATCGCACCCCCGAGCAGGGAGGCGGCTCCCGACAGGATCTCGCCGGGGTCGATCCGGGTCCGGAGGACGAACGCGTCGCGGTGCGCCCGGAGGGGTCCGGAGAACTCGAAATGCGTCTCGACGAGGTCGATCGCTGCCTCGCGGTCCAGGGTGTCGGCCACCGCCACCCAGTAGTCGTCGTGGGGCGAGTCGACGACGGGCGCGATCGCGTCGCCCAGGCCCTGCTGGCGCTCGATCAGGCGGTCCTCGAGGCGCCGGCGGCGACCGGAGTCGACGGTTTCGCGCATCGACTGTGCGTACCGGTCGGCCGCGAGCAACTCCTCGCGGTAGGCGCCGATGGGCTCCCCGGAGTCGACGTACTCCAAGAGGACCTCGAACTGGTCGAGGACGTCGGATTTGAACGCCCGCAGTTCGGGCCTGACGACCCGGCGATCCAGCGCGTCGCTCTGCTTGAGCAGGCGGTCGATCGTCCCGCTGCCGGGCGTGTGTGCGCCCTGGAGCGCCGCGACGACGTTGAACTCCCGGTAGGTGGCGTCGACGGCGTCGCCGATGAACGCCCGGAACCCCTCGCGTGCGGCCTCGCGTGTCACGTGTGGGCGAAGGAAGCGGGAGGTAGTATGTCTGACGGAGGCGCGGCTCATGTCGTTTCAATCTTTTCCTGAAATGTGCGTGATTCGAGAAATTCACGCCATGCCTCTAGTATCGTAAGGTAGGATAATCAAGCAATGGCGCAAACTAACTTCAGGCTGGATGATGACCTGAAGGAGTGGGCAGAGGGACGTCTATCAAGACTGATAAACAAGATTCGTAGTGCAGATACGCGATCGAAACGACCCCATTTGCTGATGAACATTTGGAGGAACCTACGAGCCATACCAACTTGAAGAACGGCAGGACTTCATTGAGAAAGAATCCGAAAAGAAATCAAAACAGATAAAGAATGAAATAAATCACATAAATTAACACTTTCTTGGTGGAATTTGCGAATTACTGCAGAAGTCTGGAGAGTGATGATCTCGGAAGCGGCATAAAGCAGGTAGAGAAAATTAGGAATGGCGAGCATTCTTTGAATTTCATAGTGTTCAGATATCCCTCGCAAAATCTTCGGGAATACCCATATATATATAAGTTTCGGGGATTAATCCTCAACTAAGACGATGACCCGAAATCACGAAAAACAGGCCTAATCGTAACGTATAACAGGTAAACGGCGACAAAGAGAGGACCCAGCATGAACACGCTCCTGATCCTAGCCCCATTGGTAGGGGTTGGGATCGGACTCGCGTCGGCGTATCAAGTAACGCGCGGTCAAAAAAGAATCCATTTTGTTGAGGAGAAGAATCTCCAGTCTGAGATTGACGATCTAGATATTGAAGTGGCTGGAAGCGAGACCTGCGGAGAATGTGGTGACGAGATAGAACCAAGTGAAATTGGTGCGGTAGTCCGTGATGGCGAAGAGTACGTAATCATTTGCGATGATTCTAAGTGTCTCGACACTTACGACTTGAGATAAGTCGTATCACCTATGTCGATTATCGCAGGTCTATCTTTATTAGATCTAATTCTCGGAATACTGCTTGGTATGATCGGGATGATTAGCGCATTTGTGTCTTTTTTATGGTATAGTAATTTAGATAGGAAAACGGAACAATATGATGAAGAATTACGTGAAGATATTGAACAAAAGTCTGATTTTAGTGGAATAACGAGGGCAGCACACCCGAAATTCATCACTACATCAGACTCTACGTTTTCCAAATCCAAAGCAATAGTCGAGAAACAACTAGGAAAGTATTCTGGCAAGCCGGATAAATTAGTTGTAGTGTCTGGGGACAACGAGAACGAAAGAAAGATCGAAATGATCCGGGAAAGAGTAAGAGAGATCCCCGGGAAAAATATACTTGCTAGTGAACTGGTTGCTGCGATCAGGAACCACTATGCGTACAGGCTTGCTCTGTCCCGCGAGAAAGTCGGTAGCAGGGTGGTTGAACATTTTAAATCTGAACGTGACGAGTACGAATTTTCAAACCGCGTGACTGAGCTGGCACAGACGGACAGCTACTATAATGTGACTATATTTGATGAGTCAAGTGATGAAGAAGGGAGTGACCCACTCAATGACATCTTTCTGCGAATAGTAGAAGCTGCTGAACAATATTGTGTGGCCCCAGCCGAAGGGATTGAGCAAACACATGAAACAATAGAAGATTGTCAATCCATCCTAATGCTCACCTTCTTCGGATTATATGCTCAGTCAATGAAAGGTGCAAAAATCGGAGGAGACCGATCAAGGGACCAGTATATAAACGGGTATAGATCTGATATTCGGGATGATGATAATTGGGGATATTGGATTTTGCCAAAAAATCAGTGTGATGAAGAAGATTTCGAACGTATAAGATATATTGGTTGGAAAATCGAAGACATACTTAACGAACATTGGAGAAATAATATATATTCTACACTTTACACCAAGGGTGATTCTATTAGAGAGATGGAGTACGTAGAGACACCATTCTTAATTTTTCAGAAGGACGAAGAACAATTCCGTGGTGGGGGTCACGGCAGTGATGGTTAATGAATGAATCAGCTCTGTAGTTTCACTAGGCTGCGTTGAGTTTGGGACAAGAACGGGAATGCTTCTCCAGGTTGAGTCGGTGAATAATAGCTGGAGTATTCGGACCTATGAGCGTGTCGTGGCCAAAATCAAGAGACTACGGCCCATCTGGGTAAGTTAATCTATCCCTGACACATTTGCAGCCATTTCCTTCGAAACGCGGCGCTGGCTGGCGAAACTACAGAGCCCGATTTTCCGTAATTACACGTCCTCCGGGAGCCACCCTCCGGAGACCTCGACGTTGGCGCCGCTGACGTAGTCCGATTCCTCGTCGACGAAAAAGCGCAACGCCTGTGTCACGTCCCCAAAGGAGGCCGGCCGTCCCCGCGGGAGATCCTCGGGGAACGCGTCGGAGTTCTCGACGACGTACGGCGAGACGGCGTTGGCGGTGATGCCGTCCGCGCTGGTGTCGGCGGCGAGCATCCGGGTGAACATGAGGACGCCGGCCTTCGCCGCGAAGTACGGGAAGTTCGCCGGGGAGACGAGCCCGCGGTCGCTTGAGGCGTAGCCGACGTTGACGACACGCCCCCAGCCGGACTCGCGCATGGCCGGCAGGGCGCGCCGCGAGCAGAGGTACGTCGCGGTGAGGTTCGTGTCGATCACCTCGTGCCAGGTCCCCACATCGATCTCCTCCCAGTGGCGGGGCGCGAACGCGCCGACGTTGTTCACGAGGACGTCGACGGTCCCGAGTTCGTCCTCGACGCCATAAAAGCAGTCGTCGACCTGCTGGGCGCTCGTGACGTCGGCACAGACGGTGATCGCCTCGGGGGCGCCCCGGTCGCGCGCCGCCGCGGCCACCTCGGCGGCCGCCTCGTCGCTGGAGCGGTAGTGGACGGCGACGCTCGCGCCACAGTCGGCGAGCGTGAGCGCGAACTCCCGTCCCAGGCCCGTCGCGCTGCCGGTGACGAGCGCGATCCGCCCCGAGAGGTCCGGCTGGATCATACCCCGACCTGGGTCGCCCGGGGTAATAAGCCCCGGCGGACGCTCCCGACGGGGGAGAACGCGGCTGGCAACGGAGCGTGGCCGACTAGGACCGGCGCCGGGCGGGCGAGCGCCGACGGCGAAACAGGTGGTGTTTTGTTCCCGGGGGGTCGTAGATCGGTCCACGAGAGGGATGGCGGGGACCTACTACGCGGGCATCGACCTCGGCGCGACGCACGTCCGGGCGGCCGTTGCCGACGAGACGGGCGAGATACTCGCGCTCGACCGGCGGAAGACCCCGCGCGGACCACGGGGCGTCGACGTCACGGAGGCGGTCCTGGACGCGATCCGGGCGGCGTGTGCGGACCTCGGGATCGATCCCGGGGAGATCGCGGCCGCGGGCATCGGCTCCATCGGCCCGCTGGACCTTGCGAGCGGGGCCGTGGTGAACCCGGCGAACCTGCCCGACGCCATCGACGTGATCCCGCTTCGCGAACCCGTCTCGGAGCTGGTCGGCACCGATCGGGTCGCCCTGCACAACGACACCACCGCGGGCGTCATCGGCGAGCGCTACTACTCCGAACTCAACCCCGACGACATGATCTACCTCACGATATCCAGCGGGATCGGGGCGGGCGTCGCCGTCGACGGGGACGTCCTGCACGGCTGGGACGGCAACGCCGGCGAGGTCGGGCACATGATCGTCGACGCCGGGCGGCGCCGGACCTGTGGGTGTGGCAAGGCGGGTCACTGGGAGGCGTACTGCTCGGGCGCGAACATCCACGAGTACGCCCGCGACATCCACGAGCGCGAGGGGATCGAGACGGACCTCCCGCTGGGCGAGGAGGGGTTCACCGCCGCCGACGTGTTCGCGGACCCCGACGATCCCCTCGCCGCCGAGGTCATCGACCGGATCGCCGACTGGAACGCGATCGGCGTTGCGAACGTCGTCCAGGCGTACGCGCCCCTTGTGATCGCCATCGGGGGCGCGGTCGCCCTCGAAAACGAGGCACTCGTGATCGACCCGATCAAAGAGCGTGTCCCCGACATGGTCCTCAGCAACGTCCCCGAGATCCGCGCCACCTCGCTCGGCGACGAGGTCGTCCTCTACGGCGCGATCGCGAGCGCGCTCCCCGGCGGCGGCGACGGCGAGGCGCACGCGCATTAGCCCCTCGCCCGGGCGAAGCGCTTAGGATCGTGGCGGGCGGCGTTCGTCCATGCCCGCGGAACTACGCGAGAAGACCGACCGCTACGAGGACCTGCTCGCGGAGGCCCTCTCGGAAGCGACGATCACGGTCCCGGAGGGGACGCCCCTCCGGAGCGTCGCCGAGGAGTTCCGGGAGATGGCGCGGTCGTACCTCGAAGACGGCCGGCACTTCCGCGCCGAGGACGACCCGGTGAACGCGCTCGCGGCCTTCTCCTATGGGCACGCGTGGCTCGACGCGGGGGCGCGCATGGGCGTGTTCGAGGTTCCGACCGACGGGGACCTGTTCACGGTCCGGCACTGATCGACGGGATACCCGGACGTCGAGGACCGTTCGATACGTGGATCCGGGCACGGAAAACGGGGGGTCAACACCGTGATATTCGTGTCAGCTATACGACCGTCTATTCGTCGATCGCCACAGAGTGTGCTCAACGAGGGCATGAGATCCCTCTTTGGACCGTCACGTAATCCGAAAGAACGGCATTAATTATTTATTCTTGGATCGAGACATCGATCCCGGCCTGATCACGTGTTATCACTGACCAGGACGGCGGGGGTCACCACCAGCCGAGCAAGCGGGGGAGGAACCAACCGATGCACCACGACATCCCACGGCGAACATCACTCAGACGGGTGACCGTATCGTTCACGGTGGTAACCGCGGTCCTCGTGCTGGCGCTGGCGTTCGGGCCGGGCGTCGCCAGCGCGAGCGCGGAGAACGTCTCGACGTGCACGACGATCGACGGGTCGGGCGAGTACAACCTGACGAACGACATCGCGGACTCCGGCGCCGGGACGTGTCTCAACGTCACGGCCAGCGACGTCGTCATCGACGGGCAGGGCCACGCCGTCGACGGGGTCAACGCGACGGACAGCGTCGGGATCCGCCTGAGCGGGTCCAGCGACGCGCGGGTGAGAAACGTCACGATCCGGAACGTCGTCCTGAGCGACTGGGCGAACGGGATCAACGCGACCCACGCTGACGACGTCACCATCGAGGGCGTCACCGTCTCCGGCGCGGAGGCAAGCGGGATCGCGCTCGCTCCCGTGGGGGGGACCGTCGACGTCCGGGAGACGACCGTCAGGGAGGGCGTCACCGACCGGGAGGGCGCGGACGCGGTGTTCGTCAGGGGCCGGGCGCGAGACCTCGCCTTCACCAACCTGACGGTCTCTGACGCGGGATACGAGGGTCTCGACGTCGGTTATCGGTCGGCGTTCAGGATCGATACCGTCGACGGGAACGTGACGGTTCGGGACGCGTCGTTCAGCGAGACCGGTCGGACGGCCGCCGACATCGACATCGAGGGGAACCTCACCGTCACCGGCACGGGTTTCGCGTCCACGGGCACCGAGCCGTTCTCGAACCCGTCGATGGATGTTACTAGCCTGCGATCGATCACCCTCCGGGACCTGTCGGTCGAAGGGGGGATCACCGAGGAGGGTGGTATCGAAGCGAGCGCGTTCAGCAATGATCCCGACAGGAGCAACGCGATCACCGCCAGGAACGTCTTCATCAACGGAACGCACGATTCACTCAGTCTCGTCGGCGGGGACCGCGTCGCCGTCGCGAACGCCACTATCACGAACATCACGGCGACCAACCCCGGCATCACCGCCCACTCGACGGAGGGGCTCACGACGGTGCGGGACGTCCGTCTCGCCGACCTCACTGGCGATGGGATCGACGTACAGGCCGGGACGAATCCCGACGATCACACGCTCCCGGACACGGCGCGGGTCGTCGTCGAGAACGCCACCCTCGAACGTGTCACCAGTCAGGGGATCCACCACGATGCGCTCGGGGACGCCGCCCCGCTTTCCGTCCGGAGCACGACGATCGACGGCGTTCTCGACGGCCTGCAACTCAACTCCGGGAACGCGTCGATACGGAACGTAACTATCAGGAACGCGGACCGTGACGGCATCGACGCGAGCGACGACGGCCGGTTCGATGCGCTCTCGATGACGGACGTCACCATCCACAACACCAGCGAGGACGGTATCCGGGCCGCGTTCATCGAGTCGGTGGATCTGACGCGGGTGAACATGACCGAGGTCGGCACACTCGAACTCGCCGCCGACCGGTCGGAGGGGACCCTCACGGACGTGTGGCTGTCGACGAACCGGGTCGACGGCTCGTTCCGCGACGTCGAGGTCAACGACTCCGACTCGCCGGGGAACCTCCCGACGAACTGGACGTCTATCGGCTCGTTCCTGGCGGTGCGCGACGCGACCGACGACACCCCGGAGCCGACGCCGTCGTACATGAACGCCAGCTTCCGGTACGACGACGGGGACGTCTCGGACGTCGACGAGCGCACGCTGTCGGTGTGGCGCCACGACGGGAACTGGACCCAGGTCGGGGGTACCGTCGATCGGGGCGCCAACGCGGTCACGAAGAACATCACCGACTTCTCCGTGTTCGCGCCGCTGGCCGTCCCCACGTCGCTCGGACTCGACCCCGGGAACCTTTCGGTGACGATCGACTCGACGACGAGCCCGGTCAACGAGACCGTGCCGTTCGGCGTCGAGGCGACCGTGACGAACACCGGGGACGTGCAGAGCACGAGGACGATCACGATGTCGCTGAACGGCACCGAACGCGACGCGGCGGGGGTGACGCTCTCCCCCGGCGAGTCGACGACCGTCTCGCTTCGCTGGCAGACCGAACCGGGCGACGCCGGGACGTACGACCTGACCGTGGCCTCCCCCGACGACTCGGCGTCGACGACGGTCGAGGTCGTGGATCCCGCCGGCCCCAGGCCGGTCAGGTCCTGCAAGGTCATCGAGTGGCCCGGGTCGTACGCCCTGAGCGAGTCGATCGAGACCAGCACGCGCGGCCCGTGCATCGAGATCAACGCGTCGGACGTCGTGTTCAGCGGCGGGGGCAACGCCATCGACTGGAACCCCGGAACCGACTACGACGCCTTCGAAATCGGGGTGAAGGCCGGGGAGGAGTCGACCTCCCTGCACAACGTCACGGTGCGGGACCTCACCCTGACCGACTGGGAGCTGGGCGTCTTCGTCGAGAACGTCGACGACGTCCGCTTCGACGGCGTGACGGCGCGGAACGGCGAACAGGCGATCAGGACGTTCCGCGGAGGGGGCACGATCGATCTCCGGCGCGTGACCGTCCGGAACGGGAGCGAGGCCATGCCCGCCGTGTCGGTCCGTAGCGACGCGGAACAGGTCACCGCGGCGAACCTGTCCGTATCGGACGCCGGCACCGTCGGCCTCGACGTCGGGGGAGTCCTATCGAACGGGCCCACGAGCGGGAACGTCACCATCGCCGACACCACGATCAGGGGCACGCCGACCGACGGGATCAGCGTTCGCGCGGAGGGAGACGTCTCCGCGGAGAACGTCACCGTCCGGGACGCCGGGACGGTCGGACTCAACCTCAGCGTCCCCGTCGGCAACGCTTCCGTCGCGGACGCGCTGATCGACGGCGCCGCGACCGGGATCCGGGCGTCCGCCTCGGGGACGGTCACGAACACGACGACCCGGGACACGGTGACCACGCTGTGGGTGTCCGAGTCGACGGTCGTCTCCGCCGACGACCTGACGGTCGGGGGCAACAGCGTGGCGCCGACCACGCTGTCGTTCACGGCGCGCACGAACGCGTCCTCGCGCGTCGAGGTCTCCTCCCCGGAGCGGCTCGTCGAACCGCCGGAGCGGAACCGCTCGGTCTTCCGGTTCGTCGACGTCGCGGTCGGGGCCGGAGCCTCCCTGGGGAACGTCAGGGTCGCCTACGACGACGCCGGGGCGGACAACCTCGAGGAGAGTTCCCTCCGGATCTGGCGGTACGGGGGCGAGTGGACGGCCCTCGGCGGGAGCGTCGACACGGCGGCCAACACGGTGACGCTCGATCGCATCGACGCGACGGACGGCCGGGTCACGCTGGCGCCGCTGGGGACCTCGACCGACCCCGAGCCGACCTACGCGGTGTCCGTCGACGGGGACGCCGTCGAGGCCGGGGAGACGTTCGCGATCACGGTCGTCGCCACCAACGACGGCGGCGAGATGCTCGATGGGATCACGCTGACCCGCAACGGCGAGGCCATCGACGCGCGGACCGTCAGGCTCGGCGCGAACAGCGTCGAGCGGTTCACGGTCAACCAGACGTTCCGCTACCCCTCGCCCGCCGAGGCGGTGTTCGAACTGTCGGTCGTCGGGACGGACGACTCGGCGCGCGTGACCCTCGCCGGCGTCGACCGCCCGCCCCAGCCCGACTGGACCGGCTGGCACCTCCCGCCGGAGAACGACAACCACGACCCCGGGCTGGCGCCCCCGCGGCCGCCGCTGTCGCTCGCGTGGAACACCTCCGTACGCGACGGTGACAGCGTCCCGATGAAGCCCCTGGTCGTCGACGACACCGTCTACGCGTACACCTACGAGGGGGCGTTCGCGATGGACGCGGGCACGGGCGCGATGCTGTGGAACAACAGCCACGTCAACGGGACGTACCTCGGCGGCATGGCGTACGACGACGGACGGGTCGTCGTCAGCACCAGCGACGACGGGCTGAAGGCGCTGGACGCGTCGACCGGTGAGATCGTCTGGACCCGCGACGACATCGACACCACGAACACGGCCCCCACGGTCCTCAACGGGACGGTGTTGATCGGCGGTGATAACTCCGACCTGTGGGCACTCGACGCCGCCACCGGGGGAACAGTGTGGAACTACACGTACGCCGACAACGGGTTACCGGCCGACTTCAGTTCGCCGACGGCCGCGAACGGCCGGGTGTTCGTCCCCGGCAGCGACGGGACGATGTACGCCCACGACGCCGACGACGGCAGCGTCCTCTGGACCCGGGAGATCGGCTACAGCGAAGCCACGCCTGCCGTCAGGGACGGGATCGTCTACGCCGCCGACTCCGGGGCAGCGCCGTACCTCCAGGCGCTGGACGCCGAGACCGGCGAGACGGTCTGGAACGCGACGGCCGGACTCGGCTACACCGGCCTCGCGGTGACCGACGACACCGTCTTCATGGCCACCTGCGGAGACTCGATGTTCGCCTACAACGCCACGACCGGCGACCTGCGCTGGAACCGCTCGGGGATCGGCTGTGCCTACGACGTCAGCGAACCCGTCGTCGCGGGCGGCACCGTCTACTCGACGACCTACGGGAACCGCGCGCTGGCCCTGGACCGTGAAACGGGCGAGACGGTCTACGCGTTCGAGATGCCCGGCTGTTGCAAGGGGACCGCGCCCGTGCCCTACGACGGGCGGCTGTACGTCGCCGACCGGTACGCGACCGGGGAGGTCTACGCGTTCGCCGGGCCCGAGTGGCCCCGCGTGCTGCCGGATCAGGCCCTCGTCAACGAATCCACCACGCTGACGGTGCTCGGGGAGTACAGCGACGAACCGATCGCGAACGCGACGCTCCGGGTCGACGGTACCACGCTCACGACCGACGAGAACGGCACCGCCACCCACACCTTCGAGTCGGGCGGCACCTACGATGTCGCGGTGACCGTCCCCGACGCCGACCGCGTCGACTACGCGGAGACCCGGCGGACGATCACTGTCGTCGGGGAGGGTTTCGGCGTCACCGTCGACTCGACGAACGCGCCGGTCGTCGAGGGCGAGACACTGACCGTGAACGCGACCGTCGAGAACACCGGGACGACCCAGGAGACACGGGCGGTGTCGCTGTCGATCGGCGGTGCCGTGCGCGACTCGGTCGACGTGACGCTCGCGGCCGGCGAAAGCCAGTCGGTGACCCTCTCCTGGACGACGGCGGACGGCGATGCCGGCGACTACCTCGCGACCGTCGAGTCCGGGGAGAACGCGGCCTCCGACCCCGTGAGCGTCCTGGAGCCGGCGAACTTCTCGGTGGCGATCCAGGGGACGAACTCGCCGGTCCGGGAGGGCGAGACGCTCAACGTCTCGGCGAACGTCACCAACACGGGTGACGTCCAGGGCACACAGACGGTCACGCTGTCGATCGACGGGACCCAGCGTGATTCGAGAACGCTGACCCTCGGCGGCAGCGCGAGTCGGACCGTCACCCTGTCGTGGACGCCCACGAGCGGGGACGCGGGGGCCTACACCGCCACGCTCGCCTCGGCGAACGACTCGGCGTCGACCGCGGTGACGGTCGAGAGCACGGACGAGACGGGGACCGTCGCTCCCGGACAGCCCGGCTTCGGGATCGTGTTCGGGACGGCGGCGTTGCTCGTGGTCGCGCTGTTCGCCCGCCTCCGGTGCCGGCAGTAGACGCCGGGCGCCGGGTGTCGGGGCCCGGCGTCCCGGGGCGGATTCGGGTTCGGGGTGTTCCTCCGTCGGTTCGGCGGGTGGTACGTGACGGTCTTTTTTCTGCTCGCGGTCGGCGTCTTCCTCACCAACGTCGGGAACGTGCTCCGGTCGGCCGTCGGCGGTGATCGGTGCCCCGGGAGGCCGATCATCGCTTCTGGAGGGTCGTCGTCTCCCCGGGTCGATCGCTCTCCCGGTGGGCTTACAACGCATCCCCCAGTCAGGGTGAACTGATGGAGGCGGTTCTCTGGCACGTCCTGACGGGAACGCGGGGCGGGAAGAACCGCGTCCGAATCCTCCAGGCGCTCGAGGACCGCCCGCGGAACGCGAACCAGCTCGCGGGGGACCTGGACCTGGACTACAAGACCGTCCGGCATCACCTCGACGTCCTGGTCGAGAACGATGTCCTGGAGAAAAGCGGCGACGAATACGGGGCGGTGTATCTCCCGACCCGCCAGGCCCGCGACCACTGGGAGACGATCGAGGAGATCATCGGGAGGCTCGACCCATGAACGAAACACCGTGGAACGGTGGTATCGAAACGCGGATCGAGTTTCGGGTGGGATGGGGCGGAGATTCGGGTCGGAATCGGGAACAGGTATATGAGCGCCGGGGCGAAATCCAATCCACGAATGGCTGACATCTGGGTCCAGGCCGCGAGGGCGGCAGCCGCGCTCAACGTCCTCGTTCTGGTAGCCCTCGGCATCGTCTGGGCCAGGAACTACCGCCAGTTCCGGTCGAAGCACGCCCTCGGCCTGCTCGTGTTCGCGCTCCTGATGCTCGCCGAGAACGGGCTCGCGCTGTACTTCCTCACCATCGACCCGATCATGATGATGTCCGGCACCAAGCAGATGGCCCAGACGACGCTCCGGGTCCTGATGACCGTCGCCTTTGTCTTCCTCGCCTGGGTCACGCTGGACTGATACTGATTACTCTCACTGTACACTGGAACTGACACTGACTACTCTCGCTGTGTACCGTCGATCGCCACCCCCGTTGGCGGCGGCGGGCGGTGAGGGACGAGAGAAGTCAGTACGACCCCGTCCACCGTCGTCTCTCTCCGGTCCGGTCTCCATCCGCGGTCCGTCAATCGCGACCCACCATCGGTGGCGATGCTCCGGAACGGGGTTTCCCGATGGTTATTTATGCCACGTCCTAACATGCGGTTACCCGAAAGATTTTTAAGGCTTACGGTATTACGGGTAGTTAGGAGATCGAACACCCGGGATTTTCGGGTTGAACCACCCCCCGGCGAGGTCCCCGTAACCCACCATGAGCGACACCACGATACGAACCTACAGAAGCGAGACGGAGGAGGAAAGCGAGGTAGAACGCGAGGACGAGCTGACCTGCCCCGAGTGTGGCGGCCAGCTCGTCCAGGACGAGGAGCGCGCCGAGACGGTGTGTGAGGACTGTGGCCTAGTCGTCGAGGAGGGCGGCATCGATCCCGGCCCCGAGTGGCGCGCCTTCGACGCCAAGGAGAAAGACGAGAAATCGCGGGTCGGCGCCCCCACGACCACGATGATGCACGACAAGGGCCTGTCGACGAACATCGGCTGGCAGGACAAGGACGCCTACGGCAACTCCCTGTCCAGCCGCCAGCGCGAGAAGATGCAGCGGCTTCGCACCTGGAACGAGCGCTTCCGCACCCGGAACTCGAAGGAGCGCAACCTGAAGCAGGCGCTGGGCGAGATCGATCGCATGGCCTCCGCCCTCGGCCTCCCCGAGAACGTCCGGGAGACCGCGAGCGTCATCTACCGGCGCGCGCTCGACGACGACCTCCTCCCAGGTCGTTCCATCGAGGGCGTCGCCACCGCCGCCCTGTACGCCGCCGCCCGCCAGGCCGGCACGCCCCGGAGCCTCGACGAGATCGCGAGCGTCAGCCGCGTCGACAAGATGGAGCTCACCCGCACGTACCGGTACATCGTCCGCCAGCTCGGCCTGGAGGTCCAGCCCGCGGACCCCGTGAGCTACCTCCCGCGGTTCACCTCGGATCTCGACCTCTCGGAGGAGGCCGAGCGCCAGGCGCGCGAACTCCTCGAATCCGCCAAGAGTCAGGGCGTCCACTCCGGGAAGTCCCCGGTCGGCCTGGCGGCCGCCGCGATCTACGCCGCCGCCCTGCTCACCAACGAGAAGGTGACCCAGAGCCAGGTGTCGGCGGTCACCGACGTCAGCGAGGTGACGATCCGCAACCGCTACAAGGAACTCCTGGACGCCGCCGACGCCGTCTCCCCGGCCTGACTACGTCGGCCCGCCCGTCGTGACCGCCGGATCGCCCGTTTTTCGGAACGATCGACCGCACAGTTTCAAGAGTGGCGGGGTGTTGACTGCCGACCATGGGACGCGTGACGGACGTCGCCCCGGCAGAACGCGTGACGGACATCGCCCCGGCAGGACTCGTGCCGGCGGCGTGGCTCCTGACGGCCGCGGCACACACCACTCTCGCATCGGACCGGACCCTCCTCGTCGGGATCGCCGTCATGGACGTCGCCCTGCTCGCTTTCCTCGTTGCCTCGATCGGCGAGATGACCGGTCCCGTCCTCCCGGCGTGGCAGCAAGTCATCCTCGCCGGCCTGCTCGCGACGGTTCTGGGCACCGTCGACATGGTCGTCCGCCCCGGGAGCGACCCGGCCCTGCCCGTGACGCTGTACGCCTGGATGCTGCTCCCGGCCGCGGCGTACCTCCACACCGGCCGCGAGACGACCCGGGACCCGCACCGACGGGTGTACCTGGCCGCCGCGGTCCTGTCCGTCCTCGGTGCCACCCTCTACTCGCTTCCCTTCCTCGCGATCGTCGGCGGGTTGCGACTGGAACTCGCCGGCATCGCCGTCCTCGGGATCGGCCAGACCGCGGGGATCGTCGCCGCCGCCCACCACAACGCCGCCGAGCGCAGGCGACACCCCGACCCGTTCATCTGACCGCGCCGGCGGAGCCCACCGACACCGGCGAGAGGCGATAGATGCTTGTGTCCGGGCGGCGATCGGTGAGGCATGCCACCAGGGGCCGAGGAACGTTCGACCGGGAGCACGGAACGGAGCAGGCGGCGCTTTCTGAAGGCCGTCGGCGTGCTCGGCGTGACGGGGCTGGCCGGCTGTGGCGGCGACGGCGACTCAACGCCGACGGGGACGGGGGAACCGACGGACACGCGGGCCGAGACGACGACGGGGACGAGCGCGCGGACGACGACGGGGACGGCCACGCGCACGACGACTACAACGACTGGATCGGGAACCCCTACAGACACCGCCACGCCGACCCCCACCCCGCCGGGCGTCGAGCCCATCACGCCGGTGACGCCCAACGCGATGGGCGAGCCGCCCGGCGACGCGACCGTCCTCTTTGGCGGCGGCGTCGACACCCTCGCGAAGTTCGAGAGCCGGGGCGGCGGCGACGCCCCCTGGACGGTTGCGGAGGACGGTAGCTACTTCGAGATCGACGTCGGTTCCGGTGACATCGTCACCAGGGAACCGGTCGGGGACTGTCACCTCCACGTGGAGTTCACCCCGCCCGACGACACGGCCGACACCGGCCAGGCCAAGGGCAACAGCGGGATCAAGATGATGGAACGATACGAGTTCCAGGTCCTCAACAACTGGGAGAACGACACCTACAGCGACGGGCTGGCCGGGGCCATCTACGGGCAGTATCCGCCGCTGGTGGACCCGTACCGCCCCCCGACGGAGTGGCAGGTCTACGACATCATCTGGCGCGGGCCGGAGTTCGAGGACGGCGAGGTCGTCACGCCCGCCCGCGGGACGGCGTTCCTGAACGGCGTGCTCGTCCAGGTTCACAGCAACGTCCAGGGAGTGACCGGGGGTTCGGTCGAACCGTACGAACCCCACCCCGAGGAGCTGCCCATCCTCCTGCAGGACCACGGGGACTCCGCCAACCGCTACCGCAACGTCTGGTACCGGTCGCTCCCCCCCGAAAGCGAGGTCGAGACCAACACCGAGGCCGCCTACCGCCCAGAGTACGACGAGGCCTACCAGGAACCGGCGTTCGTCCGGGACCTGGACGCCCCCGAAAAAGTCCAGCCCGGCGACGCGTTCCGCGATCCGCCCTCCGACGCCACGGTCCTCCTTGGCGAGGACGGCAGTCTCGACGGCTGGGAAGGCGCCGACGGCGGCGATCCCGGCTGGCGCGAGGAGGAGGACTACGTCGCCGTCGAGCCCGGCGCCGGGGACATCCGGTCGACCGAGACGTTCGGCGACTGCCAGCTCCACGCCGAGTTCCGGATTCCCGAGGACGTCTCCGGCGTCGGCCGGAACCGGGGCAACAGCGGCCTCCTGCTCTCGAACCGGTACGAGCTTCAGATTCTCGACAGCCACGACAACGTCTCCGCGCACGACCGCTGGGTCGGCGCCTACACCGGCCAGGCCCCACCCCTGTGTAGCCCCACCCGTCCCCCCGGTGAGTGGCAGTCCCTCGACGTGGTCTGGGAGGGCCCACGGTTCGACGGCACCCGGTTCGGCCGGCCGGGCCGCCTGACCGCCCTGCTGAACGGCGTCGTCGTCCAGAACCGGCTGTACGTGAACGGCCCCAACGCCGACGGTTCGGTGGGATCCTACGAGTCACACCCCCCCGAGCAACCCCTCGGGCTCCAGGAGATGGGCGACCCCGTCGGCTTCCGTAACGTCTGGTACAGGCCCGTCGATCGATGAGGGAACTCCACGCTGTCGACCCCTACTCGATACGCGTCCGCCGGACGAGATCGTCGTCCACGCGAACACCCTGGCAGAGCCGGGCGTCGCGGACGAACTCGACGAGGACGGGTCGGCTCTCTGGCAGACCGATCCCGGTAGCGGTAACCGGACCGAGGAGAGTAGATATCCTATCCCCAGGTAGTTTTATTGATCTTCAGCGTGTAGGAGTCCTATGACCGAACCCGGCCCGGGTGTGGACGCCTGGACGGAGCAGACGAGTGCGTTTGATCGCGTCCAGTCGATCGCCAGCACGCTCTCCGAGCCCCGGCCAGCCTCCTACATCGCCGACGAAGCGTACGTGGCGGAGAACACCGCCCGGAACCACCTGCAACGCCTCGTCGATCTGAACGTCCTTCGCACCATCGATCGGGAGGGGACGACGCTGTATGCGCCGGACCCGCTGCACACACGGATGCAGACCCTTCGGGAGTTGCTCGACGAGTACGATCAGGACGCGCTCCTCGATCTCAAGGCGGATATACAGTCCCGGATCGAGGAGTGGCGCGATGCGTACGACGTGGTGTCGCCGAGCGCTCTCCGTGAGCGTGCGGCTCGCACTGACACCGCTTCGGAGACCCGAGAGATCAAGCAGACTGCACGCGACTGGGAACTCCTCGCGTACCGCCTCTCCATCGTCGAGGACGCGATCGAGAACTACGCGACCTACACGCAGGACTTCGAGGCGTCCGCGTAGCGATGGGTGGCCCCGACTGGACGTACGACCCGGCGGAGGCATCCCATCGAGCACTTCGAGGGATTCAGCACGAACTAGGTCGCCACCCCATCGTCACCGATGTCCGGGGATTCCCGACGGGAGAACTCACACGAGTCGTCGCAGCCCTGGCGACGGAGCGGTGGGGGGCCGACCGTGACGACGCCGCACTGACGGTTCGCTGGTTTGCAGGTGCCACCGCCGACGCTGCTCCCGAGTTTTCGTTTCACTACAGCGACGAGGCGAGTGATTCCGGGTGGCACCACGAACCAAATCCACACGTCGAGGGATGGGGGCATTACCAGGAGTGGAACGCGACGACCGAGGAGTACACGTACGACTCGTACACGTTCGGGTCGGCGAACCCGACGCGCGTCGTCTGGGAGGTCATGTCCAGCCTTTCCGCCGAACTCGACGCCGACTAGCGGTCCGACGTGCCCGACAACTCTCGATCGCGCAGGTCTCCGTCGGTAACAGGTTGGCACCACGGGGACTGCACCACACGACTTTTCCGCGGGGCAGTGCAACGGAAGGTCGATGAGCAACTCCGCCGACTCTCCCGCCGAGTCGGACGCGCCCGCTGACAGCGGGCCGAAGCAGGTCACGGACCCGGACTACCACAGCGAGAACCACACCGCCGCCCAGACCTGCGGGTGGACGAAGAACGCACTTGTAGGAGATGGCACCTGTTATAAACACGCGTTCTACGGAATCCGATCACACCGCTGCATCCAGATGACGCCGGTGGTGAAATGCAACGAGCGCTGTGTCTTCTGCTGGCGGGACCACCAGGGCCACGCCTACGAGATGGACGGCGTCGAGTGGGACGATCCCGACGCGGTCGCGGAGGCGTCGATCGACCTCCAGCGGACGCTCCTGTCGGGCTTTGGCGGCAACGAGCAGGTCCCACGCGATCGGTTCGAGGAATCGATGGAACCGCGCCACGTCGCGATCAGCCTCGACGGCGAACCCACGCTGTACCCCCACCTCCCGGAACTCATCGAGGCGTTTCACGACCGGGACATGACCACGTTTCTCGTCTCCAACGGGACCAAACCGGACGTTCTGGCGGAGTGTGATCCCACCCAGTTGTACGTCTCCGTCGACGCCGCCGAGCGGGCCACCTTCGACGACGTCGTCCGCGCGATGGACGAGGACGCCTGGGAACGACTGGTCGACACGATGGACGTCCTCGCGGAGAAAGACGAGACCCGGACCGTCATCCGGACGACGCTGCTCGCGGGGGAGAACATGAGAAATCCCGACTGGTACGCTGGCTTCTACCGCCGTGCCGACCCCGATTTCGTCGAGTTGAAGGCGTACATGCACGTCGGCCACTCCCGGGGCCGGCTGGACAGGGACACCATGCCCGACCACGAGGACGTCGTCTCCTTCGCGGAGGACGTCATGGCCCACATGCCCGACCACGACGTGCTGAAGGAACAGCCGGCCTCCCGCGTGGCGCTGCTCGCGCCCGAGGAGGACACCTGGGTTCCGAAACTGAAGCCCGACACGCGGTTCTGGGAGGGCGACCCCGTGGCGGGCGATTAAAGCGTCGCCCGGGGGACGACCGACGCCGACCATAACGATTTTGAGATACGTTCCACGAGCGTCATGCTTATTGGGAACCCGACCTCAAAATGGGGTATGCAAGAGACGGCGCCCGCAGTCGGTCACGACGCGCTCGCCACGCTCAGGGCGATCGCGCTCGACGGCGGGTTCGCGGGCGAGACCAAACTCTCCTGTTCCGGTCTCGCGGACGCGCTCGACGTGTCGAACCAGACCGCCTCGCGACGGCTGCGCGCGCTCGAGGACGCGGGGATGATCGAGCGCGACACCGTGAGCGACGGCCAGTGGGTCCGGGTCACGGAGGGGGGCGAGCACGCCCTCCGGGAGGAGTACGAGACCTACCGGCGGGTGTTCGAGGAGCCCGCGACGATCGACCTCGCGGGATCGGTCACGAGCGGGATGGGCGAGGGGCGCCACTACATCTCGCTTCCGGGCTACATGGAGCAGTTCGAGGACCGCCTCGGCTACGCGCCCTTCGCCGGGACGCTCAACCTCGACCTCGACGCCGAGAGCGTCCGTGCCCGCGCCGGGCTCGCCGCGTTCGACCCGATCACGATCGAGGGCTGGGAGGGCGAGGACCGCACCTACGGCCCCGCTTTCTGTTACCCCGCCGCGGTAGAGACCGACGGCACCACCTACGAGCCTGCCCACGTCATCACGCCCGAGCGCACCCACCACGACGAGGACCAGCTCGAGGTGGTCGCGCCCGAGAAGCTCAGGGACGAACTCGGCCTCGCGGACGGCGACCGGCTGGTCGTCCACGTCGCGGAGGAGCCATGACCCAGCGTCTCGACGGCGTCGAACGCGCGATCGGGGCGTTCGGACGCGGCGAGCCGGTCCTGATCCACGACGCCGAGGACCGCGAGGGCGAGACGGACCTCGTCTACCCCGCCGCCGACGTGACGCCCGAGGCGGTCGCCCGGCTGCGAAACGACGCCGGCGGGCTGGTCTGTGTGGCGCTCTCCGACCCGGTGGCGGGGGCGTTCGACCTCCCGTTCGTGGGCGAGGCGGTCGATCACCCGACCGCCGGCGGCGATGTGGCCTACGACGACCGGTCGTCGTTCTCGCTGTCGGTGAACCACCGCGACACCTACACCGGGATCACCGACGAGGACCGCGCGCGCACGATCCGGGCGCTCGCCGACGCCGCCGGGTCGGTCCCGGCGTACGGCCTCGACGATTTCGCCGCCGACTTCCGCTCGCCCGGGCACGTTCACCTGCTCCGTGCGGCGCCCGCGCTTGCCGACCGGCAGGGCCACACCGAACTCGGGATCGCGCTGGCCGGGGCGGCGGGCCGGGAACCGGCGGTCGTGGTCTGTGAGATGCTCGACGACGCCTCCGGCCGGGCGCTCCCCGTCGAGGCCGCCCGCGAGTACGCCTCGCGCCACGGCCTCGCGTTCGTCGAGGGGAGGGCGCTGATCGAGGCACTCTCGTAGCGGACGACCACCCCCGAGTACCGATCCCGACCGTCCCTTGGTACGACGAACCCCAACACGGTCGTCGATCCCCACGAGCGAGAACCTATGGGCTTCGACGATAATCCCTATGAGCGCCCTCCGGAAGGCGACGTAGCTAGTTCGGCGTGTCGTTGACCGTGTACCAGCCGGTGTTGTGGGCCAGCTCCGACCCGTCGTCGGCGGAGACGTTCGCCGTGATCTGGTAGACGCGGCCCTGCACGGTACGGGTCCCCGACACGTCCGCCGGCCCC
>Ga0207719_100370_pt1 | contig 28395 bp, 27 predicted proteins | sample A23P1SouthBayCA_2_FD_187279 | JGI IMG/M metagenome (GOLD analysis project Ga0207719, IMG submission 187279) | Aerobic enrichment media microbial communities from Eden Landing Ponds, California, USA - A23 P3 (3) (SPAdes) | ecosystem: Environmental > Aquatic > Marine > Unclassified | place... | reverse complement strand
CGAGAAGAAAAACGCGATCAACCCCACTCTCATCCGCGAGATGCACGACGAGGTGATGCCTGCGTTGCGTGCGGACGCACTGGATCCCGACGGGGGGACGGACGTGCTGGTCGTCACCGGCGCCGGCGACTCGTTCTGCGCGGGGATGGACCTCAAGGAGTACTTCCTCGACACGACGGACGATCCGGAACGGTTCAACGACGTCAGGCGCGACAACATGTCCTGGTTCGAGGACCTCTACACCTTCCCCCGGGCGACGATCGCGGCGATGAACGGCTGGTGTTTCGGCGGCGGACTCGCGCTGCTGTGCGGCTGTGATCTCGCCATCGCCGCCGAGAACGCCCGCTGGGGGCTCTCCGAAGTCCGCTGGGGGATCGTCCCCGCGGGGGGTGCGACCTACCTGCCGGCCCAGACGATCGGTCGGCGGGATTTTCTGGAGGCGTGTCTCATGGGTCGGGACTTCGACGGGAAGCATGCCGAGTTCATCCGCCTCGTAAACCGGGCCGTACCGTCGGAGGAGCTCGACGACGTGGTGGGCAACTGGGCCGAGGAACTGGCCCAGATCCACCCGACGGTGGTCCAGTACGCAAAGGAAACCTACCGGCACGAACTGGAGACGAACATGACCTTCGAGTCGGCCACCGCGTACGAGGGTAGCCGGAACCGACAGTTGCGGGAGGCGATCGACCAGGAAAACCGCAAGGCGCTCCGGGCCTTCGACGACGACAAATTCAAACCCGGACTGGAAACCTACTCCGAGGAAGACATCGCCGAGTACGACGAGTGACCATCACTCGATCCCTCGATACCGGCCCACAGTTGGGGGTGCGGTGGTCTTGTTCGCCGCGACGCCTACGGGAGACAGGACAGACGCTCCGTTTGCTTCTACGACTTTCTCGTTCCACGATACTGAACGCCCCCGTGTTGGAGCCGACGACGGACGAACCAGTCGCCTGTCGTCTCAATTGCGGCCGAATTCCCTCCAACGCGTAGCGTGACCCTGCGACCGTCCCTTGACCCCACGGTTCTCCCTCACGATTCCATCCCACATTGCTGAACGGCTACGGTACTGTGGCGTACGGGGTCTGCCGCCGAAGCTATTACAGTCCTATGTGTGTAAAGTACTGTCCGATCCGTTCATCAGTCCTGCGCGTCGTGGTAGACGTCGGCCGTCCCGAGGGAGATTCCAGCCGAGTTTCCTCGGAGCGTAGCCGACTGAATGGTCGTCTCCGGCCGAGATACGGCTTCCATCGCCGTTTCTCGACTCTTGGCGTGACCAGGACGGTGCCCGTTCGTGCTCGTTCCACATTGCTGAACACAGAGTCAGTTTGCCTCGATGTTGAGCGAGATGACGTTCGACGCCTCCATCACTTTCTTCGGGAGTTCCTCGTGATAGTACTCCCCGCTCAGGCGCGTCGTGGGGCCCGAGACGCTGATCGCGCCGATGATTCCGCCGCTCGTCGTGAGCACGGGCGCCGCGACACATCGCAGTCCCTGCAGCAACTCCTCGTCGTCAAAGGCGTATCCCCGGTTTTGGATCGTCTCGAGTTCGTCGTAGAGGTCGTCCCGGTTGTCGATCGTTCGTTCGGTGAACTGCTGGAGTCCCTGCTGTTCGATTACGGTCTCGACTCGGTCCTCGGGCAAGTGTGCCAGCATCGCCCGTCCGACCGCGGTGGCGTGAAGGCTCGATCGCATGCCCACGTGTCGAGAGTTGACGGCCATCTCTCCCTGGTTGCGGTAGATCGTAATGCAGTGGCCGTATTCCTCGACGGCGATGTTGCTGAACTCCCCCGTCTCCCTGGCGAGTCGCTGGGCTTCGGACTTGCCGACGGTGAACAGTTCGTGTCGGTTGCGGGCGTGAATCCCGAGTTCGAGAAAGCGAAGCCCCAGGTGATACTGTCCGTCCTCGTTGACCACGTACTCCTCCTGGAGCAGGGTACTGAGGTAGTTGTGGATCGTACTTTTCGGCTCGTTCAGGGCCCCGGCGACTTCGGTAACGCCGGCGCCGTCCAGTTCTACCAGCACTTCCAGAATCTCGAACGCCTTGGTCAACGAGTGGACCGGGTTTTTCGCGGATCGTTCCATGGAACGTTCGTACCGGGTCAGGGATCAAAAGACCCACTGTAAATTGGACGCCCTTTTTCGACAGGAAAAACTGCTGTTCATTAATGCTGAACGTACTTTCTGACGGATCAGCGGCGGGCGGTGGGTTGTTGGCGTACGAAGGCGGGGTGAAATTGTCGTTTGTAAAGGACGAGCGGACTCCCGAGTGATCGATTCAAGTAGGCAGCCGGTGTTACCTCGACAGTGTGTCGACAAGATATGTATGTAATCTTATCTATGAATTGGGAGTCAATCGCAGTCACGTCGCCGTTCACAACTGGGTGCAGAAGGCCCATCTCCAGCCAGCCTCGACGGAGAGTGCGGATCCGCTCGTGATCGAGGAACAAGTGATCCGGGTCGACGGCGACGATCACTGGCTGTACGGTGCCGTCGCTCCCGAAACGACCGAAATACGGCAGTTCAGGCTGTTTTCGGTGACGATGACGGACGACGCGATGGTTTCTGGCCGAGATGCATCGACGATACCGGCTTGATGGCGTCGAATTTCTCGTCGACGACGCCGATTACTTGGTGAACGTCCTTGAGGAGGATGGCCACCGATTCCAGATGATTTCACACGGGAAGTGGAATCCCATCGAACGAATATTTTGAGAGATAGAACGGCGAAATTACCTTTTTCCAGACGGTTTCAACCTTGTCGAGCCGCAGTCAGCAGAATATGGCTCGAAGCCCTCTCCGTCTGCCGCAACTCACGCCAAAGTTCACGCGACCGGTTATCTCAATGCATATGGATCGTCAACCTGTTTTCCGAAACTACTCGTTAGGGGGGAATGCAAGCCACGTCGTGTGATGACTCGTCGATCTCGGCGGTCGTTGCTTTTACCCGCGTCAAGGAGCCAGATTCGCTATGGACCTTCAGGTTGTAGGACTGGAGGATCGCTCCGAGCCCGGCCACGATCCCGACGAGGAAGGCCGCTCGGAGAACCGAGAGTGCGTTCGCTCCCACAGCGGGCGCAACGGGAGCAGAGTTACTGTTCGCCCCGACGGTGAAGGACATGAACAGCGCCGCGAGCAGCGCAATCGAGAGAACGAGAATTTGAAGCGAGCAGTGAACGCAGAACTGGACGGACGTAACGGTGTTGTGGACCACGAAATAACCGAACTGGCACCGGAACACTCCCTTGTCAAAGTCACCGAAACAACGGAGGATGGAGATTCACGAGTGGTTCTCTGTCGGATTCAACACGAACCGAAACCTGATGGCACAGACGAAATTCACTGGGAGTACCCTGGGCCGACCGCAGATGAGGGGTCGGAGTGAATCACCTCCCAACCATCTGCTTTTTTAACATCGCGTCTGATTGTGTCCGATTCAGTTGGTGGGTTCGTGGCCTCATCTATTAGCCGAGGTTCGTTGCTTTTGCGCCCTTGCCTATCCACTTACCGATTAGTCGCTTCACGGCTGACTGGACTGGCCGGTGCTTGCGTACCATCAGGACTTCACCCTCGAACTCGGCACCAACCCGTTCGGGGATCTCACCAAACAAGACCCGGCGAAGGATGCCTTCGGCCGCCGCACCGATAATGATCGAGTCGAAGTCGCCGTCGCGCGCGTAGTCGAGGACTTCCTCCGTGATGTTTTCGCCCGCTGTAACGGTGATGTCTACGTCGATATCGGACTCGGCAAACGACTTCTGTCTGCGCTCAAGGAACGACTGTGCATCCTCGATATCGCCGTCGGTCGCCACGTGGAACAAGGTTACCTCGGCGCCCGATTCCGCGTATGCCGTGGAGACCATTTCAGCGAGCTCTGAATTAGGTCCGCCTGCAGTCGGAACGACTACCCGGGTCGAATCCGTCGTCCCGTCGGTTTTCAAGACGGCAACGTCACACTCAGCGTTCTCGACGACAGTGTCAATGTTCGAACCGAGTGCGTAATCGGAGACGCGCTTTCGCCGCCCCCGCCAGCCGAGCAACACGAGGTCACTGTCGCGTTGATACGCGACGTTGTTGATGCTCTTGGCGATATCGTGGCCGATCGTCACGGTCTGGTGGACCGGAACGTCCTCGGGAGCGTACTGCATCGCCTCGTCAAGTAGCTCCCGCTGGTCATCGGCATACCGTCGTCCCTCCGACAACGGCGTCTGTTCGGGGACGGTGGCGACGCTCGTGAGGAGAACCTCACCGTCCTTCTGTCGGGCGATAGCACTCCCCGCGCGAATCAACTGTTCGGCATGATCGGGATTCGCAATCGGAACCAGAACTTGGTACCCTCGTTCCTCGGGCGCCCGTTCTTCTGTAATGAGACGAGTCTCCTCTTTCGCCTCGGTTTCGCGGACCCGGCTCCGCGAGTAGAGGAAGAAGATTCCGATACCGACCAGGATCCACCCAATGGCCCCGTACCAGGCCAGCGGACTGTAGTTGAACAGGTAGACTGCGAGGGCGAGTTTGGTGAGAATCCCGATGATGGGGACGTAGGGGAAGTACGGCATTATATATCCGTAATCGATCTGGTCGCCCCACTTGCGGCGGATCACGATAGCGGCGTAGTTCACCTGGAGGAACAACAGAAGGAACATCACGTCAGTCGCGGCCGCGACAGCCTCAATCGGTAACGCGACCGCCATGAAAATAATGAGCATGCCGGAAAGTGCTGTCGCGATATGCGGTGTTCGCTTCTCATCGTGGACTGCGCTGAAAGCGTCGGGGAGAACGTGATCGCGGCCCATCGCGAAGGAAACGCGAGTCGACGAATAGGTCGTCGCATTGAGGGCCGAGAGCGTCGAGAAGATCCCGGCCACGAGGATGACGACAGTCCCGTACGGCATTATCTGTCCCGCAGCGCGAGCGAGACCGAGTTCTCCGAGATGGCCGAGGATTGCCCAAACCTCGGCGTCGGCGATGTTATCCGGGACCGGGGGAAGGTTCGTCGCACCGTGCGCGCCCGACGCAGCACCTTCCTGCGCCAGTTGGAAGAGGTCAGGCGTAACTGCGACCGCACCGATGAGCACGATTGCCACGAGCATGTAGATCGTGACGACGACGGACATCGAGTAGAAGACCGCTTTTGGCACGGACTTCTTCGGGTTGACCACCTCTTCACCGGATTGAACGATAATCTCGTACCCCTCGAAGGCGATGAACGTCAACCCCATTGCGATGAAGACGCCACCGAAATCTCGCGGGAGGAACGGCTGGAATCGGTCGGTCGCTTCGGCGGGATTCCCGAAGATATAGCCCAGACCGAACGCGATGAGGATGACGATGACCGTGACCTTGACCATGGTGACGATGTTGCCAGCGAGTCCAGTTTCCTTGGCGCCACGGAAATTAATGTACGCGAAGAGCGCCCCCGCGAACACGGCAAATATCTTTTCTGGACCGATGGAGAGCAGGAACAGATCGACTGGCTCGAAGAGAGCGATACCGAAGTAGTCCGTCAATAGCAGGTGGACGAAGGCCCCGAAACCGAGTGTGTACAGGGACCCTGCGACGGCGTGGGCAAACCAGGACATCCAGCCGGCGAGGAATGCCTGCGACCGTCCGAGCGCTTCACGAACCCAGAGATATCCGCCGCCGGCTTCTGGGATTGCTGACCCCAGTTCGGCATACACCATCCCCGTGAAGATGGTGACGAAGCCGTTGAACGCGAATGCCATCACGAGTCCGGGACCTGCCTGCCCAGCGGCGAGGCCAGTGAGAACGAAGATCCCGGCCCCGATCATGGCACCGATACCGATCATCGTAATGTCGAATACTGAGAGATCCCGGGCGAGTTCCTCATCATGACTATGGCCCGGCAACCCTTCGTCGTCACTCATTGGAACCACCATCCATAGTGTCGCTGAACGGTCCTTTCTGATACTCGCCGGCAGCTATTTTGTCTACGACGTACTTGCCGTGTATAACGGCGACTTGGAGCCCGATCCACGCAAGCAACGCGAGCACGGCTCCGAGAACCACCGTGGATACCATGCAGTCAGATTCCGCCCATGCCCCTATAAATACTGCTGTAAGGCCACATAATCAGCATTCGTAAGCGAAGTGGGCGTGACGAACACTCTTGTGGCCCATGCAACCGACCACTGATTTCGGCCGGTGAGTTGGTACGATCGACATCGAAAACAACGACTAAGCTATTGTTTCTATCGGGTCCTCAGGACACGTCCGGTAATTGCTGTTAGGGTGGTGTTCCACCATTATCCCTCAAGAGAGACTCCAAGAGACAGGTTGGAGAGGACAGACACACTGCCTTGTTCCTGCAGGCGATATCGTTTTGACTTTCACCGTTCGTATTGATCCTGCATGGGTGACGAGTGGTTCGGACTGGAAGAGGCAATCTGCTTCGACGCACCGTCATCGAACAGGGGATCCCGTACCTGAGCGCTGAGAGGAAGCAATCGTCCCGATAACGCTCCACGAGCAATCCCTGGAAACCACGTCCCGTCAACAACTCTACACGTAATCATGTACCCGGAGGTACTCGTCGGATTGGTTAGCCTGAGTATGACCTCTGCCGGGGTTTTGGAGAGTCCCTGGTTTTACGCCGTCTTCTCAGCCGTCACGCTCACAATCGGTGCAGCTGTCGGCATCTGGGTCTCGCCGGAGGAGGGCTGGCAGGCCATCCTCCTGGCAGTCGGGGGTGGGTCGCTCATCATCTCGCTCGCCTTCGAACTCTACGATCCGGCCGTCACTGCCATCGGCCAGTGGTCTGCATCGGGCTGGCTCGTCCTTGGGGTTCTCGCCTTCGGTCTCCTCGACATCTTCATTGATCGAACGTTGCACGATCCGTCGAAGGAGAACGGCTGGGGGCTGTGGTGGAGCGTCACGACCGACGGCGTCCCGGAAAACGCCGCGATGGGGGCGCTGCTCGGCATCGGCGGCCACGGTGCGGTGGCGTTTCTCTTTGCACTCGTGGTGACGAACTCCTCTCAGTCGATGATGTCGGCCGACAATATGACCGAGAACCACACCCGGATCGTCACCCTCCTCGCGTGGACCGCGACGGGGATCGTGGTCGGTGCGTCAGTGATGCTCGGGTTCTGGTTCATCCCGAGCCTGTCCGACTTCTGGCTCGCCGCCGTCCGCGCCTTCGCCGGTGGAGCCATCCTCGCCTCGCTCGCGGGCGAGATATTCCCGGATGCCTACGAGGACGCCGGGCCCTGGATCACGCTTGCCACAGCCGTCGGGTTTCTGGGGTCGTTCCTGCTACGGTGAACTGCCCCCAGGTGAAAGTAGTGACGTGGACCTCACTCGGGTGCTCTACCGAGACAGGGTGGTCGAAACGTGAGGCGGTCGTCTGGTCTTGGTGTCCATGCGAACCCACCCGCCTCATCGGGGGCCCTCGACTTGCCGGAGTAGGGTTGTGGAGCGAGAGGCGACACCCGACCCCCCGATGAAGCAATACGTGTGTCCGCGTCGACTGAACTCTCTCCCCTGCTGCTTCGAAATTTCCGGCGCGAGTGTACGTAGATAGGGCCAGCCGACCAACCGGATTATCCCTTCACCAGTCCCTGTCCATCAGGAGTCTATCCGTCTCTACGCCGCAATTCGATGTGTCCATCCGCGTAGATGGTTACACCAAAGCCGTGGTATGTGAATGATACTTCCCCGTTGTCATCTTCAAAAGACGCATACAGTCCATCCAGGAGTTCCGTATCTACGACGCCAGTAAGGGAGGGAAGGTCCTCGATCGGGGTATCAGTCACGTCACTGATAGACAGGAGGACAGCTGTACTTGCGAGTTCATTTTCCGCGATCGAATATTCGAACACTGGCTCGTTGTCGGTGGCCGACGGGACGTCGTCTGTCATTGATAGGTCTGGAGCTGTTCCTGCCGCACGGTGAATTCACGGCGTTCATGCGGGGAACGGGTCACCTAACACACTACATAGGGACGACTTTAATATTACGACCGTGGTGATTGTGTTCGGAGACTGAGCTTAGCATCGGCCATCGCAACCGAGAACGAATCTTCGGAAGGAACCAGCGAAGACTCGTACAGCGGAACGCCGCGGGTGATCCATGGGGAATCGGCTAGGGGCCGATCTAACAACCACTGAGGTCTTGTTACGCCGAAGAGGAGGGGGATGTCTCAATGTTGAGCGTCTTCTGGATGATTTGCCGCGACGCCATCGAACAGAGGAAATACCAGACGATCCATGTCGACATCGGTCCGAGCAGTGGCTCTTGCCACGAGACGGCGCCAGCAAGCGGTACGACCAGTCCCGTCTCGCCCACACCGAGGTGACCGCCGCGAACTTTCCAGCGAAGCCAGAGGAACACGGGGATCGTCAACAGCATGATCCAGACCATCGGGCGGAATTGCAGTTTGAACATCCCGAGCTGGTCGCCTGCTGCCTCCATCTGTTCTTCTTTGATCCGCTCGAGCGCCTCGTCATCCCCCCGCTCTTTGGCCGCCTCTTTCCGCTCGTTCAGTTCCTCCATCCGTTCCTGATACGCCCCCATCTTCTCGTGGTCCATGAGCCGTGCCTGCAAACCGGTCGAATACAAGCCCGTGACAATCGCGAGGATGAGGACCACCGCGTAGAACGGTAGCAGATCGACAATCGGTGCGAGAAGAAGATTGTCGAAGGACGCGATCATATCGCGCACTCCGGTGTTCCAGTATCCCACAAAGAAGACGAGGGCCGTCAAACCCGCAGCCTTGTCGTACCACGCCCACGATTCGGGTTCGAGCTCACTATCCCCATCCGTCGTCTCCGAGAAGTGGTCCTGTTCCTGAAGGCTCTGCCGAACCTGCTCGGGGTTCGCTATGGTGAACCCAGTCCCCTCGCTGACGAGAATGCCTTCTTGAATCAGCCGTCCCCACTCACCACTCGACAGTGCGTCGCTTACGTCATCCCACTGGAGCGCTTCGCTCCCACCGTCACTTCGGTCAAATACGACCGAAATCGCCTCACGCGTTGCTGAATCCTCGAGAGGCGACTCTACCTGCTGTCTTGGCATACCGTTAACGGAAAATTCAACTGAGCCGTTATCAACCCTTCTGTTTGCACGGTTAGAGACGTGAGAAGACGAGGGGAAACCCGGCATGGGCGACGGAACCCCCGAGTTGTGCGTGACAATAGCTCAGTGGTTGTTACGCGTCCCGGTACAAGACCGAATCATCGTGCTCGGTGCGAGGTCCGTGCGCGGACCGCATTTCTTACCTCAGGGGCCACCCCACACCAACACATGGCGCCAGCAGTCAGAGCTGAGCACATCACCAAGAGCTACGACGACACTGTTGCTCTCGACGGCGTTTCACTCACGGTCGAGCGAGGGGAAATCTTCGCCCTGGTTGGTCCAAACGGAGCCGGGAAAACAACGCTCGTCCGAACGCTGACTGGAACCGCACCCCCCACTTCGGGATCGATCACGATACTCGGCAAGTCACCGGACTTGATCGAGAAAGATCGGATCGGGCTCCTTCCGCATCGAGAAAGATCGGATCGGGCTCCTTCCGCAGTCGTTTACTCCACCGGAACGCCTGACTGCACGGGAACTGTTGACCTACTATGGGGGGCTCTACGACGACCCGCGATCTGTGGATGACGTACTTGCCGACGTCGGAATGGATACGGCCGACGACACGTGGTATGCGAACTTGTCGGGCGGTCAGCAACGGCGCGTCTGTGTGGGAATCGCCTTGATAAACGAGCCGAACCTCCTCTTTCTGGACGAACCGACGACCGGAATCGATCCGGCCGGCCGACAGTCACTCTGGTCGCTCATCAGCGACCTGGCCGACGAGGGGACGACGGTCTTTCTCACGACTCACTACATGAAAGAGGCAGAACATCTTGCAGACCGTGTCGCGCTGCTCGATGCGGGCTCACTCGTCGAAATCGGTCCGCCGACCGAACTCATCGAATCGTACGGCGGCGGATACACATCTCGTCATCGAGACGGACAGTCCGCCGACGCAACTCGAGGGGCTCGGCGTCGAGGTCGAGCGGACCGAGACCGGCCTGCGAATTCCGGGCGTGGCACCGACAGCGATCGGGGACATCGTCGGACAACTAGAGGCACAGGGTGTCACGTACGAGACACTCACGTGGACTGAACCCTCCTTCGAGGATGTTTACCTTCGCCCCACCGGTGACCCCGTCACCGAGCAGTGGGCGCCGAAGCCTGCCGTTACACCCCGGGAGGGTTCACAATGAGTCGGGCGATGCGCGTGAGCGCCGAGGCCGGGACGGCGTGGCGCTCGTTCCTCCGCCGGCGGACGGCCGTCTTCTTCACGTTCGGCTTCCCGCTCATCCTCGTCGCAATCTTCGGCGCCGTCGTCCAGACAAACCCGACGGGTGGCGGTCTGTTCGGACATCCGACTGGCTTCTACGTTCCGGGCTATCTGGCGATCATCGTCCTGTTTACACCACTCTCCAGGATCGGGAGTTCCATCGCCCGGTACCGAGAGGGGAATCGCTTCCAGAATCTGGCGACTACTCCCGAGACCCGAAGCGAGTGGCTTGCGGCGCATACGATCGTTAACATCGGCATCATCCTCCTCGCGAGTGCCATCGTCCTTGGCGTTCTCGAACTCCTCGCCGGGGGAACGATCACGTTGTCCCCGCTGCTGCTCCCGTTTATCATCCTCGCCGTCGTGGTGTTCTGTGGGGTCGGGGCCCTGTTGGGCCGGATTGCCGACTCACAGGATGGGGTCATCGCGGCCAGCAACGCTGTTGCGCTTCCACTCGTGTTCCTTTCGGAGACGTTCATCACGCCGGATATGCTCCCGGGATGGTTCCGACCGGCCATCGGCCTCTCTCCGCTTACGTACTTTGCGCGAGGGGTTCGGAACGCCACGTATCTCCAGCAATCGGCGTGGCCGGAGTTACTCGTCCTGACCGCACTTGCAGCCGTCTTCTTCGTCCTCGGTGCGTTTGCTGTCCCACAGGAGTAGAAGATAGACATCCGGATCGCACCGTTGGACCCGTCACAGAGGGAGTTCTGGACGACCGAGCTGAAACGAATAGTAGCTGTTCTGCCGGAAATCGGCGTATGGGTCACGGATTGAGACTTGACTATGCGAAGCATGCCAAGCGAGGATTTGTATTCGGTGTTGTCCGCCTCATCATCGGAGCAATTGGGAGCCCAATGGGACCGAATATCGTATGGCAACTCCCCGACTGGGAGCAAACAGTCCTCTTCGATTTCATGTGGATCGGTATCTTGATCGAGTTTTCTCCGTCTTCGGATTCGGCATTGTACTCCCACTCACTGATTGAGTGTCGGACGTTTGGAGTCGATGTCGACAGTTACGTGACGCTCCGTCCGCGACGGGCGCTCCAGGGCGGAACCGCGGCCACGATGGCCGATCACATATTTATGTCGACAATTTCGTTCGAGTGACAGTCGGGAGATGTGAATATTGTTTGATATGTCCGGGCCTCGGCGTCGTCTCGACGTAAGCCCTCCACTCGCTGTGAAGAACCGAATCCTCGAATTCACAACTGCTACACGTCACCTGCTTGTGTTCGAGGCTCTCGGTGAACGCACGGACACCCTTCTCGTGCTGCTCGGTGAACCCGCTCATCAGCGAAAATATACCTGAAGCATATAGTTAATATGACGAGAATGTGTCACAATTTACCATGCGCGGTTGATGGCACTGGGAGACCTCGTCGACCAGAATCAAGGGAAATCGGAGAAGCGAAGAGTCCCCCAGGACTGCGTTACGACGCCGCCTCCACGTCGGAATCGTGCGACACGACCTCCCAGTCGGACGGCGACAGTTCGTGTCCATCGAAGCCCTCGTATTCAGGGTAAGCGGTGAGAACGAGATACTCCGTGCGCTCGGTCAGATACTCGACGAGGATCTGGATGTTATCGCTCGCGAGGCCACCGAGTCCGTCGAGTAGCATCACCGGCACACGTTCACCGACCTCGAAGGCCTCGCGGCCAGCAAGCGCAGCCACGAATCCCAGCAGTTCGCGTTCGCCTTCGCTGAGGGCGTCGAGCTCTGCTTCTCGGCCGTCCCGAGCAACGACGAGCTCAAACGTGCTCGTGAGACGGGCCGTCTCGAAGCCGGTATCGAGCGGGTCGAGCAGGTCATCGAGCGCCGACGTAAATGCTTCACGCGTCCGCCGTTTGACCTGCTCTTTTCGGGTTCGGAGCTCGGCGATCTCGTCCGTGATCGAGTCATACTCGCTGTCAAGCACGTCCCGTCGCTCCGCTAGCGCCTCCGTCTCCGCAAGTTCGTCGCGAGCATCAGCCAACTCGGCTTCAGTGTACTTGATCTCGCTTACGAGGTCAGTGATGCGGTTCTCCGTCGAATCGACATCCGCTGTGAGTTCCTCGATTTGCGATGCCAGGTCAGCTCGCCGTTCACGCGCCGTCTCGAGATCGGTCTCCGTTTCTGCAAGCCTGGACTCGAGGTCAGCAATCCGGTCGGTGAGATCCACCTCACGGCGACGTCTGTTTCTGATTTCGTCCCGTCTGGTCTCGAGTTCGTGGACGTGCTCTCTGATGTCTTCCGCTCGTGAACGGAGGTCGGTTATCCGGTCGTCGAGCGTGGCTAATTGGGTCTCGATGTCCGCTCGCGTCGCGTCGGAGCCACAGAGCCAACACGTCACCGAATCCGCGAGCACGTCGTGTGAGACGTCGGTAAGTAGTTCTACACGGTCTTCATCTACCACCCGCTTGTTCGCCTCGTACACCGATTGCAGTAGCTCCTTGTCCCGTTCGACGTCTCGGAGGTCGGCACGGAGACCTTCGAGGTCTCCCGCAATATCGTCGTCGGACGGGACCGTCAGCGATTCCAGTTCGTCCCGTTTCTCCGAGAGGGTTTCACGAACGCTCTCGGCGGTCGATTCGAGCCGCTCGATTTTGGTCTCGACTCGATCACGCTGGGCCCGTAGCTCGCTCAACTGCTCGCGGCCAGCACTATCACCGGCGGTGTCGTCGTCAATCTCGGCGCGTTCGGCCTGCAACTCTTCGAGGTCGGACTCGAGACCCGTCACGCGCTGTTGCAGTTGCGGAAGGCGTTCGGCCGCGGTCTCCGCTCGCTCAAGCTCCCGCTCGACTTGCTCTCGTTCGGCCCGCAGATCCCCGATCTGCTCGTCGATATTCTCGAAATCCAGGGGCCGGGTGAGCAGGTCCTCGAGGTTCGTCCCGGATCGAACGGCTTGCCGAATCTCGTTGTCCTCGTCGAGGAACGCGAACAGCTCGGCACAGACGCGGTCGTACTCCTCGTCGAGATACGGGTGACCGGACCGGGAAACGACGCCGTTCGTTCGTTCCAGCCGGATCGCGATCTCTTCGTCGCCAGTCTGGAGGACGACCTCTCCGGACGATTCTCCCTCGGTCAACGGGGTTGCCGTGCCGAATGCAGTCTTGATGCCTGCCAAAAAACTGGATTTGCCCTGCCAGTTACTCGCCCGAACCGCGTTCACACCCGGTTCGACGTGTGCCTCACCGTGTCGAATTCCGGCGATGTTCCTGATAGAGAGCTGCCACGACATCCTCAGAGAGCACCGAATGCGACAGCCTCAGCGAGAAACACATCTCCGAAGAGGACAGTCCGAAGCGTTGCAACGACAGTGTACGGGAGCGCAATAGCCGACCACTGGTTCCGAACGCGGTCCAACACGGGATCTTCGGAGTCCGGTTCCGAATGCGTATTGCATACGTACCCGCGCTCGACGGCGTCCTCGAACGGGACCCGTACTGAGCAGTCCGGACAACTCAGTTTGACCTGGACGTCGACCCGTGCCTGGTCTGCGTCCTGTAGTCGTCCCTTCGAGGTGAGTGATGAGAGGACTGACTGAGCTTTTTCCGCGGCTCGTTCGCGGGCCATCCGGACCGTGTTTGCTTCCCAATCGGTTTCTGCCGGACTCGTGTCTTTCTCGGCTTCGAGACACCCCTTGAGGTGATGGCGCATCGTACTCCAGGAGACGAGTGCCGTCCGGAGTTCGTCGATATCGAGACCGTCTCCAGCGAGGTCGGCAGCGAGTTCGTCCCGCTGGATGTCCTCGTCGCCAGTGATGACCTCGTACTCACGGTCGAGATGAACGCTGACGACATCACGGCCGTGTTCTTCGTACATCCGCTTCAGTAGCCGTTTATTGAACCACTCGGTGAGGGCCTTGTACCCGTCGGCAGAACGTCCGTCTGCGCCGGTCCATCGCGCCACGAGATACTCGTCGACCGACTCGTAGCCCGGGTCAGGAACGGTCGGGGCGTGGCGTTCGATGAGGGTATCGACCTTGCAGCCCATGCTTGATTCTACTCGAACGGTGGATCTACGCATTAATAAGCATGATTGTTGCCTGGCCGTGATAGCGAGGGTTCCGACCAGTCCAACGACGAATCTAGACCCGGGAACCGACGCTGTGTCGTTTCCGTAGCTCCGCAAGTTTACCGTCTGCGGCTCGACTGTCGCTATCCAATCGTCCCCCACGAGGTACATTTTGGCGCGAAATCGACCGCCTCGACGAACCTGATCTCTCTGATGACTGTCTTCGAAGCAGAGAGGAGATTCGAGCAACCGGCGTTGGACGTCGGCGATGAGTTGGAATGAGACATCGTTCGGTACTCTGGGTTTCGGAGGACGATGACTCGATTTCTGTGACAGAAGGGTTCCCGGACGTCGAAACTCGCTCTTGTCTCTGTCATCCACTGGTGCTCACAGAATTTAGAAACGAACCGGTTTGGTTGCTCGAAGAGTAAAATAGACCTGCCTGTGTTGGGCGAGCCCAATTGGAGGTCATATCGCCGTAAGTCCAACGATTATCTCCCTGGGGGTGAGAGGGCTAGTATGAGCGACCGTTTGGATGAGGTGGACAACCGAATCCTCTATCACTTGGTTCGGGACGCACGGAATACATCCGCGCCCGAGATAGCCGAAGAGGTAAACGTCTCGGCAGGGACGATCCGGAATCGAATTTCACAGCTCGAGGAAGCAGGTATTCTTCGCGGATATCATGCTCTCGTCGATTACCCGCGTGCCGGCGGGCGGCTGACGAACCTCTATATCTGTACCAGCCCGGTGCCGGACCGTGACCGTCTCTCGAAACAAGTGGCCGAAATCCCCGGCGTTGTCAGCGTCCGACAGCTGATGAAAGGCAGGAATAATCTCCACATCACCGCTGTCGGGGACGATATGCAGGAACTCACCCGTGTGGCGAATGATCTCTCGGCTATCGGGCTGGAAATCGAGGAAGAAAATCTCCTTCAGAGCGAACAACACCTTCCATACCACAAATTCGGTCCCGAAGAGTCCCAAAACGGCCACACCATAGCGGACTTCATGGAACTATCCGGCGGTGCTGAAGTCGTGGAGTTGTCCGTCTCGGCGGACGCAGACGTTGCAGGGCTCACGTTGAGCGAAGCGAACGAACGGGGCGGTATCCAATCTGACGTACTGGTGGTTTCGATCGAACGAGATGACGAGATGGTGACCCCCCGGGGTGATACAACGGTTCGCCCGGATGATCTGGTGACGCTGTTTTGTCGTAATGGGGTGGCCAGAGAAACTGTCGAGGCCTTCGGCGATGATCGGTAGTCGAGACGCCGGGGCAGACCGGCCGTTTTAACGGCCTGCTATCCATCCACTGTGATAATGACTCTCTCCTTGGACCCGATTCTCCGGGGGGTCGGCTAACTATGCCGAAATCTCTCGAACGTGATCTCGGTCTGTACGCGACCATTACGATCAGCATCGGCGCGATGATCGGGAGTGGTATCTTCGTCCTCCCAGGTATTGCCGCCAAGAAGACGGGTCCGAGCGTTATTTTCGCCTACCTCCTAGCCGGGTTGATAGTGTTACCTGCCGCTCTCTCGAAGGCTGAAATGGCGACAGCGATGCCCGAAGCTGGGGGCACGTACCTGTATATCGACCGGGCAATGGGACCACTGTTGGGAACGATCGCGGGGATCGGTTCGTGGTTCTCGCTCGTGTTCAAGAGTGCATTCGCTCTTGTTGGATTGGGTGCCTACGTACTCGTGCTCGTGTCCATCCCGGAGAGCTATTTGGTCATCCTCAGTCTGATTCTTGGAGCGCTCCTTGTCGTCGTGAACATCGTCGGTGTGAAACAGAGTGGTCGCCTCCAGGCAATCATCGTCAGTCTGGTGTTGCTCTCGCTGGCAGTGTTCGCCCTGTCGGGGATTATCAACGTCGATGGCACGAACTACCATCCGTTTACGACCCATGGAAACGGTGGAATCCTCGCCGCGACAGGCTTTGTCTTCGTCTCGTACGCCGGTGTCACGAAAATCGCGTCTGTCGCGGAAGAAGTCGAGAACCCCGGCCGGAACATACCGATTGCGCTGATTGTGAGCGTTGTCGTGATGATGCTCATCTACACGCTGATCGTGTTCGTCGTAGTCGGTGTTTCGCCACCGGGCGACCTGATGGCTAACGATATGTTGACCCCGATGGCGCTCGCTGCGCGGCAGTTCGCCGGCCAGTGGGGAGAACTCGCAATCGGTATCGTCGCGATTCTAGCGCTCACGAGCATGGCTAATGCAGGGGTTCTCTCCTCGTCACGCTTCCCGTTCGCTATGAGCCGTGACGATCTGGCTCCCCGGCATCTGAGCGACGTGAGTTCACGATTCAAAACCCCGATTACGTCGGTACTCCTCACCGGCGCGCTCCTACTCGCTCTTATTGCGGTCTTCCCCGTTCGAGACCTCGCAAAACTCGCGAGCGCGTTCAAGATCCTCATCTTCACGTTCATCAACGTCGCGCTGATCGCGTTCCGGGAGAGTTCTCTTGAGGGTTACTCTCCCGAATTCACGTCTCCGGCGTATCCCTGGGTACAGGGTTTCGGGATCATCGGTGGATTGGTATTGCTCACCCAGATGGGCCTCGTCGCTATCGGTGGAGCCGTCGGAATCATTCTCATGGGGATCCTCTGGTACGTAGTCTACGGGCGAGCCAAAACCGACCGCCAGGGTGCAGCGCTCGACGCGGTTCGTCGGTCGGCGGATGCGCAGTCCCTCTCACAGGTCGAGCAGGCGTTCGTGGATGACGGTGGAACGATACTCGTTGCAATGGACGAGAAGACCTCTCAGGACCACGAACGAACGCTCCTCTCAGCCGCCGCCAGTGTGGCAGCTCAACGTGGGGGCCAGGTTCACGCCGTCCGGTTCGAAGAAGTCCCCGACCAACTCACGCTCTCGTCAGCCACTGAAATTGACGAATCGGACCGCAAGTTCGAGCAAGCGACGGCGGAGCTCGCCGAAGATCTGCCGGTCCCGATCCACGCCCAGGAGATCGTCAGCCACGATCTGAAACGCGCGGTCGTCAACTATGCGACGGATATCAACGCGGATCTCCTGCTCGGTGAGTGGGAACCCGACCGGTATCATGCGGAGCTACTCGGAAGCGACGTCGACTGGTTCATGGAACACGCCCCCTGTGATACGGTCTTCGTCCGTGACCGAGGGTTCGACGACATCGACGAGGTGACGGTTATCACTCGTCGCGGTCCGTACCGGCCGCTCAAAGTCACGCTCGCAGATGCTGTCGCCGTACAGCACGACGTCAGCGTGCGATTTCTCACCGCTGTGGACGAGGATGCCCCCGACGAACGAGTAACCGCAGTCCGAGAGTATCACGAGGAACTCGAAGCATTGTGTGAGGCGCCGACGACGAGCGAAGTCATTCGCACCTCCGATATCATTGACACCATCGTTACCGCTTCACAGGAGACTGATGTCGCTGTCATCGGAACAGTTGCACACTCACGGCTCCACGAGTTCGCGTTCAGTGACCCTGCGACTGATATCAGCAATCGACTGGAAGCGACCGTACTATTGGCTCACCCACGGGAGTTAAAGAGCAGAAGCTTTGTTCGAGAAATCGTCGAGAAAATCGCATTTTAAGGCCGTCTTGCTGGCGCTGTACGGTTTGATATCGTGTACTGGGTCGGTTCAACGAGGGGTTGATGCCGTAGAACGTGACTTTGTGCGAACCCTACTGCCCGGAAAGCGATTTGTTGTTGCGCAATCTGACGGCCGGCCTCTATGGCTAAATCAGCCAATTTAAGTTCCCGTTCAGCGAACGGAAACTGTATGGCCAATCGTACTGGGACAATTGCTCACGACCTCGGGCGGATGCTCGAGGCGCTAGCAGGTCTCATTCTCATTTCCGTTCTTATCCCTCTCGTCTGGCAGGAGTGGTGGGTCGTTCCCGGCCTGATCGTTTCAGGAATGCTCCCCCTACTCGTTGGATTTGGCCTTTCGCGGGGTTTTCAGGGTGCAGACGATCCAGGCCGGTTGCATGGGATGATGATCGCCGCCTCTGGGTGGTTTTTCGTCGCAGTCTTCGGCTCTATCCCATTTCTGCTCATTGCCTGGACGGCGCGTCTCGACCCCTCAGTCCTCGAGGTTCCGGCCCGGTTCACGACCGGCGGTACCAGGACGTTCAGTACACTCGCAGCGTTCCAGAACCCCCTCAACGGCTTCTTCGAGAGCATGAGCGGGTTTACAGGGACGGGACTGACGATGACCGACAATGAGGCGGCCCTCCCCCGCACGCTCCAGTGGTGGCGGTCGTTCATCGAGTGGGTCGGTGGCGTCGGCGTCATTGTCCTCACGACAGCGATTCTCGCACGCCCGGGGAGTGGCTCACTGACGCTCTATGAGAGTGAGGCACGCTCTGAGAAGATTCACCCAAGTATCGTCTCGACCGTCCGTACCATCTGGTGGATCTTCCTCCTGTTTACGTTCTTCTCGATTCTCGTCCTGTGGCTCGCCGGGATGCCGATGTGGGACGCGATCAATCACGCGATGACCGGGCTCGCCACGGGTGGATTCTCGATCACCGACAACTCGATCGGAACCTACAACAGCATCGCAATCGACTTCGCGTTGATCCCGATCATGATTCTCGGGAGCATCGCCTTCCCGATTCACTACCTCATTTTGCAGGGTGATCTCCGCAACTTCTACACGGACCTCCAGACGCGGTGGGTGTTCATCTTCTTCGCCATCGGTACACTCGTCTTGACGGCCACTCTGTTCGGCCAGGGCTTCTATCGGACCGAGACAATCGCTTTCGCCGGCATCGTGTTACAGGGGCAAGCGGCGACCCTGTTCCAGACGTTCCGGTACGCACTCTTCCAATTCGTCTCGGCGGCCTCCTGCACCGGGTTCCAGACCGCGGGCTCTCTGGGACCAGGATGGACCGCGCCCGCCCAGCTGACGGTGACATTCGGAATGGTTGTTGGGGCCGCGGCAGGGTCAACCGTCGGCGGGATCAAACTCATCCGCCTACTCACTCTTGGTAAGGGGATTCTCTTCCGGATTCGTGGGATATTCTATCCGTCGAGTGCAGTCCGGACGTTCCGTCTCGACGGCCGCGCCCTCTCCGATGAAGAAGCTGCTCAGGAGTTCGAAGAGGCCGCGATTATCACATTCCTCTGGCTCGTCTTTCTAGCACTCGCTGCGTTCGTCTTCATGCTGGCGCTCCCGCTCGGCCCGGGTCCTGACGCGTACACGGTCGAAAATGTGCTCTTCGAGGTTGCCTCTGCGCAGGGGAACGTGGGCCTCTCCTCAGGGATCACCGGCCCAGGAATGCCGACAGTCACGAAAGTGATGTTCCTCTTTAATATGTGGATTGGCCGCCTCGAGATCATTCCCGTGCTGGTACTACTCCGCGGTGTCTTTGTGTCTCTGGAGGTGTATGAATAATGCAACTCGAAGACATCCCAGTTATTGGATCGCTGCTTGCAGCCGGCGCTGATGATCACGTTTTCGATGCGCTCCTGGTGTTGGGTCCGGTGATCATTATCGCGATCACTCTTCTTGGACGAACTCGGGCCTCGATAACCCTTGCAGTTGCCTATACTGTCGGATTCAGTGTGTATATTGGATACAAGGGAATTCGCAGAACTTCGGTGAGAAAAACTTAGCAGGTGGGAGATTCACGCTTCAGTATGTACGTTATAGTCGTCGGTGCTGGTGACATAGGTTCGCAGGTTATCGACCTGCTTACCAAAACCTCCAATGAAATCGTCGTCATCGAGACTGACTCTGATGTCGCTGATCAAGTCAGTCGCGATTACGATTGTCTCGTTTTGAACGCTGATGCAACCAAGAAAGAGACTCTGATTGACGCGGGATCCGAGAAAGCGGACGCCATAATCTCGACGACCGACAGAGACCCGACGAATATCATGGTAATGTTGTTGGCTGATGCACTCGATATCGAATCGAAAGTCAGTGTCGTTCACGACCCCGACGATATGGAACTATTCCGTCGAATTGGTGTGAACGTTCTCGAGAATCCGCAACGCCTCATCGGGGAATATCTCGTCCGGGCCGTACAACGGCCCTCCATCAAGGACTTCATGTCTCTGGCGGGGGACGCTGAGGTGTTCGAGATTACGGTTACTGAAACAGCCCCGCTTGCAGAGAAGACATTACAGGAGGCGGACGCCGAAGGACTGCTCGGGGACGACGTTCTGGTCGTTGCAATTGAACGCGGTGACGAAGTCATCACGCCACGCGGAGACACGATGATACACGCAGGCGACCTTATTACGGCGTTCTCGAAAGACGGAATCACAAGCAGTGTCATGCACACGTTCACAGGGTCTGAGTGACATCCTCCTCGCGGACGACGCCGAGGCTCACCGTCCGCAGGTAAAATATTTGCTGGTTTTCGACACGACCTGTTCTCTCGCCTTGAACGTTCCGCTCTCGCAGTTGAACAGGTGTACCGAAGGCTGTGCCACATCGAACCCGCGTGCTTGGCAGCCTGCTCACACTCCGGATCGATCGGCCAGCGAAGGAGCGCTTCGAGGGCGGCCAGCCCGATTCTAGCCACCAGCCCGAGTGCGACAGTCCGCGCTAACGGTTCGCGGCCAACACTTCGATGCGATCGGTCCCCGCCTCGACGAGCCCACCATGGAAGCAGAACGTCTCCTTGACGTCGAGTTCGGCGAGCTGTTCGACGCTCTCCCAGGCGGTCTCCAGATCGGGTGTCGCGTCCTCGCGTGGGCCAACCAGCGCGTCGTCAACGACGTTGAGCGCGTCGGCGCTGATCAACAGTTCTGCGTCGGGGAAGTAGTAGGACGTGTGGCCGGGGCTGTGCCCGGGCGTGTAGACGGCTCGCATCGGACCCGCCGCGGTCGCGAACGTCTCCCCACCGGTTACCCGGACGTCGACCGTCGTCGGCGCGATCTCCATCGGGCGCTCCTCGCTCGATTTGACCAGCTCCGTCTCACCTTCGAGATACGGTGCGTCTCGCTCGTGGGCGAACACGACCGCGTCAGTCCGCTCGACGACTGCCGCAACACAGCCGGCGTGGTCGAGATCCTGATGAGTGATCGCGACCGCCCACGTGTCCTCCAGGGAGAGTCCCTTGGCATCAAGGGCGTCGGCGAGGTCGTCGAGTCCATCCGGGAGACCCACGTCGAGCAGGAGCAGTCCCTTCGGTGTCTCGACGGCAACCGGGTTGAGTGTCATCTCGCGGTCGCCGAGCGACACGTCGAGTGGCAGGACATAGACGCCGTCAGTAAGTTCCATACCGGGATACTGGTCCGGAGTGGCTTGAAACACGAGGCTCCGGCGAGAGATACCAGTTTCTCCGGGAGCCGAAACTCCGGGGCGATGCGACTCCGGGGTTGGCCATCACGACCTTCGTCCTGAACCAGGAGCGGATAAATAACAGATATTGGACTGACTGATCAGTCAGAAGGCTCTTAACCAACCAGTTAGTAAGTTGGGCCAGGAATGGAAACGGAGACCGCAGACGAGATCATCGCCGCGACCAGTCGGGCGCTGTGCAAGTACGGCTACGCCGACCTCACGATGCAACGGATCGCTGAGGAAGCGTCGATGACGACGGCCGCCATCCACTACCACTTTGACACGAAGGCGGAGCTGTTGAACGCCTTCCTCGACGACCTCATCGACCGATTCGAGGCGCGGCTAGCCTGTGACGCAGAGGATCCACGCGAGCGCCTCGAGACGCTCTTGGATGCCGTGTTCACCCCCTCACAGAACCCCAACGAATTCCGGGTTGCGCTGATGGAGATGAGAGGGCAGTCCCCGTATCAAGACTCGTTTCGGGAGCGGTTCCTCGCGCTGGACGAGGTGATGCGGTCGGTCGTGGCGACCGCCGTCAGCGACGGTATCGACGCGGGCCACTTCGAGGACGCCGACCCCGATGAGGTCGCTCGGCACGTCGTGACGATCATCAACGGCGCGCACGTCCGGGCGGTCGCACTCGGTGAGGACGCCAACGCTACCCGCGGGATCATCGAGCGGTACCTCGAACTGCAACTCGGATGGGCTCCTGCGTCGGGGTCGGAGGTGGTCGCGTGAGCGAGCATCGCGACGCGAACGCGACCTCGGGAGTGCTCCGCTCTGCCGGCGGTCGCGTGAGCGAGCATCGCGAGCGAGCGCGAGTACGCCGGATCGGAGACCCGGAGGTGGTCGCGTGAACCTGTTCAAAGGACAGGAGGAACTCAACCTGACAGAGGGCGGTATCCTCAAGCCCCTCCTGTACCTCTCGCTGCCGATCGTAGTCACGAACCTGATGCAGACCGCCTACAACCTCGCGGACACGTTCTGGCTCGGGCAGTACTCGACGGAGGCGCTGGCGGCCATCTCCTTCGCGTTCCCGATGGTGTTCCTGCTCATCTCGCTCGGAATGGGCCTCTCGGTCGCCGGCAGCGTGCTCGTCGCCCAGCACACGGGGGCCGACGAGAAACGCCAGGCCGAGTACGCCGCCTCACAGACGGTCACGTTCGCCTTCCTGGGCTCGTTGGCGCTCGGCCTGATCGGCTATCCCGTCGTCCGACCGTTCCTCTCGTTCCTCGGGGCGGCACCGGCCGTCCTCCCGGGGGCGACAGCCTACATGCAGGTTGTCGCGCTCGGCCTCCCGTTCATGTTCGGCTTCTTCGTGTTCATCTCGCTGATGCGCGGCGCGGGCGACACCATCACGCCGATGCTCGTCATGTTCGGGACGGTGGTGCTGAACGTGATTCTCGATCCGTTCCTCATCAACGGCTGGACGCTCGTGGCGAACGCCCCGCTGGTGGGGACGGTCGCGTTCCCCGAACTCGGAATCGAGGGGGCGGCCATCGCGACCGTGTTCTCGCGGAGTCTCGCGATGCTCGTCGGGATCTACATCATGCTCGGCGGCCGGCGCGGCATTCAGATCCACCTCAGGGACCTGGTCCCGGATCTCCAGTACCTCCGGAAGATCCTCGCCATCGGCATCCCCGCGTCGATCGAGGGGATGGGTCGCGCACTCTCGATCAACGCCCTGTTGATCGTCGTCGGCCTGTTCTCGACGCCGGTCGTCGCCGGCTTCGGTATCGGGACCCGCGTGTTCTCGGTCATCTTCCTGCCGGCGATCGCCGTCGCCCGCGGCGTCGAGACGATGAGCGGCCAGAACATCGGCGCCGACAAGTACAACCGTGCACAGGCGGCGAACTACGTCGCTGCGAAGGGACTGTTCGTCGTCCTCGCGCTTGCTGGGGTCGTGATCTTCCTGTTCCCGACACCGATCGTGAGCGTCTTCACCGACGACCCGGCCGTGCTGGACGTCGGCACGCAGTTCCTGCGGTACGTCTCGCTGTCCTTTGGCTTCATCGGGATCATGCGAGCGTTCACCGGAGGCTTCCGCGGTGCAGGCAAGACACTGATCGCCGCGGCGATCTCGGTGCTGACGCTGGCCGGTATCCGCCTGCCGGTCGCGTACGTCGCCTCGCAGGGCATCATCCCGACGGACCTGTGGTTCTTCGGTCAGCCGGATGCACGCGGCATCTGGCTCGCCTTCTTCGTCTCGAACGTCGTCGGGGCGGTCATCGCGTGGCTGTGGTTCCGCCGCGGCACCTGGCGCACAGGCGACGTCCGGGACACAGATAGCCCCGGTGGCATCGAAACGGATGATCCCGACCCGGCAACGGGGGACGATTAGCCGGATGCGCTGGACCCGGAAGCACACCACAGCGGTGCCTGGCCGGACTCCCAATCAACGGGCGAGAGGGTGTCTGTGGGGTGGCGCAAGCACATGACTGGCTCCGGATATCGGAACATCCTCGTTCCGACCGACGGCAGCGATCTGGCGCTGGAGGCGCTCAGCGAAGCACTCACGCTCGCAGAACTGAGCGGCGCGAGGATCCACGTCCTCTACGTCGTCGACGATGCGAAGGTCGCAGAACTGGCGAGCGGGACGGGGATCGACGACGTGAGTATCGATGGCGATGTCGACAGCGTCTTCGAGCGCTTCGAGGCCATCGGCGAACACGCACTCGATGACTTGCGCGAGGTAGCAGCAGATCGCGGGCTCACCCTCACGACGGCCATCCGCAAGGGGCTGCCGGAGGAGGAGATCCTGGCGTACGTCGACGAAAACGAGATTGACCTGCTGGTGATGGGAACGCACGGGCGGCGCGGGATCCAGCGGTACATCCTCGGGAGCACGACCGAAGATGTCCTTCGGCGCGCGTCAGTACCGGTCCTTGCCGTTCACGGAGAGTAGACCGACGACTGCGTCTCGGCTGATGCAGCGAGTTCGCGCCACCGGGACCATCGAACGACATCGTCGTCTCTCACCGGAGCCGTTGTCGGGCCTCAACGTCAGCGAAGCAGGAAGCGAGCGGTCGCCTCTGTTCTACCAGTTTCGATGATAATTCCACCGAGAGCTGACTACCTGATGAATCTGAAGATCGACCTAACGGCTGATTCAGCAGCGGAGGTGTCGTCCAATTCGGAATTCAACAGAGCCTCTCATTTCGGTGTCAAATTGATGAGTGTGATCTCGTTTCTCGACCCAAGCCGCATATACGGGCCCCAGGTGCCAGTACCCGGAGACACGTAGAGGAACATTCCTCCCAGATCATACAGCCCTCCGATCTGTTTGAACGCGATTCGAACCGCGAAATTGAACGGAAATACCTGGCCCGCGTGCGTATGGCCTGCGAGCTGGAGGTCGATTCCTGCCCGTTTCGCGTCCTCGATTCCCTCGGGGGAATGATACATGAGTACCGCGGGCTTGGCCTCGTCTGGCTCCAGTGTCTCGAGTTTGCTCCCGAGGTGGCCGTCGGTCTCGGCGAACTCCACGCCGACGATCTGGATGTCGTCGTATTCGACAACCTCGTTCCGCAACACCCGTATCTGTGTCTCAGCAAAGAGCGAATAGACCTCGTCGATTCCCTCGTAGACCTCGTGGTTCCCGGTGACGAAGTACACTGGCGCCCCGAATCTCTCGAACTCGTCGAACATTCCCTCGTGGAGCCTCGCGCTCGCATCGACCATATCACCCGAAATCAGAACGACGTCTGGATCGAGACTGGTCGCCTTCTCGACGACCGTCGCCAAATATTTCGAATTCCGTATCGTGCCGAGATGGAGGTCCGACAACTGGACGATAGAGATTTCCTCTGCTATACCTTCGACGGGGACGGTTATTTCCGTCACCTCGATGCCGGTCGCGTTTCGTACCGAGACGATACTCAGCACACCGACGACCATGACGATTATCGGGCCGGCATACGGGATGGGGTAGAAGACGCTCACCACCTCGTAGACCAGGAGGGAACAGCCAAGGAAGAGGAGCACCCCCATCCACAGTGTCGATGCCGTATAGAAGAGTCTGGAGAGGCTGTTCGGATAGACTCGCTCGACGTACATGGCAATCGGCAGGGAGAGCGAGACGACCGCGATCCAGGTGTAGAGGACGGGTCTCCCGAGCCCTAGCAGGCCGCCGAGTCCGAAGACGACGAGCGAGTTCAGGCCGGCATACAACAGAATGAATACGAGAACGTAGACGACAATCATGGGTCCGAACCCATCAATTCCCTCAGTATCTGGTGCACTCATGGTTCTACCCCACGGTATAGCGGTTCAATTCATCGTCGTCGAAGGCGAGCGCCGCCGTCGTGACGTGGTCGGGGCCGTGCGAGTCTTCAAGCGAGTTTTCCGATCGGGTCGCCACCCACTGCACCGGCCTGTCGAACTGGACCGCCGCCCACGCCCTCTTTGCCTCGCTCGGACGGATAGAATGGAACAGAGAGCCCACCACACCTCTGTATCAGTGTGCCGAATCAATCGATACAGACTGGTCGACGAGTTCGTACGCTTCTTGACGAATCGCGTTCAGGTCGATATCGTCTGTCGTCGTTCGGCGGAGGAGACCCCCGAGTAACAGCGTATAGAGTATATCCGCCGTCCGTTCGGGATCGATTTCCCGAATTTGACCTTGTTCGATACCATCTTGGATAGCGCTCGTGAACACGTCCCGAAACGCTTGATCGATGGTGCTTAATCGGTCCCGGTATGCCTCCTCGTGGATTGCCTGGACTCGGATTTCCATAAACGTCCGGAGCGGATCGACCGGGCCGCTGTCGGCGTCGATCGGTATCTCGTCTCCCGTTCGATTGGTCTCCTCGTCTGCTAATCCACCGAGGACCATACGATCGATCATCCAGTGGAGTCGATCGATCGGATCCGCTATCTGTACCTGGTCGATCCGGTCAGCAATTTTGCCGAGAACACATTCATAGAACGAGAGCATGAGATCATCCTTGTCCTCGAAGTGATGATACACCGTCGCCTTACTCAGTCCGGCAACGTCAGCGACCAGCTGGATCGAGACGCTTCCGTATCCTTCGTCTTTGGTGATCTCATATACCGCCTGTAATATCTTATCACGTCCGCTCTGTGGTTCGTCCTCGAAAAGTACGTCAAATCTCATATGACCGAATGGTCGTTCGGGGCCCATTTCAGCGTATCGCTCACTGGGTTCCAATCACCGTTCGTGCATCGCCTCGGGGTCAAACCCTGGGGGATTCTCCCCGTACTCCTGTTATCGGACCGGTCGATGGGAGTGGAGAATTCTTAAGTGGCAACCGAACGTTCGTTCGGTAAGGAGCGTTCCAGCTCACCCGGGCAGAGAACTGGTCTCTAGCCTACCGTTGGAACTCGGCATGATAAGAGAGTGTGAATATGTGTCCGTGATCACGGATCGAGAGACGTCCAGCGTCTGTTCCGCTCTCGGGCTCTCGATCCGCTTCACCGAGTTCAACGGGACAACCATCGAGACTGCCCTCGCTTCGGTCGCTAGTGATTTCTGTCAGACTCGATTCTCGGGACGGGAAGAACGAACACTGGACGCTTCCAGTCACCCCACCTCGACTTCATCGTCGACGCCATCACCGGGGGTTGGCACATGAGCCAGACCAGCCGCTACAGAACCCTCACCGTGGGGGTCGCCGTCGGCGCCGTAGGATGGTTCCTGCTCTCGACGATGGACGCAAACGGCTCACAGACAGGCCTGTGGATCACGGTTGGGGTCGTCGCGGCGGGCATCGCATTCGCCTCGCTTCCGCAGTTACTCGCCCCGCTGGTAGCTCCCGTTCGCGACCTCACGCCGCGCGAGCGTTCACGCCTCGACCTGCCGCCGGGCGAACCGGTGAAGGTGTTGGCGGTCGACGGGGTCGCGAACGCATTCGCCGCCGGCGTGCTCCCTGGGGTTCGCGCCGTCTTCGTGACGACGGGGTTACTCCACCATCTCACGACGGCGGAAGTGCGGGCAATTGTCGCCCACGAGCGCGGGCACCATCGGCGACGACACGTAACGTTGCGACTTGGCTCGGTGGTGCTGTTCGTTGCCCCGTGGCTCGTCACGACGGCGACAGGCGTGCCGGGCGGGTTCCAGGCGGGCCTACTCGCGCTCGCCCCGGCGGTTCTCCTGATCTGTTGGCTCGGCCGCTGGACCGAGTACAACGCCGACGCGTACGCTGCCCGGCAGATCGGTGCTGATGCCCTTGTCAGCGCGCTCGAACGAGTCCATGTTGACACCCGGCCATCGAGGGGGCACAGGCGACTGACGGCGCTCCTCTCGATGCATCCATCGGTCGACCGGCGGCTGGCAAAACTGTCCAGCGGGGGGAGTGGAGCATCGGGCTCGACCAGGGACGACAACGGCCGCTCTGTGCTCGCGTCGTTCGTCGCACGTCTCGCCGGTGGGGTGACCGCGTTCGCGCGGCGGCCAGGCGTGATACGGTTCACGAATGCGCGTTCCCCGCTGGAGACCGTCCTCGATACGGTGATCCACGCTGTACAGGTGATCGAGGCGGCGGTCGTTCGCTGGCGTGGAACCGTGGTCTATGAGGCGTCGACGCCCCACCAGTCGCTCCGTGTCCTCGACCGTGGGAACGTCCGACGACTCTTCCTCGACGGGGACACCCACAGCGCAATGGATCTCGACGACCCCCAGAGGCACGTCTTCGATTACACGCGGTACTTCCACCTGCCGTTCCTGTTCCACGGGGACATTGAGACTGTGTTGTTCATCGGCGGTGGTGGATTCACCGGTCCGAAGCGGTTCCTCGCGGACTACAACGTCGCGGTCGACGTGGT
>Ga0207719_100366_pt1 | contig 29115 bp, 19 predicted proteins | sample A23P1SouthBayCA_2_FD_187279 | JGI IMG/M metagenome (GOLD analysis project Ga0207719, IMG submission 187279) | Aerobic enrichment media microbial communities from Eden Landing Ponds, California, USA - A23 P3 (3) (SPAdes) | ecosystem: Environmental > Aquatic > Marine > Unclassified | place... | reverse complement strand
GGCGTCGTCCCGCCGATCGACTCGACCGCGATGTCGACGCTACAACTCGTCGGCGACTCGGCGATTCCGGTGATGCTGCTCCTCTTGGGAATCCAACTCGCGCGGACGAACGTCGCATCGACGCTGTCGTCCGTCGGCGGCGTCGTCGGCCTGAAGATGGTCGTCGCGCCGGTGCTCGCAGTCGGCGTCGCGCTCTTGGTTGGCTTTTCGGATCCCGCCGTCGCACGGACGTTCGTCCTCGAATCCGCGATGCCGTCGGCGGTCACGCCGCTGATCCTCGTCGGCGAGTTCGCCGAGGGCGAGGTCGCAGGCGTCCCCGTCACGGAGTTCGTCTCGACGGCGATCTTCGCCACGACGGTCGTCTCCGTGCTCACGCTGACGGTCCTCATCGCCGTTCTAGAGAGCGGCGTGGTGCTCTGACCCGCTGTGACGCCGGCGCTGTGGCCCGCGCCCTGCGCCGACCGCGTGCGAACGGTCACCGAACCGACGCCGACCCATCACGCTTTAGCGCCGTCGCTCGAAGCCACGACTATGGCTATCGGATTCATCGGCGGGAGCGGAATCTACGACGCGCTGCCGCTGCGAGACACGCGCGAGGTCGACGTCGACACGCCGTTCGGAAAACCCTCGGCACCCCTGACGGTCGGCGAGTTCGGCGACACGGGCCGCGAAGTCGTGTTCGTGCCGCGGCACGGCCCCGACCACCAGCGCTCGCCGACGACGCTGCCGTATCGCGCCAACGTCTTCGCGCTAAAGAAACTCGGCGTCACGCACGTCCTCGCCTCGAACGCAGTCGGGAGCCTCCGCGAGGGCCTCCCACCGCAGACGCTCGTGATCCCCGATCAGATCTACGACCGGACGAAGCACCGCGACCTGACGTTCTTCGACGAGGACGTCGTCGTCCACCAACCGTTCGCCGATCCGTACTGTGGGGACCTCAACGAGATCCTCGCGGACGCCGCCGAGTCGGCGACCGACGCCGACGTCGTCCGCGGCGGCACCTACGTCTGCATCGAGGGGCCGCAGTACTCCACGCGCGCCGAGAGCGAGTTCTACCGCGACCAGGGTTGGGACGTCATCGGGATGACGACGATCCCCGAGGCGAAACTCGCCCGCGAGGCCGAGATGGCCTACGCCACCGTCACGGGCGTCACCGACTACGACGTCTGGAAGGAAGACAGCGAGGTCACGCTGGACGAAGTGCTCGAAAACGCCGCGAAGAACGAGACGGCGATCAAAGAGACTGTCGAGGCGGCGATCGAGGCGATCCCGGAAGACCACGCCTGCGACTGCCACACGGCGCTCGACGGCACGATCAATACGCCCGACGACGCGATTCCGGACGCGACGAAAGACGACCTCGAACCGCTCATCGGCGCGTACGTCGAGTAAGTCCGGTCGTCGCGAACGACCCCGCCAGTACCTGGGAGGTCACGAACGATCCGCCGGCTCCCGGTGGATCACGAACGATCCGACACGCCAGCGGACGCGGACCGCGCCTCAGTCGTCGTCCGCGGCGGGCGCGACGGCCTCGTCCGTCGTTTTCTCGCTGCCCGCGTCGGTATCGTCGTCCGCCCCTGTGTCGGACTCTGATCCGCTCACGTCCTCGTCGCCGTCGGCGTCTGGGTCCGCGAACTTCGCGTCGGGATTCCGAATCCAGAGGTCTCCGAAGAGGTCGTCCTGCTGGAGTCGGACGTCGCCGCGGTGCGAGAGAAAGAGCAACGCGAGGTAGGACGTCACCGGCGTCTCGGCGGCGTCGGCGACTTCCTTGAACAGGACCTCGTCGCGGCCGTTGTCGTAGTGGACGTCGATGGACTCCTGGACGGCCGCGATCGACGTCTCGATGTCCTCGGTGTGGGCCGTGTCGGTCACGTCGGCCGCGGTCGGCTCGTCGGCCTCGCGGAACTCGTCGGCCGAGCGGTAATCGAGAGTTTGCGTCCCGCGGCGGTGACCGTGCGGCGACTCGGAGGTGTCGTACTCGCGGCGACGCTTCCACCACGACTGTCGCTCGGCCTCCCGCAACTCGCGGACGAGTTCGTCGAGCGTCTCGGGCGACCCACGCGCCTGCTTACGTTCGAGACGCCGGTCCATCTCCGCCTCCAGCGCGTCGACCGGATCGAAGCCCGGCGCGCCCGCGCCGTCGCCCTCGCTGTCCGCGATCGGCCCGCCGCTCTCCAGTGCGGCCTCCCACGGCTCGATCTCGTCTTCGGGCTCCTCGTCGTCGGGTTCCAGCAGCGCGTCGCTCTTCATCCGCAGGAGGACGGCCGCATAAAACAGCGCCCGCCCCGAGGTCCGCAGATCGGTCTCGTCGAGACGTTCGAGGAATGCGTCCGTCGCCTCGACGAGGTCGACGTCCCAGGGGTCGATTTCGCCCTCCTCGGCCAACTGGACGAGCAGTTCGACGGGCTCGACTTCGTCGTCGTCGACGTCGGCCGACGGGTCGCGCTCTGGACCGCGGTCGGTTCGGAGGCCATCGGTGAGAGCGCCGGCTCCCGGTGTCGACCCGGCGGAGTCAGTCATCCGCCGGCACCTCCGCCTCCTCCTCGTCGCCGTCGTCGCTTAACTGGATCCCGGTGACGGCGCTGACGTTGTCGCCCTGCATCGTCACGCCGATGGCGCGCTCGGAGCGTTCCAAGAGCGCAGAGCGGTGCGAGACGACGACGAACTGGGCGTCCGCCGAGAGGTCGTCGACCATCTCACCCACGCGCTCGGCGTTGGCGGCATCGAGGAAGGCGTCGACCTCGTCGAGCGCGTAGAACGGCGCGGGGTTGTGCCGCTGGATGGCGAAGATGAACGCCAGGGCGGTGAGGGACTTCTCGCCGCCGGACATCGCGTTCAGCCGCTGAATCGGCTTGTCACCGGGCTGGGCTTTCATCGTCAATCCGCCCTCGAACGGGTCTTCGGCGTCTTCGAGGTGGAGTTCGCCCGTCCCATCGGAGAGGCGTTCGAAGATCTCGGTGAAGTTCTCGTTGATCGCGTCGAACGCCCGCATAAACGTCTCTTTCTTCTGGGCCTCGAAGCGGTCGATCCGCTCCTCGATGGCCTCGCGCTCGTCGACGAGGACGTCCCGGCGCTCCTGGAGGTCGTCGAGGTCCGCCTTCACGTCGTCGTACTCGTCGATCGCGAGCATGTTCACCGGTTCGAGTGCCTCCATCTCCTCGGTGAGCCGCTCGATCTCGGATTCGACCTCGTCGTGATCGGGGACGTTCTCGGGGTCGTACTCGCCGACCTCGCCCTCCAGTTCGTCGATCTCCCACGACAGCCGCTCGACGCTATCCTGGAGCGAGTCCAGTTTCGACTCGACGCGGTCGACGTCGTCGCGCTTCTCGTCGCGCTCGCTCTTGGCTTCCCGAAGCGTCGCCTGCAGGTCCGAGCGGTCAGATTTGAGCTCTTTGAGTTCCTCTTCGAGCGCCTCGACGGCCTCGCGCTTCGCTTCGAGCGTCTCCTCGCGGTCTTCGATTCCGGCCTCCTTCTCGCGGACGACGTCGCGGGCGTCAGCCTTCCGCTCTTGGGCGCTCTCGATCGTCTCTTCGAGATCTTCGACGGCGTCTTCGGCGTACTCCTTCTCTAACTGGAGTTCGTTGAGCCGACCGTCGAGGTCGTCCATCCGCTCTTCTTTCTCGTCGATGGACTCGCGGATCTCGTCGGCCTCGGCCGTGAGTTCGGGGATCTTCGAGTCTTCGAGTTCGGATTCGAGGTCGGCGATTTCGGCTTCGACGTCGGCGATTTCCGCGCCGAGGTCGTCAATCTCCGCGTCGATCGTTCGCATCTCCTCGTCGACCTCGGCGCGCTTCTCGCGGAGGCGTTCGATCTCGGCTTCGAGGTCTTCGATCTCACGTTCGGCCTCCTCGACGTCGGCTTCGGCGCCGTCGATCTCGGCTTCGATCGAGCGGACGCGCTCGCGGGCGTCGGCCGCGCGGCTCCGGGCGTCCTCGATGTCTTCGTCGAGTTCGCGGATCTCTGCTTGCAGGCTCCGACGCCGGTCTTCTAACTCCTCGATCTCTTCTGCGAGTCGTTCGAGCCGGCCGCTGCCGGACTTCGAGAAGGAGTAGCGCGAGCCGCCGCCGGACCCGCCGGTCATCGCGCCGGAACGCTCGACGAGGTCGCCGTCGAGCGTCACCATCCGGTAGTCGCCCATCAAGTCGCGGGCGGTCTGCATATCCTCGACGACCAACGTCGAGCCTAAGACGTACGAGAAGACGGACTCGTACTCGGCGTCGTAGTCGACGAGGTTGCGGGCGAAGTCGACGACGCCGGGGTGATCCGGGAGTCGCGGCAGCCCCCGGTCGTCCATCTTCGTGATCGGCAGGAACGTCGCCCGGCCGGCGTTTCGGGACTTCAGGTAGTCGATGCCGTCCGAGCCGACTCCGTCGTCGTCGACGACGACGTGCGCGAGGCGGCCGCCGGCGGCCGTCTCACAGGCGGTCGCGTACTCGCCGTCGACCGCGCCTAATTGGCCGACGGTGCCGTGGACACCCGACATCCCGGCGTTGAGGATCGTCGTGACCGCGCGCGGCCAGGAGTTGTCGCCGTCGTCGCCCGCGCGGGCCTCCAGCGTGGCGTACTCCGACTGCTTCGATTGGATCTCCTCGACGACGTCGTCGAGGTCGTCTTTCAGTTCCGCCTTCTCCGCCTGGAGGTCGTCGACGACGCCCTCGATCTTCGATTCGTTCTTCTCGGCCTTGTCGAGTTCCGAGTAGAGGTCCGACACCTCGGCTTTCAGATCGGGAAGCGTCTCGCGGAGGTCCTCGATCTCCGCTTCGGTCTCGGAGATTTCGGTCGCCCGTCGTCGCGTGTCGTCGAGGAGGCGATCCTTCTCGCGCTGGCGGTCGTTCTGCTCCGTCTTCAGCTCTTCGAGCCGCGCTTTCTTCTCGGCGAGATCGGATTTCAGCTCGTCGTACTCGGTGTCGACGTCGTCGATTTCGGCCTGGACTTCGGCCAGGTCCGTCTCCAGCGAGCCGATGTCGGACTTCACGGAGGCTTTCTCGACTTTGACAGAGCGGATCTCCGCGTCGAGTTCGTCGATCTCCTCCTGTTTGCGGTCGAGTTGGACGAACGCGTTCCGCCGCTCGCTCTCGGCGTCGTCGATTCGCTCTTCGGCCGCCTCGATGGCGTTCTCCAGCCGGTCGATCTCGCCTTTGACCTCCTCGATCTCGGATTTGATCCGGAGCTGTTCGTCCTCGCCCTTCCGTTCGATCTCCCGCGTGAGCTCTTCGAGTTCGTCCTCCAGCCGCGAGACGCGACCCTGCCGGCGGTCGAGTTCCTCGCGGTGCGATTCGAGCTTCGACTCGGTTCTCTCGGCTCGCTCTCGGGTCGCTTCGAGATCCTCGCGCTTGTCTTCGAGTTCGGCGGCCTTCTGATAGCCCTCGTACTCCTCGCGCTCCTCGCGGAGCGACTGGTATTCGAGCGCCGTCTCGCGCTCGTCTTCGAGCTGGTCGAGCCGGGTCTCTTTCTCCTCGATCCGGAGGTCGGCCTCCTCGATCCGCTCTTCGACGGCGTCGAGTTCCTCGAAGGCGTCTTCCTTCTTCGCGTCGAACTCGGCGACGCCGGCGATCTCGTCGATGATGCCCCGGCGCTGGTGGGGCGTCATATTGATGATCTCGGTGACGTCGCCCTGCATCACGACGTTGTAGCCCTCGGGCGTGATGCCCGCCTGCGCGAGGAGGTCCTGGATGTCCGAGAGGTTGCACGAGCGGCCGTTGAGGTAGTAATACGAGTAGTAGTTGTCCTCGGTCTCTTTCACGCGGCGCTTGACGCGGATCTCGGAGACGTCGCCGACGTCGTCGCTGCCCGCGGCGTTGACGACTTGCGAACGCTCCAGCGTGCCGTCCGCGTTGTCGAGGACGACCGTGACGGTGGCCTCTTTGGGTCCACCCCCGCCGCCGTCGCTGTCGTCGGCGTGACCGGGGTTGTAGATGAGATCGGTCAGCTTCTCGGCGCGGATGCCGCGCGTTCGGGCTAAGCCGAGCGCGAACAGCACGCCGTCGATGATGTTCGACTTGCCGGAGCCGTTCGGCCCCGTAACGACCGTGAAGTCCTCGTAGAACGGGATACGCGTGGTCCGCCCGAAGCTCTTGAAGCCGTCGAGGACGAGCTCTTTGATGTGCATAGGTTGCTCGTAGCGGGCGGAGCGCCCGATTATGCGACGATGATGTCGTCGTCTTCGGTCGCCGCCTCGTCGTCACCCTCGGTTTCGTCCGTCTTAGTATCGTCGTCCTGCGGTTCGACCTCGTTCGAGATGTGATCGTCCGCGTCGGCGTCGATGAAGTCCGCGTCGTCGGACTGCTGTGCGGACGTTTCGCGGCGCGACTCCGCCTGCGCCGGCGACTCCCGGTGTGGGTCCATCGAATCTTCCCCGGTGTTCGCCTCGGCGTCGGATTCGGCGGCCGCCTCGGGTTCGGCCTGGGCGTCCGACGCCGATTCGGGCTCCGACGCGACGACGTTGTCGTGACCGACCGGACGGGTCCCGGCCGCGAGGTCGACTTCGACCTCCTCTTCGAGGAGCCGAACGCGCTCTTTCGTCTCGACGAGCTCTTCGGTCAGCCCGTTGACGGCGGCCTGTAGCTCCGCGACTTTCGACTCGAGCTCCTCCACACGGTTGCTCATAGGGTAGATAGCCCGTCTCCGGCCACATAAACGTACGTCAGACACCTACCCAGGAAGTGATAGTTGGCGTGAATATCCGATTCGACGGACGCCGGTAGCATCGGCTGCGACGGTACGCCGAACCTCTCACCGGAGATGCCGATCGAAGAACGCTTCGGTCCAGCCGAGCGTGAACGGCCGCTGCGTCTCGTGGACGTCGTGGCCGGCGTCGGCCGCGACCACGCACTCGGCGATGACGTCGCTTTCTTCCAGCATATCGTGGAACAGTTCCGAGGCCATCGCCGGAACGATGTCGTCGTCCTCGCCGTGGAGGAGCAACATTGGAGGAACGCCGTTCGCGGCGTCGGTCTGTTCCGAGTCCCGCGCTCTAGGTTGCCCCGACGCGCCGAGATACGCCGAGGGCGACGCCCGCTCCCAGGCGTCCGCTGCCGACTCGCGGTCACCGCCCAGCAGCGCCACGAGATCGTCGGTCTCGGGCTGGTGCTCCAGCGCGTACGTGCCGGCGACGCCGACGACCGCGGCGAGTCCATCGTGTATGCTGGATGCCGTCGCGGCGTCGATCGGCACGCCGGCGAACGCCGATGCGTGGGGCGCAAACGACTCCTCTCCAGCCGTCACCGCAGCGAGGACGGCGAGGTGTGCGCCCGTGCCGTGGCCGAACGCGCCGACGCGGTCCGGGTCGACGCCGACGCCGTCCGCGGCGGCGCGAAGCCACCGGATCGCGGCCTTCAGATCCCGAATCTGGGCGGGGAAGCTCGCGACGTCACTGCCGCGATACGCCGGGACGACGCAGACGTAGCCGCGCTCGGCCAGAGCGAGCGCGTACCGCGCCAGCTCACCGCTGTCGGGGGCGCGACTGCCGGGAACGAGGACGACGGCGGCGCGGCGGGCAGCGTCGGCTGTCCCGAACCCGGCCGTCGCCGGGCGATAGAGATCGAGATGGTGGGGCCTGCCGTCAGGGGCCGCAAAGGGGACCCCGCGGCGAACGTCGATCCCGGCGGCGTCGGCCAGCGAGTCGCTCATCGGGCGTGCCGTCGATGGGACCGAGGGAATAGGTTACGGAAGCGCGAGGCCGACGTCGAATAGCGCCGTGTCCCCTCCGTCACGCACGAACCCCTGTCTCGGCCCACCGCCAGGCCAGGAGGAACAGCCCCGCCGAGAGGACGCTGATGAGTGCCATCCCGAGGAACACGGGGATGTACGTCCCGTATAGGTCGAACGAGAGGTTCGCGAGATACGGGCCGAGCGCACCCGCGAAGGCTGAGGAGACGGACGCGACACCAAACAGTCCGTTCAGATTCTCCGCTCCGAAGAGCTCTGCCATCACCGGCGTCATCAGCGCCCCGAGCCCGGCGTATCCGAACCCGAACAGCGCCGACATCGCGAGCACCACTCCCGCGTCGTGTATCTGCGTGATCGGAACCGTCAGCACCCCGATCACGACCGCGTTGCCGGCGAGGACGTGCGTCGTGTCCAACCGGTCGGCGAGGTAGCCGGTGACGAACTTCCCGATGGTGTTGGTCGCTCCGATCACGCTGATTGCGAAGACGCCGACCTGTGCTCCGATCTCGACCGACCGGGCGAACTCGACGAAGTTGACCGTCAGCGACAACGGCACGAGATACGATCCGAGAAACGCCAGAAAGAACACGGCGAACGACGGCGACAGCACGACAGATCGGACGTCACGCAACTGTTCACTGGCGGAGGGGTAAGACCGGTCGTCGGCCGTCGTCACGAACTCCGCGGAGGCGTCGATGTCGAGTCGCTTCGGCCGGTCGGCAATCAGGACCGTCGCAACGGCGAGGGCGACGCTCACTAACAACGCCAGCGCGAAGTACGCGCGCTGCCAGCCCAGCGCTGCGATCAACAGACGAGCGAACGGCGGCATCGCCATCATCCCGACCCCGGCACCCGCGGTCGCGATCCCTGTGGCGATGCCCCGTCGCCGCTCGAACCAGAACACCGGTGTCACGTACGCGATGACCATCACGATGCTGAATCCGATGCCGACTGCAATTCCATAACACACCAGCACGCCCAGGAAACTGGAGAAGACGCTCGTCCCGAACAGCCCGCCGACGATCAGCACGGACCCGAGCGCGAACAGTCGGCGGACGTCGTACCGATCGATGGTGAACCCGAACACCGCTGCGCCGACGTACATCATCACCGACTGCAGAGAGAAAATGAGAGACGTGTTCGCGTGCGACATTCCGAACGCGGTGACGAGGTGGCCGAAAAAGACGCTGAACGAGTACAGGAGCCCGTAGATCAACAGTCCGCCGAGAAAGCACGAGGCGACGACGAACCAACCGTAGTAGAGATCCAGTCCGGCCAACAGCCGCCGGACGTCGATGAAGTGACCGGCCGGCGTTGAACGCGGCGGTGAGTTTGGGCCCACAGTTCCAACCGAGCGTTATTGATCGTCCGGCGAAAAAACTCCCGGTGGGATGGGCGCCAGCGGACAGTGGTCGGGGTGGTCTCGACGCCCGTCTTTCCGACCGTCCCGTTAGCCTTTAGCCCCGCTACGTCGAATCACGCGTCAATGACCGCGAAGGCGCTCTCCCAGCGCGATCTCGCTACCGTCATCGGGTTGGAGGTCCACGTCCAACTCGAGACGGACACGAAGATCTTCTGTGGGTGTTCGACCGAACCGGCGGACGACGAAGAGCCCAACAGCCGTACCTGTCCGATCTGTCTCGGCCTGCCTGGCGCGTTGCCCGTCCTGAACGAGGGGGCCGTCGAGGCCGCCGTGAAGGTCGGCAAGGCGCTCGACGCCGACGTCGCCGAACACACCCGGTTCCACCGGAAGAACTACTACTACCCCGACCTGCCGAAGAACTTCCAGATCACCCAGTACGACGCCCCGATCTGCGCCGACGGCACCCTCGAAGTCTCCGTCGAGGGCGAGCGCCGCGAGATCGGCATCGAACGCGCCCACCTCGAAGAGGACCCGGGCAGCCTCCAGCACAAGGGCGGCAGCATCGATACCGCAGACTACACGCTCGTCGACTACAATCGCGCCGGCACGCCGCTGATGGAGATCGTCACCCGCCCCGACTTCCGCAGTCCCCAGGAGACCCGCGCGTTCCTCGCGAAACTCGAAGAAGTCCTCGAATACCTCTCCGTCTTCGACTCCACGCGCGACGGCTCGCTCCGCGTCGACGCCAACATCTCGCTTGTCCCGGACGAGGAGGTCGACGACGACGGCTCGATCAGCGTCGAGTCGCTGGAGGCGGCCAATCGGACCGAAGTGAAGAACATCTCCAGTCACAAGGGCGCAGAGCAGGCGCTCGCCTACGAGGTGACGCGGCAGAAAAACGCCGTCCAGCGCGGCCGCGCAGTCGAACAGGAGACGCGCCACTGGGATGAATCACGCGGCATCACGGTCTCGATGCGCTCGAAGGAAGAAGAAAAAGACTACCGCTACTTCCGCGAGGCCGATCTGCCGCCGCTCGAAGTCTCCGACTGGAAAGCGAAGATCGACATCCCCGAACTCCCCGACGCCCGCCGCGAGCGCTTCCGCGAGGAGTACGGCCTCGACGCGGAGTCGGCGGCGAAACTCACCTCGACGAAGGAGGTCGCAGACTTCTTCGAGGACGTCGCCTCTCAGTTCGATCCCGGCCTGGCGGCGACGTGGGTCGCGGACAACTTACTGGGCGAACTCAACTACCGCGATATGGCGATCACCGACGTCGACGACCGCCTCGACGAGTTCACGCGCCTCGTCGAACTCGTCGACGCCGGCGAGATCACGACGAAGAACGCCGAGGAGATCGTCCTCCGGACGATGCTCGACGAGGGCGACGACCCCGACACGGTCATCGAGGCGGAGGGCCTCGGCACGGCCGACGACGACGAGGTCGACGTCGCGGTCGCGGAAGCCATCGAGGAGAACCCCGACGCCGTCGAAGACTACCACGCCGGCGAGGGCGGCGCGATCAACTTCCTCGTGGGGCAAGTGATGCAAAAGACCGGCGGCAGCGCCGACCCCGGCGACGTGAACCAGAAACTCCGCAAGCGACTCGACGAGTAGCGACTTCACCGCGCCGTGCCCATCGGGACCCACCACGCTGTGACGGCCTGAAACGCCCGCCACGCTGCGAGCGCCTGAAACGGCTGTTTCGCGCGCACGAGCGCGCTGTCCGCTGATTTTGCGCGATTCGGCGCGAAAGCTTTAGGCCGGCCCCTCGCTTATCGCCGGGCAATGAGTCAGGGCCCGGAACTGATCATCACCGAGAAGGACAACGCCGCTCGGCGGATCGCCGACATCCTGAGCGGCGAGTCCGCCGAGGCCGACCGCCTCAACGGCGTGAACGTCTACAAGTGGGGCGGAAAGCGCTGTATCGGCCTCTCAGGCCACGTCGTCGGCGTCGACTTCCCACCGGAGTACAACGACTGGCGGGACGTCGAGCCGGTCGAACTGATCGACGCACCGATCGACAAGCACCCGACCCAGGAGAACATCGTCGCGGCGCTCCGCCGTCTCGCCCGCCGCGCGGGTCGCGTCGTCATCGCGACCGACTACGACCGCGAGGGCGAACTCATCGGCAAGGAGGCCTACGAACTCGTCCGCGAGGTCAACGACGACGTCCCGGTCGACCGCGTCCGCTTCTCCTCGATCACGGAGAACGAGGTGACCGACGCGTTCGAGAACCCCGACGAACTCGACTTCGACCTCGCGGCCGCCGGCGAGGCCCGCCAGATCATCGACCTCGTGTGGGGAGCGGCGCTCACGCGCTTTCTCTCGCTGTCGGCGCGCCAACTCGGCGACGACTTCATCTCCGTCGGCCGGGTCCAAGGGCCGACGCTGAAGCTCATCGTCGACCGCGAGCGCGAGATCGAGGCGTTCGACCCCGAAGACTACTGGGAACTGTTCGCAGACCTGGAAAAAGACGACGCCGACGAAAACGGCTCCTTCGAGGCGCAGTACTTCTACCTCGACGAGGACGGCAACGAGGCCGAGCGCGTCTGGGACGAAGACACTGCGGACGCGGCCTACGAGACCCTCCGGTCGTCGTCGACGGCGTCGGTCGAGTCGGTCCGTCGGCGCACCCGGACCGACGATCCGCCAGCGCCGTTCAACACGACGCAGTTCATCCGCGCCGCGGGCTCGATCGGCTACTCCGCCCAGCGCGCGATGAGCATCGCAGAGGACCTCTACACCGCCGGTTATCTCACCTACCCGCGGACGGACAATACTGTCTACCCCGACGACCTCGACCCCCGAGAGCTCCTGGATTCGTTCGCCGGAACGCGGGACTTCGGCGACGACGCGAAATCGCTGCTCGACCAGGAGGAGATCGAACCGACCGCCGGCGACGAGGAGACGACAGACCACCCGCCGATCCACCCGACCGGGGAACTCCCCAGTCACTCCGAACTCACCGAAGACGAGTGGGAGGTCTACGAACTCGTCGTCCGTCGGTTCTTCGCGACTGTCGCCGAGGCGGCCACCTGGGAGCACCTCCGCGTCGTCGCGACCGTCGCGGGCGACGACGAGGACCTCTCGCTGAAGGCCAACGGCAAGCGGCTTCTCGACCCGGGCTACCACGCGGTCTACCCGTACTCCAACGCCAGCGAGTCGTTCGTCCCCGACGTCGCCGAAGGCGAGGAACTGACCGTCACCGACACCCGCCTCGACGCAAAGCAGACCCAGCCCCCGCGGCGCTACGGCCAGTCGCGGCTCATCGAGACGATGGAGCAGATGGGCATCGGCACGAAGGCGACTCGCCACGACGTCATCCAGAAACTGTACGACCGTGGGTACATCGAGAGCGACCCGCCGCGGCCGACGCGGCTCGCCCGGTCGGTCGTCGAGGCCTCCGAGGAGTTCGCCGACCGCATCGTGAGCGAGGAGATGACGGCCCAACTGGAGGAAGATATGCAGGCCATCGCCCGCGGCGAGGCGACGCTCGACGAGGTGACAGACGAGTCCCGCGAGATCCTCGAATCGGTGTTCGAGGGGCTGATGGAGTCCGGCGAGGAAGTCGGAAAACACCTCCAGGAGTCGCTGAAGGCGGACAAGACCGTCGGCAAGTGCCCCGAGTGCGGCGGCGACCTCGTGATCCGAAAGAGCCGGCAGGGCTCGTACTTCATCGGGTGTGACTCCTATCCGGACTGCACCTACACGCTCCCGCTGCCGTCGACCGGCAAGCCGCTCATCTTAGAGGAGACCTGCGACGAACACGGCCTGCACCACATCAAGATGCTCGCGGGTCGTAAGACGTTCGTCCACGGTTGTCCGCTCTGTAAGGCCGAGGAGGCCGACGAACAGGAGGACCTGATCATCGGGCCGTGTCCCGAGTGTGGTGAGAGCGCAGCGTCGGAGACGTCGCGAGACGAAGGCGGTGACGCCGCCGAAGCGGGCGGCGAACTCGCCATCAAGCGCCTCCGTTCTGGATCGCGGCTCGTCGGCTGTACGCGCTATCCCGACTGTGAGTACTCGCTTCCATTACCGCGCCGCGGCGACATCGAGGTGACCGACGAGGTCTGTGAGGAACACGACCTCCCGAAACTCCGGATCACCTACGACGACGACAGCGAACCGTGGGACCTCGGCTGTCCGATCTGCAACTACCGCGAGTATCAGGCCGAGCAGAGCGAGAGCGGTTCCGACCTCGAAAGCGTCAGCGGCATCGGCGAGAAGACCGCCGAGAAACTCAAAGACGCCGGCGTCGAGGACGTCGCCTCGCTCAAAGAGGTCGAACCGGATACACTGGCCGAAAAGGTCGACGGCGTCGGTCCCGACACGGTGCGGAAGTGGCAGGCGAACGCCGACTGAGACGCCGTTGCGGATCTCTCCTGGCTGACACGCTGTTGCGGATCTGTCCCGACTGAAAGCGACTTCCGTGCGGCGTCCGTCGCCCCGAGTATGTGGAGACGCTCGGAGCTAGCCGCCGTCGCTCGAACGCGGACACAGAGCGGGGCCGTACGATGATCGGTGACACCGACGGGCGCGTGATCGCGCTCGGGCTCGCCCGGATGGCGGACGCGCTCGGTAACTCCTTTCTCATCATCGTGCTGCCGCTGTACATCGCGAGTGGCCAGGTATCGCTGGGTGGTCTCGTCGGCGGCGACCTCTTCGGTGTCGCCGTCGGCGAGGAGCTACTCATCGGGTTCGTCCTGTCGCTGTTCGGGTTCGTCAACAGTTTCGGGCAACCGTTCACCGGTCGTCTGTCCGATCGGTTGGGCAAGCGCAAGTCGTTCGTCCTCTTCGGCCTGGTGTTGTTCGCTATCGGGAGCGTCGCGTATCCGTTCTTGACCAACTACTGGGCGGTCCTCGTCGCCCGTGGATTCCAGGGGATCGGTGCCGCGTTCACGGTTCCAGCGACCGTCGCGCTCGTCAACGACTACGCTCGCTCGGACAGCGAACGCGGGGGTAACTTCGGCGTCTTCAACACGTTTCGGTTGATCGGCTTCGGCTTCGGTCCGATCGTCGCCGGCGTCGTCATCCGATTCGGCCCGTACCCGACCCCGTTCGGCCTGCTCTCGGGCTTCGACGCGGCGTTCGGCGTCGCCGTGGCCGGGGCCATCGTGAGCTTCCTGCTCGTCTACGCGGTGGTGAACGATCCGCCGACGCTCGACGCCGAGGCCGGCGACGACCTCTCGGTCCGGATTCTCGAACGGAGCGGGCCGGGACGGTTCGACTCGGTGTTCGTCCTCGGTGTCGCCACGTTCTTTATGGCGATGACGATCGCGCTGTTCGCGCCGCTGGAAGCGCCCATCCGCGCCCGCCTGAACGAGGGTACGTTCCTCTTCAGCGTCCAGTTCGCGGCCGTCGTCATCGCGAACGTCCTGCTCCAGATCCCGATCGGAAGCGCAAGCGACACCTACGGCCGTCGGCCCTTCCTGCTCGCCGGATTCGTGATCCTCGTCCCCGCCGTCTTTGCGCAGGGCGTCGTCTCGACGCCGCTGACGATGCTCGTCGCACGGCTCCTCCAGGGCGTCGCGGTCGCGCTGGTGTTCGCGCCGTCGCTCGCGCTCGCGGGCGACCTGGCACGCGAGGGACAATCGGGGAGCACGCTCTCGGTGCTGACGATGGCGTTCGGGCTCGGCGTCGCGGTCGGGCCGCTCACCGCCGGCTTCCTGTACAACGCCGGTCGGCTGTCGACGCCGTTCACCTTCGGCGCGGTCGCGGCGCTCGTCGCGCTCGTTCTCGTGTACACCCAGGTCCGCGAGTCGCTGCCGACCGACGCCGACAGCGGTGCCACACCGCTGGGCGAGGACTAACCGGGCGCTATCTGACTGCGGCGCCACTCGGACCGAACGGCGCGTCACCCCGCCAGCGACAAGCCCGGAGCGCACAGCGCGTTCACGCCAGCAGCGCGCTCACACCGCGATTTCGGTCTCGTGGGCCGCGGTCGCGAGCGCGTCGCGGACGGTTTCGGCGGCGTCGAGTTCCTCGGCCTCCGCGACGTTCTCCATCAGGACCGTCTCCGAGGGGAACAGGTGCTCGCCGAGGACGAGGCCGTGATCGCGGGCGGTCGAGCCCGTCATCGTCAGATAGACGCCCAGGCCGACGTCTGCGATGGCCGCTTCCTCCTCGCGGTCGTCGTCGGGGTAGGCAAAGGAGATGCCGTCGAGCGGTCGCGTACCGAGGACGGCCTCGACGAGCCGCTCGTACCGCGGCGAGATGCACAGTTCGCCCTCGTAGCCGGCGACGAACTCGCGGTCGAGGTCGGCCCCCGGCGGTAGAATCTCCGGACGCGCCATCAGGGTGTGATAGACGGTGTCGCCGAGTCCCGAGACGACCCGAACGTCGGTGTTCATCGGGTCGATCCGGGCGTTGACGTCGGCGATCGAACCGACGCCTTCGTGTTCGAGTTCGACGACCTCCTCTAAGACCAGATCCGCGCTGTCGAAGCCCAGGCCGAACTCGTGGGTGCGGAGCGCGCGGAAGGGCTCCTCGCGGCCGACGAACTGGACCGGGACGCCGCCGATGTCGACGGTGAGGCTGTCGAAGACGATCCGACGGGGCATCCCCTGGCGGTCGTCGCGGAGGAGCGTGTACTCGGGCTCGTAGTCGTCCTCGAGATCGGAGTACGTCGCGAGCCGCTGGTAGATGTCCGCGCCCGGCTGGGTATGGCCCTTCGTGACCGCTTTCTCGTGGCGGAGCGTCGAGATGATCTCGTCGGCCACGGTCTCGACGTCAGCGGCGCTGCCGGCAGCGCTTCTCTCGGCAACGTCGGCGACGCGTTCGAGAACGGCTTCGAGGGGTCGGCCCTTGCGGGGGACGGCGACGCGAATCGCCTCCGTCTCAGTCATTGTCGAACGCACGGGGTGGCGCGCTAAACAGATTGCGCTTCGCGGTTTCGTCTCTCGGACTGCATCCGATCCGCTCACTGACCACCGGGGCCGAAGGCGTCGTTGAGGCGGTCGCGGAACGTCTGCAGTTCTTCGATGTCGCGTTCGATGGACTCGAAGCGATCGAGTTCGGCCGAGAGCGCGGACATATCGGCCCGAAGCTCGTCGATCTCGGCTTCGAGCGAGTCGCGAACGCCGACGACGTCGCCGTCGAGCGTCGCGATGTCCTCGCGGACGTCGCCCATCTCCTCGTCGAGCCGCGAGACGCGCGCCTCGGCCTCGTCCACGTCCATCGCGACGTCGTCGACGTCGGCTGCGACGCCCTCCAGATCGGACGACATCCCGTCCACATCGGCCGCGAGTCCGTCGACGTCCGCCGCGACCTCATCCATCTCGGCGGCTACTTCGTCGACGTCTGCTGCCACGGTATCGACGTCTGCTGCGACGTCGTCTACGTCTGCTGCCACGGTATCGACGTCGCTCGCAACGTCGTCGACGCCCACCTCGACGTCTGCGACACGCTCCGCGGTCGCGTCGAGTCGTGCTTCGAGCCCATCGGCCCGCTCGCGGAGGTCGTCGAGGCCAGCTGCGGCAGTCGATGCGGTCTCGTCGACCTCGTCGAGTCGTCGCGTCGTCTCCGCGATCCGCTCGCCGTTCGCGTCCACGTCTCCGTGGAGGCTCGACACGTCCGCGCGAATCTCCTCGCGGTCCGTTTCGGCGGCGTCGAGCGAGGCCTGCAGATCGTCGAGCTCTGCGGTGATCTCGTTCAGTTCCGTGTCGAGACGCTCGACCAGTTCCGCGCCGGTTCCTTCCTCGTCGATGAACTCCGCGAGCGCGTCGGCGTAGGCGTTGAGTTCCTCCATCTGTGCCTGTACGCGCCGGAGGCGAACGTCGGCGCTCCGTGGCAGTCCGATGTCGAGCTCGCCGCGGAGCGTATCGAGATCGGACTCGGAAACTTCCCCGGCACGGATTTCCTCGGCGAGCGTCGCCGCCAGGCCCCCGGACGCTGCGGTTCCGGCTTCCGCAGCGGCAGACTCCGACTGGGTACTGGCCGACTGCGTCGATGCTGGCTCGGCGCTCACGTCGGTGTCGGACTCGTCGGCTGCGGCGGTCACTGCGACGTCAGAAGCGTTCACGCCCGGCTCGTCGACGTGTTCTTCGACGTGTTCGTCGATGTCGAGATAGTCGTCTGCGTCACGCTCTCCGGAGGCCGTTGTTTCGGGTGCCTCGTCGGCCGCGTCGGCATCTTCTTCGCCCTCTGCAGCCGACTCCACCGGCTCCGCACTCTCCTCGTCGGTCTCGTCTGATTCCACTGGCGTACTCTCGCTGTCGTCTCGCTGGCGTAGTGCGGGCGTGAGATCAGTCGCGATCTCGCGCGGGATGGCTCCGGGCCCCGCGGCCACGTCCGATGCGTCCGCCAGGCTGGCGGTCGCGTTCGACTCCGCTTCCGCCGTTCCCGCACCGCTCTCAGCCGTGGCGTCGCCTGCGTCCGCTTCTCCCGCGACGCCGTCCGCGCCCTCTTCTGCCGTGCCGCCCGCGTCCGCTTCTCCCGCGACGCTGTCCGCGTCGCCTTCTGCAGTGTCGCCTGTGCCGTCTTCTACTGCGGCGTCGCCGGTGACGCTCTCGGCTGTCGCCTCGGAACTGGCCTCCGCGCCGAGTACCGGATCGTCCGAACGCGCGTCGGCGGCATCCACTGCTGCGGACGATTCGACGGCGTCCGGCACCGGATTCTGTTCGGGCTCTGATTCGTGTCCGACCGGCTGCTCGTGTCCGATGTCTCCGTTGGGCTCGCTTTCGGTCGCAAGCCGTCCGTTGCCCTGCAGGGCGTCGCGGACGAGTTGGCTCCGGTCCGCGCCGAGGATGTCTTCGACCTCGGCGCCGGTCTGGTCGTCGCCGGATTCTTCGGGTGCGGGCGGGCGTTCGAGAATCGGCTCGCCGAGGAATCCCTCGACGTCCGAGACCTGTTCGAGACGGATCCCGTACACCGTCGTCGTCTCCTCGCCGGCGTCGAGAGTCCGCTCGTACTCGACGCGGTGGTCCTTGTAGGCGGTCCAGTTGTCGCTCTCGTAGTCCGGATGGAAGCCGACCCCTTCCATCGGGAAGTCCTCGGGGATCTGATCGACGAGTCGGACGTGTACGGGCTCGTCGCTCTCGGAGTCGAGCCGGAACTTGATCGCCGGAACCGGGAACTCGTCGTCGACGAACGACTTCTCTACGCGCACGTCGTCGTCTGACACGGCGGTCGTTCTATCGGCGTCGGACTCGTGGCTCATAGACCACCCTACCGAAACTGCTCACATAAAACAACCGGGCGAAATACCGTTCCTGATAGCGTCGGCCGGAGTCACAGCGGATAGAGCCGCCGCAAACGTTACAACCCGAACACATTTTTTCAGGCCGACGCGATCATAAATACTCGCCCGGTCCGGCAGAAGTCTTTTTCAGTGGGGAAGCCGACCCCCGAACGATGGCAACCGACGACGACGCGTCCGCCGCCGACTCCGAGTCGGACGGCGAGGACGCGTTGGAGGGGGGCGGAGACGATTCGCCGTCGCCTCACGAGGGGGACATCGTCGATCGGACCGCCGGCGACGCGGGGGAACTGTCAGTCGAGGAAGCTGGGGGGCTCCCGGCGACTGACGCCGCAGACGTTCCGGCGGAGGGATCTGACGACCAGGCTGCGCGCGGCTCCGACGCGCAGGACCACAGTGGCGACGCGACCGAGGACGCCGCAGCCGGGCCGGCCGAGGACGGCCCGAAGGTCGCAGTCGGCGAGTACACCTGGGCGGACTTTCTCGACGAGTACGGCGTCGACGGCGACGTCACCACGCTCTATCAGGGCTACGACCCGCGCGAGGTAGACGACGGCGACGACGCCGAGAACGCCCGCTGGGACGACGGCGAGACCGTCGAGATCCCGACGCCGACGCGCGAGGAGTGGGACGACGTGAGCCTCGATCCCGAGGCGTACCTCGAGTTCCACCCCGTCGACACCGACGACGAGGTCGAGGCCGCAATCGCGGAAGCGGTCCGCATCTCCGCGGAGTTCGAGGCGTTCTGCGACCCGGAGACGACGCCCGTGGTCAAGGACGTTTGGATGTGGGAGCACTACAAGCGCGAGTACTACTACGAGGAAGACGGCTCGCGCCCGCGGGACGAAGACGGCGAAATCGAGCGGTTCGACGCCGAGGACGCGCTCGGGTTCGCCCCCGAGGTGATGGAGAACGCGCTCGCTCGCGGTGGACAGCGCGCCGCAGAGCTGAAAGACGTCGTCGACGAGCGCACGGTCGACGTCGACCCCGAGTTCGACGAGGACGCCTTCTTCACCGACGCGCGTGGGGCGACGACGGTCGCCAACCGCTACGATCTGGAAAAGGCGGTGCCGCTTTCGAAGAAGACGCACTTCCGTGAGGTCGAGCGCTACTGGGTCGACAAGCCGCACTCGTTCGTCATCATCTTCCACTCGACGAAGGAGAACGAGAAGAAGTACTACGTCGTCGAGCCCTACCAGAACCGGATCGAAGCGGACCTGGTGGAGTTCCTGACCGGCAAACTCAGGACGGCGATCAAGTACGACGACGAGAGCGTCGTCGGCGACGGTCCCGATACCCGCCGCCGCGTGATCGAACAGCAGGCGCTCGAACTCCTCGATCGCTACAACCTCTATCAGATCCCCGACCGCCCACGACAAACCGGGCTCTCGATCCTTCCGTCGAATTCCACTGGCGCTGCGGACGACGGGATGCTCTCGCAGTTCGACTTCGACCTCGGGGGAGCGTTCGGCAACGGTGACGCCGCGGCCCAATCCGCCGGATCCGGGTCGGCGGCGACCGCCTCCGAGCGGCCGCTCGCGTCGATCGCGCGCTCGCTCGGCCTCGGTGAGGGCTCGCTCGGCGGCCGCCTCGACGGACTGTTCGCCGAGTCGACGACAGCACAATCCGATCCCTCACTCGAGGGGATCGCCGCGCGACCCGAACCGGCCGTGCTCGAGGAGGACCCGACAGAGCTGACCGACTACCAGGTCGAGAAACTGCTGTACGTCCTCCGGCGGGACTTCATCGGCTACGAGCGAATCGACGGCATCAAACACGACGTGAACGTCGAGGACATCTCCTGTGACGGCTACAACTCTCCGGTGTTCGTCTATCACTCCGACTACGAGCAGATCATCACCAACGTCTACCACGAGGAGGAGGAACTCGACGACTTCGTCGTCAAACTCGCCCAGCGGTCGGGCAAGGGCATCTCGAAGCGCCGTCCGCAGGTCGACGCGACGCTCCCGGACGGCTCTCGTGCCCAACTGACGCTGGGTCGGGAGGTCTCCGACCACGGGACAAACTACACCATCCGCCAGTTCAAGGACGTCCCGTTCACGCCGATCGACCTCGTGAACTGGAAGACCTTCTCCTTAGAGGAGATGGCGTTCCTCTGGCTCTGCATCGAGAACGACAAGAGCCTGATATTCGCCGGTGGGACTGCCTCGGGGAAGACGACGTCGCTGAACGCGGTGTCGCTTTTCATTCCCTCGAACTCCAAGATCGTCTCGATCGAGGACACCCGCGAGGTCGAACTGCCCCAGCGGAACTGGGTCGCCTCCGTCACGCGCCCGTCGTTCAGCGACGATGACCGCGGCGACGTCGACGAGTTCGACCTGCTCGAGGCCGCGCTCCGACAGCGCCCCGACTACATCGTGATGGGCGAGATCCGCGGCGAGGAGGGGCGGACGCTCTTTCAGGTGATGTCGACGGGCCACACCACGTACACGACGTTCCACGCCGACAGCGTCGGTGAGGTCCTCAAGCGATTTACCACCGACCCGATCAACGTCTCGAAGACGATGTTCACGGCGCTGGATCTCGTCTCGATCCAGACGTCGACCCGCGTCCACGGCGACAAGGTCCGGCGGAACAAATCGCTGACCGAGATCAACCACTACGACGCCGAAAACGACGAGATCAACGTCCAAGACGTCTACCAGTGGCAGGCCGAGGGCGACGAGTTCCTCAAGATGGGCTCTTCGAACACCCTCGAAGACGTCCGGTTCGACCGCGGGTGGACCAGAGAGCGACTCGACGAGGAACTGTTCAAGCGCCGCGTCGTCCTCGCGTACCTGATCGACCGCGGCCTCAACACGTACACGCAGGTCGCGGCGACGCTGCAGGCGTTCATCAACGATCAGGAGACGATCCTCGCGCTGATGGCGCGCGACGACCTCGAACGGAGCCTCGAAGACCTCCGCGAGATGGAGTCCGTCGAGATCGACGTCGACCCCGAGAAAGAAGAGATGGTCCCCCGGCCGGACCCCGACGAGGACATCCGCGACCTCTGTCGAGACATCCTCGACCGTGCGGCGGAGGAACTCTGGCCGGACTACCAGGACCTCGAGGACGTCGACGTCGCGGATGCACTGGTCGACGTCGACGCCGCGCCGGATGTCACCGCCGACATCGGCGAGCATCCGGAACTCGACGCGCTCGACGAGCAGACCGACCAGCCCGCACTCGGCTCGATTTCCGAATCGGCGGAGGCGCTCGACGGCGACGACGGAGACGCCGACGTCGACGGCGTCCTCGAAGGCGACACCGCCGCTGACGCGCTCCCAGATGCGGAACCGATCTCCGACGAGGAGCGCCTCGAAGACGACGAGCGGGCTGCCGGGGACGAGGGGACAGATGACAGCGACGAATCTCTCGGAGACGTCGACGCCGGGGACGACGGAGTCGCCGATCCGTTCGAGGCTTTCGAGAGTGACTCGATCGAACAGAGTGGCGACGACGGCCCGGCCGGGACAGACCGCTCGCGAGCGGATCCCCAGGAGACGGACGCGAACCAGTCCCGCGCGGCGTCCGACGAGTTCGGCATCGAGGACTTACTCGAGGAGGGCACAGCGGCTGCCGATGCGGACGCTGACGTCGACGGCGAGGAGATGTGGGACTTCAGCGAGTTCGAGGGCGTCGAGCCGAGCGACGAGACGGGAGACGACAGCGCGCGCGCCCGAAGCGATGATTCGGATGGTCCGGACGATAGACAGGGTGGCGGTGACGACGCTAGCGAGACAGACGTGGAGGACGACACCGGGGAGAACGACGCCGCCGACACCGAGGAGAGAGACGTGGACGACGAGACAGGAGGTGCGGACCGATGAGTCTCGACGTCGGCGAGGCCGAGGGAGAGGGACTCGACCGGAGTAACGACGCGCTCGGCGACATTTTCTACCCCGTCTTCCAGTTCCTCTTCGACGAGGACGGCGACTTCGTCAACGACGTCGGCACGAAACTGGAACAGGCGCGGATGCCGGCGACGGTGGAGCTGTATCTCTCCCACGCAATCGCTATCGGCGTCATCGCCGGGGCGTTCCTCTGGTTCCTCGGGACGTTCGTCGGCTGGGCGATCTTCGAGTTCGGGCTAATCTCGCCGGACGTCATCAGCATCGGCCTCCCTGCCGGGGACAAAGCGACGGCCGCTGCGCTGGACGCGCTCACCGTGCCAGCGGTCACGCTCGTCTCGGGCGTCGTCTTCGGCGCGATCGGGTTCGGAATCGGGTTCGGGAGCCTCGTCGCCGTCCCGTACTCGAAGGCCTCCGGACGGAAGCGCGAGATCAATATGCTGCTCCCCGACGCCATCTCGTTTATGTACGCGCTCTCGGTCGGGGGGCTGAACCAACTGGAGATCCTGGAGGCGATGGGCCGTGCCGACGACACCTACGGCGAGGTCGCAAAGGAGTTCCAGAGCATCGTCCGCGAGACCGAATACTTCGGGACCGATTATCGAAACGCGATCCGCGATCAGGCGATGACGACCCCCTCAGAGGAACTCTCGCAGTTCCTGACGGATATGCTCTCGATCGTCAACTCCGGCGGTAATATGGAGCAGTTCCTCGACGACAAGAAGGAAAAGCACCTCCGGACGGCCAAACAGGAGCAAGAGACCGTCCTGGAGACGCTCGAACTCTTCGGCGAGATGTATATGACGCTCTCGCTGTTTCCGCTGCTTCTCATCATCATCCTCGTGATTATGAGTATGCTCGGGCAGGCCCAACAGAGCCTCCTGTACGGCACCGTCTACGGCCTCGTACCGCTCACCGGCGTCGGCTTTCTCGTACTCGTCTCGACGGTCAAACAGGACGAACCCGGCGACGGCTATCTCCAGCCCACGAACGGTTCGGATCGGCTCGAACAGGTGAACCGCGAGGGGCTGATTCATATGGGGCTGATCGAGAGCTTCGTCGGCGAGTTCCGCGTGTTCGACCGAATTCGCTCACGGGAGGGCACGTACAAGACCGCGCAACTACTGCGGCGCCCGCACCTGTTCTTCCGCGATCACCCGCTGTACACGCTCGTCGTGACCGTGCCCGCGGCGCTGGTGCTTCTCGGTATCGCCGTCATCAACGGCGCTGCCCCGCTCGCCTGGCAGGGAATGCTCAACAATCCCGTCTGGGGGACGTTCATCTGGTGGTACGTGCCGGTCTACGTCGTCGGGATTCCGCTCGCCGCCTTTCACTCCTGGAACGTGCGCTCGCGGAACGCCGTCGTCGGGAAACTCTCGGACAACCTCCGGAAACTCTCCAGCGCGAACGACACCGGACAGACGCTGCTCGAATCCGTCGAAACCGTCGCCTCGACCTCCTCGGGCAAACTCGCCGAGGAGTTCGAGATAATGCACGCGAAAGTGAACTACGGGATGAGCCTCCGCAGCGCGCTCGTCGAGTTCAACAACAAGTACCACATCCCGCGACTCGCGCGGACCGTCAAACTCATCTCGAAGGCCCAAGAGGCGTCGAGTCAGATTACGGAAGTGCTGACCACCGCGGCGCAGGCCTCGGAGAACCAGGACGACATCGAGCGCGAGCGCAAGTCCCGAACCCGGATGCAGGTGGCGATCATCCTGATGACGTATCTGACGCTGCTCGGGGTGATGGCCATCCTCAAGACGCAGTTCCTCGACGTGATGGCTGGACTGGCGTCGCAAGCGGGCTCGGGCGGGAACAGTAACCTCTCCGGACAGGGGATGAACTTCGGGAGCGGCGTCGACACCGACCTGCTCTCGGTATTGTTCTTCCACGCCGTCACGCTGCAGGCGGCGCTTTCGGGGTTCATCAGCGGCTACATCCGCGACGCCGAGATCGTCTCTGGGGTGAAGTTCGTCGTCATCTTGCAAACGATCGCGCTGGTCGTCTGGATGGTGGTCGGATGACGCTGCGCCGGCCGAGCGTGGGCGGCGAAGCACGCGCCGAGACACGCGCCCAGACGACGATCGACTTCGCGATCGGCGTGAGTCTCTTCTTGCTCGTCGTCGCGGTCGTGGTCGCGTTCGTCCCGACGATCTTCGCGCCGTTTCAGGGCGTCGACGGCTCCCAGACGGCTGATCGCCTCTCGACATCACTCTCGACGGATCGACTGGGGCAGCCGTCCGAGCCGTACGTTCTGAACGCAACGTGCACGAACGCGTTCTTCGAGCAAGTCTCGACCGGCACGGACGCGCCGACCTCCTGTCGGTTCAATACGACTGCCGATACGGCACGGACGGCCTTCGCGCTCCCCGAGTCACGGTCGGTCAACGTCTCGATCCGAACGCTCGACGGCGCGGTCGCGACCGGAGCCGACGGCGACCCGCTCACGGCCGGGCCGTCAGTCCCACAGACGACCTCTGTCACGTCTGCGCGGCGCGCGGTATCGTTCGAGGGAGATACGCACAGACTACTCGTGAGGACGTGGTGATGGACCGCGCACAGGCCCATACGCTCGAAGCGATCACGGCGGCGATGATCCTCGTCTCTAGTCTCGTCTTCGCGCTTCAGGTGACGGCTGTGACGCCGCTGACCGGCAGCACGTCCAGCCAGCACATCGAGAACCAACAGGCCGCCGTCGCCGAGGGCGTCCTCGCGTCGGCCGACGAGCAGGGAACGTTGCTGCCGACGCTACTGTACTGGAACGAGTCGGCCGGCACCTGGCACGGAGCGACAGACGACGGCTACGTCCGGAGCGGTCCGCCGACCGCCTTCGGATCCGTCCTCAACGAGACGTTTCTGGATCGCGGAATCGCCTTTGACCTGACGCTGTACTATATCGACGACGACGGCGAGCGCCAGCCGCAACCGATCGTCGATCTCGGTCAGCCGAGCGACCACGCCTCGAGCGCGCGCCGGATCGTCACCCTCTCGGACGACGACCATCTACGCGACCCTGACGGGTCGGTCTCCTCGACGACGCTCTCGAACGCCTCCTACCCTGTCGACGACGCGGATCCGACGCAGCAACTGTACACGGTCGTGGAGGTGGAGCTCGTCGTATGGCGGATCTGAGGCGGCAGTCCGGCGGCCGCAGCTCCGAGCGTCCCTCGGAACGCGTGGACCGCGCTCAACTCCTCCTCGTGGGTGCGCTCGCCCTCGCGGTCCTGTTCGTCGCGCTCGCGCTGCTTTTGAACACTGCCATCTACACCGGGAACTTGGCGACCCGCGAGGCCGGTGTCGACTCCGCTGGCGCGATCGAGTACGCGTCGGAAGCGCGGACGGCCGGTGAGGATGCGATCCGATCGGTGAACTACCGTAACAACTCCTCGCACTCGGCGCTGAACACCTCGCTCCGGTCGACGCTGCGGATCTGGGACGACGCCGCGGCACAGCATCGCGCGGTCGTCGGTGACGGCGCTGACGTCGATCTCGTCGGTGCCACGAACGGCACGCGAATTCAGCAGGACGACGTCACACAGAAATTCACGACTGCGGGCGGCGTTGCAAACTGGACCGTCGCGTCCGACTCCGACCTCTCGGGGCTCCGCTCGCTGCGTCTGACCGTCGACGAGACCACTCTCGCGAGCGGTCCCAGCGACGACGCGTTCCACCTGAACGTCGCCTCGGACGCGGGGACGCGGAACATCTCCGTCTACGACGACAGCGGTCCGACGGTGCAGGTCTCAGAGAACGGCTCCGTCGTCGACACCTGCTCGCCCGGTTCCTTCCCCGGTGACACGTTCCGGATCGACGTCGCGAACGCGTCCGTCGGCGGATCGCCGTGCCCGAACCTTTCGGTCGTCGACGACGTCGGTGACGACCTCGAAATCGCGTACGCCAACGGCGACGAAGCGGGCGGACGGTACACGATGGTCGTCGACGAGCCCGGAGTCGGCCCCGCGTCTAGCGACCCCTACTCGACGCCCGCCATCTACGCGGCAGACCTGCACGTCACGTACCGGACGCCGAAACTCGACTACGAGGCGCGAATCGAGGTGGTCCCCGAATGACGTCTTCCTGCGACCGCGCGGTCTCGATCACGGTGAACTACGTCATCGCGTTGGGGATCACCGCCGTCCTGATCTCGGGGCTGCTCGTCGGCGCAGGCGGGTACGTCGAAAATCAGCGCGAACAGGTCGTCCGCGAAGAACTCAACGTCGTCGCCGAGCAACTCGCTGCGGGGATCGCCGACGCCGATCGGCTGTCGGAGTCGCAGGCGCGCTCGCGCTCCGTCCGTGTCGGCGTCGACCTCCCCGATCGCGTGGCCGGTGAGTCCTATCGAATCTACGTCAGGGAAGTTTCAGACCCGGCCGACCAGCCGGCGAGACACGAACTGACGCTGCGACCGTCTCGATCCGACGTGAGCGTCACGCTTACTGTCTCGACGACGGTAGGTATCGAAGACGGATCGGTCACCGGGGGGTGGACGGTCGTTCGACTCGACACGAGCGGTCCGGACCCGACGCTCGTGGTCGCCGACGGCGACGCCTCCGCGTCGCTGTCGCTCACCGGGCCGACAGAGGGGGCTCTCGAAGGATGAATCACCGCGCGCAGTCGTCGAACATCGGACTCGTATTGCTCCTCGCGCTGACGATCACCAGCGCTGGCGTCGTCGTGGCCATCGGTTCCTCGGCGCTGGCCGACGTGCAACAGGAAGCGACGGCCGACCGGGCGGCACACGCGATGACGCTTCTGGACGCCCGCACTGCCGTTGTTGGACTCGGAGAAGGTTCCGTGCAGACGGTCCAACTCGGGCGCTCCGGCGGGGGTCAGTATTCCTCTGAATCCGAGAGCGGGTGGCTCCGCATTCGGCATCGCAACTACACCGACAACGAAACCGAGACGATCTACAACGCGTCGCTCGGATCGGTCACCTACCAGACCGCCGAGACGGAGATCGCCTATCAGGGCGGCGGCGTCTGGCGGTACCGCGACGGCGGCACGATGATGGTGTCGCCCCCGGAGTTCCACTATCGGGATCAGACGCTCACCTTGCCGGTCATCCGCGTTCGGTCGAGTGACACTGTGACCGGGAACGCGCGAGCGACCGTCCGCCGTTCGGCGTCAACCACTCGTATCTTCCCGAACGAGACTGCTGTGACCGACGACGGCGTCGGTGCGCCGTACGATGAGGACGTGGACGGGGCGACACAACAGTATCACAACCCGGTACGCAGTGGCACCGTCGCGGTGACTGTCCACAGTCGGTTCTACGAGGGCTGGGCGGAGTACTTCAGCACGCGGACGACTGGCAACGTCTCCACCGACGATGGCAACCGGACCGCGACGGTCGTCCTCGAAACGGCTGGGGCGGTGGGCGTCTTCCCGTATCCCGAAAAAGACGGCAGTGTGACCGTGCGCGGGATCGCAGACGGGCACGCCGTCACGGACTTCCAGACATCGATCAAAAAAGACCACGGGACGTTCAACAACCTCTACGCCTCGTTCTACATCGAAGACGGCGACAAGGTCTACGAAGTTGCCATCGAGGTCCCGAACGGGATCGGCAACAACTACTGCAACGGCGGTGCGTCCACCGAGCAGTTGGTGATGGACGTCTACTACGACGACGCCTCGACGTCTGAGGACGTTCACCGCTGGTCGAACGATAGCATCCCTTCGGACTCTGGCCCGGTGCAACTCGCCTGTGAGGGCGGTGACACGGTGATCGAAGTCGACTTCACGAGTTCCGCACAGAACTTCACGTACGGATCGAGCAACGTCAGCCACGACACTGCGATCGATTGGGACGCCCGCGACGATGGGGGTAGCGTGGACCCGGTTTCGTTCAATCACACCGGCGACGACGGGGAGAATACGACGTACTACGATGGTGACGAACAGACGCTCCGAATCCTCACGCGACACTACTTCGCGACCTTCGACGGGGAGTTCAAACTCCGAGTCGACCACGGCCCCGGAGATCGCGGGACTACCCAGATCGATCAGAGCGCGTCAGGAGGCGTCCTCCGATACGACACGACCGACGCCTCGTCGTACATCACGTATCTCCACGTCACGCAGAACAACGTCACGATCGACTTGAACTGATCCGGGTCGATTAGCACGACTGTCCGCTCCCGTCTTCATTCGAAGGCCGTCGTCACGCGCACCCAGATGACCGTGACACGGTCAACATCGTTGACTGTACACGAGACGCGTCCGGGGGTGCCCGGCGCCGGTTCGCTGATCTCCGTGCACGTGAACCCGGCGGACTCGTAGTGCCGCCCCCACGCGTCCGTGTACGGTGTCGTGACGTTCACGCGAACCACCTCGTGATTGACCGACTCGTTGTCGTAGAAGAGCCGCGACCGGGTCGCGGCCATCCGAACCCGGACCGTCTGTGACCCGCCGGTGACAGCCGATCCGACGTGCTCCTGTCTGATCAGTGTGAGCTGAATGTGGTCGTCGTCGACGACGAGCGGCGGCCCACGGACAACTGCCGACCCGCTGCGCTCGCTGTCCCGAAGCACTGCGCCGTTGCTGAGCCGGATTTCTCCGCCGGCCTCGACGTCGTAGACGATCGGTGACATCGCGTACTCCCAGTACGTCGGTGACGCACCGTCGGGATCGACGGTCACGTTCATCGAGGCGTCGTCGACCGAGCGGAGCGTCGCCTCCGAGAGCTTCACTTCTGTCCCTCTGCTCGGTGCGCCCTCGGTGATATCCCGGAGGTTGTCCGCGAGGACGTCGAAGGCGCGCTGGGCGTTCTCGACGCGCTCTGCGTCCCGCGTCGATTCGAGTTCCGAGACGCCGACGGCGTAGACCGTCCCCACGGATGCGACGACGAGTGCGAAGACGAGCACGAAACTAACTGTCTCGCTCACAGCGCGTTCGTCGCCGTTCATACGGGCCGCTTTCGCCGTCGCAACATTAAGTGTGCCGTCGGGTGGCTCGCCGCTGTGTGTCTCGTTGTTGCGCGCGTTTCGTTGTGGCGTGCGTCTCGCTGCGGCGTGCGTTTATATCGGATG
>Ga0207719_100362_pt1 | contig 29218 bp, 30 predicted proteins | sample A23P1SouthBayCA_2_FD_187279 | JGI IMG/M metagenome (GOLD analysis project Ga0207719, IMG submission 187279) | Aerobic enrichment media microbial communities from Eden Landing Ponds, California, USA - A23 P3 (3) (SPAdes) | ecosystem: Environmental > Aquatic > Marine > Unclassified | place... | reverse complement strand
CTTCGAACCAGATGCGGAGTCAACGATGTTAACTGGCCTTTCAACGACATCCCCTACGCTGACTTGATGCCTATCGTAAAGAAACGCGTCAACACGAAGGTACATGGAGAGGATGGTCCTGAGGAGATAGCAGACCTCTGTGGGACCTACGACGTACTCATTGCTGAGGACCACTGCGACCCTTACGAAGATTCAAACGAAGCGGTCACTGCGGCCTACAATGGGGACTGGACATCGCTCGTTCTACATAACGTGGCAGACATTAACCGGACACAACAACTTGCAGACTGGATGCAACGATACGTTCCTGCATCGGATTTTCAATTGAAGAACCTCAGCCCGCCACTCGGTGGTCAATAGATGCGGGAAGACCTCCAGCGAAGATACGAGCACTCAATACGGTGGATTTCGTCGGATTAGTTGGCGGATGCCCATTCCAAGCTTTTCGCCATCTTCACTGAAGTTTGTAGTGGCAAAGATTTCTTGTTCAACACTGGAGCAGGCCTTGGAAAAAACACTGGTCCCACTCAGGCGACACTCAACTATTATCCCCATCTCACCGGTGAAGCGTAGCTGAGCAATGATAGTGCAAACGGCTATGATGTATGATTACAGGTGTCAGTGACGTTATCAAACACTGGGAGTTCATCGAAATCCGGTGCGTTCAGCTACAAAGACGGTAAAGCAGGGGAATCATACAACTCTTCACACAGTATTTATTTCGAACGATGTGCCCTAAATAGCCTGCTCAGTATATGTGCATACTGAATCTCGGTTACACAAGTGTTTAGCACCCGCAATAGGCAAATAAAACCGTCCATGCCCTCCATGAATCGACGTTCATTGCTGGTTGCGTTCGGAGCGACTTCCGTCGGGAGTCTCGCCGGATGTAGGACGATTGCTGACGGGGACCCTCCGGCCGGAAGTCTCCAGTTTACGAATCAAGATTCCCTCCCACATACAATACAGCTTTCAGTAACGGACGTTGGTAGTGAACCGGGCGATGAAACCGGAACAACAGCCGGTGAGGTAACGGTCCCGGCACCACAACGCAATTTGACTGCCTCAGAGCAGTTGTCACCCGACAACTCGACTGTGTATACAGACGTGTTCACTGAACCCGTCTGGTATGGTATCGAATGTACTGTCGATGGCCGTCAGACACCGGATAAAGAAGTCAGTACTCGGGCAACCTTCCACCCTGCCCCACCGGGACGAGAATACGTAAACTATCTTCAGGCGCTTCTCAGAGACTCCGGTCGAGTTGAGCTAGTGGTCGTCACCACAAAAAACAATGGAAGGTACACACCAGACGTGTCCGAATAATCTACGTGGTTATCTCCTGTACTAACCGAATCGAAGCACTGCGGACCAAGAGTATGTGAGCTGTTTGACGATGCTATGAGACGGTAAAGGCTTACTTTTAGGGACAACACAAGTTCAGATAACCGGAACAAATTACACTCTTCATGACCAGTGATACATCACTCGGACAGTGCCCAGATTGTGGAGAGGATATCCCTCTTGCATGGGTATTGGTTGAGTATGAGAAAGACGATGGTACGGAGGGCGTCTGGGCAGAGTGTCTGAGTTGTGATGAGGTTGTAAGTCCTGAATGAGTGGTATCTTGTATCCAAGCAAACTCTGAAGACACATCTAAGTTGGTTTCGTCACTCTGGCCAAGGATTGAGTGTCGCTTCAATCACCTACATCCACCAGCACGTGTAGAGAAGATACTCCTTCTCAGTTGTAGTTCAGGGCTACCGAATCGATGCCCTCCTCCAATGGAACCGCGCTACACCCATGCTCTGATTTAGTTCCTATTTCATCAGCCACGTAGAGAGATTCGCACCAGAGAGATTGCGGTGGGTCAGGGTCGATTTCATAGTCGAAGGAGTACCGCTCACCATTTAGCAGCACTTCATCAATACTGTCACATAGGTCGTGGGTACGAGGGAGCCCATCTGACATATTAGCTGGACGGTGGATTTTCAACAATAACTGCTCACCTTCGAGGAGGTCTTCAGATGCAGTAAGTGCGACAGCACCTTCTTCGATGATTTTCTCTCCTAATTCTTGGAGTTCGGTTTCCGAGTCTGACATAGACGTTCTTTCTGTCATGCTTCATTGTATGCTTAGAGTTGGTAAATAAATAAACCTATCGTAATTTTGATATAACGGCAATATAGTACAATTTATATACTGGAACCTTGTCTGGTGATGTTGATTGTTAGTATTGTTCAGTATAGTAGGGTGAATTCCCCATTCAATACCCTCACGTACTGAAGCCACCCTTACTTCCCACTAGCAGAGGTATGGAAGGACCGACCCGACCGGAACTCGGTCAATTCGTTAATCCGGTCTTCCAGTTCTTCAATCTCTTCATGGAGTTCCTCGGCCTCCTCACCCTCTGTCTCCGCCAGCCTATCTTTGAGTCCTTGAAGGCGAGTCTCTTTCTCCTTCTCGTCTACGTCGGCCTTCCGTACGTACTCGCTTTCTTCGACTTCATACACATCTGTCTCGGAAATCTCGGTCACATCAAGTGCTTCGTCTACCTTGCTCGAATCGACAGTTGTCAGCCGTTCACGTTCAATCCCGGCGGCCTCGAAAGCGTTCAACACCAGTTCGTCGTCTTTCAGCGAGCGATTCCGGCGACTCGTCCGTTGGACTGACCCGAACTGACCCGATACCGGCTGGTCGTGATGTAGGCGGTCAAGAAGGACACTTCGAATGTCTTTCCGTAAGTCGTTGGCATTCCGTTGAACATCCGATAACAGGGTGTAGAGGTTGACCAGCCCCGGTGTCTCTACGTTTTCAAGCGTGGTCACATCATTGCGTTCGAGGGCGTCGATAAGCAACAAAGCGTCACTATAGACCGCCACGTCCGGCTCTTCACGCTCTTCGTCGGTGTCGTCAGTGTCTGCCTTCGCTTCAACCAACGGCGAGCCTGTTGACCGGTCGCTCTCGGTTAGCATACTTTCCCGGTCGTCCACCTCGAAACGTGGGTGTAGGGACAGCACAGTTGCATGGGGCTCAGCGTCCGGGGGCAATCGGTCAAGGTCGAACTTTCCATGGGCATCTTGAATACGATGGTACAGCGTCTCAAACTGGTCGCGCTGAAGGGGTATCGTCTCATCGTCGTCTCGGTACTGGATGAGTACACGATGTTCCTGTACGCTGGTTACGCGAAAGGATTTGCGCGAAAGGGGTGTAACGAGGGTTGCGTCGGAAGGGAGTTCCTCGATATTGTCCAAGAGATTCTGCCATGTCGGAGCGAAAGTCATACTAACGGCTACGGAGAGCGGAAATAAAACGTTCAGGTGGCGTTGTCTCACTCAGCCTGTGAACCATTTCGGACCAGTTTTCTCTGGCATGGTCGTACGTCGGGGGCCTTGTGAGACGAGTTATCCACCCGAGTCAAAGGGGAATTGGGAGCGTGTGACAGTCTTGAGGTCTGGCTCGCTCCACTAATCACAACCCACTAGACCAACTTTGTTATAATTACCCTACAGAGAGTCAGATTTATTCAACAATTACTATTCATGCTTCAGTTGCTCATCAATGAGAGAGACGCACAGGTGATATCTTGTTAGAGGAGGTCGTCTGGGAATCGGTCTTGGTTTGCGGCAAACAGTCGAAGCACTGGTTCGAGGTCGTCAAAGTTGGGACCTCGCGAGACGGTTTGTGTTTCTTGGTCCCACTCAATGACCCCTTCGCTCTCTAGTTTCGGTAGATGTGTGTGATGTAACTGGACTTCAAGCTGGCTCAGGTCTTGTTCGGTAGACCGTGGATGGGAATTGGGAGACGACTGTGAGTGAGAGTTGGCCGGTTGTGCTTGATTTCGGCGGAGAAGTCCGTCTGGAATTTGAACGGATTTAGTATCGCACAGCAAAAACAGGATGTCTCGACGGTGGTCATCAGCCAGCAAATCGAGACAGGCTGATGTCTGCTTCATGAATCTATCTTGAGAGATACCTCTATAAATGTCTGTGGGTGATAAAGTAATTTAAATATGGAATTCTCATAACTTTTTGATACTGAGTATACGGATATGAACAGTTCGTATGAACGTACAGTGAATCTCTCAATCGCACTCAGTCGGCTTCGGGATAGGCACGATTTCAAGTTCCCAGTCCGGTAATTCAGGGTCATCATGGCGGATTGTATATCCCTGTCCACCAACTTGGAGGCCGCTATTGTATGCTTGGAGAAGTACCATATCAAGTGCTTCCTGTAGCTCAGCTTTTGTGGCCGGACTAGAATTGGTGGTCATAATTTACATATCTATTAATATTCTTTTTGTTATAGTCTACCTGACCGCCAGTAAAACGTTCTATAAATCGACATAGGGCCACATCAAAAATTCTAAGCCAAGCGTCCTACTTTTTTCAATATGGCACAGTGTAGTCTCTGCGGACAACAATGGAACCAACCGAATATTGAGCGCATCTGCGACCATTTTGAAGAGGAACACGGCTTTTTTCAAGACTAGTACAAGATATCATACAATCCTTCACAGAGTATTATCTTTAATCAAGGTAGTCTGAGACAAGTGAACGATACGCAGACGTACTGTTCAGACTATTTAGGATATACTGTCTGAAGTAAATACCTTGTGAAGGGTTGCATGACTCTTTGTGGTAAGAAATCAAGTGGTTTCTCGTTGAAGTTCGAGTCCTATGTCGTCGTCTTTGCCCATCGACTTCCGAATCCAATTGAGAGCCTTACTCATCGTTATCACTCTCAGGGTAGTGGACAATCACCTTCATCTTGTTCCGAGCCGACCCGTGCTTCCATTCAAGCTCGGCTCCTTCGAGTTCGAAGAACTGTGCAATACTCTTTGGCACGGTCGTTTGGTACTGACCGTTACTGTTCAGACTGACTTTTGTCCGGTTTCCAGCCATATCTTAGATAACGTTAATTTAAATGTTAAATATACTGTTGATTTTGGGGGTTCAGGAAATACCGACTTCCTGAACTCGTCCCGGACAGTGGTTCAGCCATAGACGCCAGAGTTTTTAATTCTCTAAATCGAACTCCGTCGTCTTTTACTATTACCTCCCTGTACGCCGCATATGGGACTTCCTGACGATTCTGTAGACACTTATCGTGACCTCGTATATTATCAATATGCTCGACTCATTGCAGAAGCGGCGGGTGTGGAGTATGAAGGGTTTGTCTGGAAGAAATTCTGGAGTTTGAAAAAGGGCGAAATTGAAATGAGTTCAATCACTCACGAGGACAAATATCAGTTACAAGAAGGATTTGGGGAGTGTATCTACTGTGGTGCAGAGGAAGACACTACGTTCGACCACTTAGTTCCTCTTAGCGAAGGTGGCCCTGACACGATTAGTAATCAAGTCCCTGCCTGCCAATCGTGTAACTCTTCAAAAGGGACTCGGGACGTTATTGATTGGTTTAGTGGCCGCGACAAACCGATACCTCGTATTGTCTGGGGAAAATATCTCAAGTTATTATATGACGAAAAGAAGCACGATGGAACCCTTGATGACCCTCTTCCTGAAGAAGTCGAAAATAAGTGGATTGGGGTTGAGGTGACGAGAGATGTTTCCAAGAGGATAAGAAAACAATACAGGTGAATAGCTTGGAGAGAAAAATCAGCGTCCATCAATTCCAATGAAATTCGCTCGGCTTGCGCCATTTTAAAACGGGCTCGCTACACAACCTACGGCAATGGACCGGAATGAGATTGATGAGTACGTTCAGCGGTGTCAGCAACTTATCGAAGCCTCACCGCAAATGGACGAGGCCAATACGAAGGCCGCTGTTCTACGCGATTTTCTAAACCTTCTCGATTGGCAAATTCCCCAAAACACCCAACTCGAATATTCCGTTGAGGCGTTCGGGCAAACCTACAAGGTTGACTACGCGTTAATTCTCGACGGAACGCCAGTCGCCTTCCTCGAAGCCAAGGGTGCGGATACTTCTCTGACCGACGACCACGAAGAACAGTTGTCGTCGTACATGACGAACAAGAACGTCACCTACGGAATCCTCACGAACGGCAAGCAATACCGTTTCTTTAAACGCCGTGTAGACGCCTCGAACGTAGACGTTCAGAAGGTGGGTGCCGTAGCCCTTGAAGACCTTCCAAATCGTCTCGCCGTTCTGAAAGCTTACGAGAAGAACGCTATCGAGTCCGGTGAGTCCGGCAAAATTCTCGGTCGAATCAACGAGTTACGTGAGGCACGACGGACTCTTGAAGCCGGCAAAGACGACTTGGCAATTGAACTCTCGAATACGCTGACCGACGAGGTTTCTGACTCTATTTCGTCGCTCGCGGAAACACAAGCGAAAGAAATGATTGACCGGCTTGTTGCGGATATTGAATCAGAGATAGACACCGATGGTGGCGGTACAGACGACCCAGTAGGTGGTGGCGGTGGTGGTATCGAACCAACAGATAACCACATTGTCGGTAAAATCAGACGCACCGAGATTGACGGCGACGACGACGCGAAGGTGGCGGTGTTCCCGACGAAGGAATTCGGTCTTCCATTCCTAAAGCAGAATAACGCGTGGGCCTTCGTCCGTGTCGGTAGCGAGTTTGAGTACGTAGCGATGTACGTGACTGGTGACGTGCGTCAGGTGAAATACCTCGCCAAGGTCAAAGATGTAATTCCACCGGACGAGGCTGACTTGGAACAGCCCGCACTGTCCTATGTGGAACGTGACGAGATTGGCGAGGGCAAAATGGTTGTTCGTTTTGAACCGGGGAGCCTGTACGAATTAGAAGACCCAGTGCCGTACAAAACGAAGTATCCGCAATCTCTTCAGTACACGACGCTTGGGGCGCTTCGGTCAGCAGAAACAACCGACGACATGCTTTGATTTCGATGGTAAATCTACTGTCTTGGGGGCTTGCAATTCTATTCTACGGAGTTGGTGACATAATTTCCACTTTCGTTGCTGTCCAGTTCGAGAACATTGAAGAGGCTTCGCCGGTGACGAGAAGGCTTCTCGGGGCAAATCCAACGCTAACTGGCCTTGTAACTCTCAAAGTTGCGGCTTTCAGTGCTTTCTCTGGTAGCTATATTCTGCTTCAAGGAAACCAATACCGTGATTTGGTTCCGATGGCGCTCATTATTCTTGGTATGTATGCGGTCTACAACAATATTCAGGCCATCAATATAGAGCGGCAAATTCAGGATTAGCGAATCGTCGACTACACACGCCCGAAAAGCAATTGTTGAGGTACAGTCCCGCCGTGCGTATTACTGTCACGAATCGCTTGCTGTTACATATGTCCTTCGGTATTCCCGACGAGCGTATACCAGAAAGCGAGCAGTGGCGTGACCCCGAGTTCTTTGAATGGCGATTCACGAACAGGGACTATCAGCCCGAACGATTGCGTTCAAATTGGACACTGAATCAAGCCGTGTCAGAGACTACGCCGAACGCCTCGGCGTCGTCAGACCGTGGCGTCACCGTCCGACATTGCACCGCTTGTATGTTGAAGAAGGTCTATCTCCCGACGAGATAGCGGCCCGTGACAAGTTCGACGTGACGCCGACGACGGTCGAAAATGGCTTGCCCGCCATGACCTGATAGACTACGACACCGACGACGTGTCCTACGGTCGGCTGGACGAGATTAATCCATTCTCGTGACTTTTGGAGCGGGGAGTGATTCAGGCTTCCCCGGTTCAATCCCCAACGATTCTAACTCGGTGACGACTACAGAAAGAATATCAGCCATTAATTTCTGGTAATTAGTAACAAGTTCAGTCGTCAGCTTTCCATCTGCTACCGTTGTGCAAGAAATTAAACCCTTGTTCTGTCTGAATCCAATCGAAATTGAAAATTCTTCACCCTCGAACAATTTACCAAGCTTACCATAAATCCAAATCTCATAATCGGTTTCTTGTCGATTTTCAAACTCTCGCAAATCGATACCCATGATGATAGAACCTTCTTCAAATGATTCATCGTTAGATACGATTTCCGGTACACGGTCGTTCATTATTCCTTGCTCCCGAAGAGTTGTTTCTACATGCTCACCCAGCATATCCAATTTATACCCAGAATCACCTGATACACCAAGAATTTCCTGTATTTTATCAGCCTGTGAATCACCGACTCGCGGCACTGACGAGAGTTCATCAAGCAATTGCTTTGCGTCTTCCTCGTTCAGTGCGTCTATTTCTTCCTTGTCCAAATCCACTGCTGTATCATTATTTATCGCTCCCTCGTCTCCAGTGTAAACGAGATTCGGAATTTTTAGAGCGCTAATGACTTGCCAGCCTATCTCTTCCCCGTCTTGATAGCCGACCTTCTCGACTATTTGCTCCCCTCGCGGTTTGAGTTGGTACGTGATATTCCCAGTGTCGGAAGGTCGAGCGAGGATGTAGTACCCATCTTCGTCAGCGTACTCATTGAGAGTTGGCACGTAACAGCCGACATAGGTGGGACAAATAAGTCTACTCTGTCACGGGATTTCTCTTGCGTATGTTCGGACCGACTGGAGGAAGTTGAGGGCGCTCAAACGTTCATGTGGACGAAAAAAGCCGACAGAGCATTCCTATCGAGATGAAGGGTCCCATTCAATTCTACTGACCACCCTGATTTGGAGGTTGAACGTCGCACGGTAGACAAGATTCGGGACGAACTTCGTGGGTCTGACCATCCATCCTCTGCACTGACCGCTCTAAGCTGGATGTCCCAAAAGTTGGATAACACTATTTATTTGGCACTGTCTAGTTGAGCGAGTTTGAGAAGCGAGGAGGTCGTAGCGAGAAGTGCCTATGCAACTCGCAGACCTCCTCAGAGAAACGTTAGATGAGGACAATCAAGACGTTTGGGAGAATGAGCGCACTCCGACACCCGTCCGGCGGTTTGGGGTGCGTCTCCATACTGCGGGGCTGTCGATCAGGGAAACGGTCGCTATCTTAGACCTGCTGGGTGTCGATCGTTCTCACGGCGCGGTCTGGAATTGGGTGCATACACTGTCTGAAGCACAGAGCGACCCGCCGACGGCGAAGCCGTCGCGGGTCGCGGTCGATGAGAAACAAATCGAGATCGACGGCGAAAAGAAGTGGTTGTACGCCGCTGTCGATACCGAATCAAAGCTGCTTCTCGAAGTTGACGTGTTCAGCCGCCGCGGGACTGACCCCGCGGCGGCGTTCCTGCACCGGCTCACTCAGAAACACGATGTTGGCGAGACAGTGTTTCTCGTTGATGCTGGCGGCTATCTGACTGCCCTCTCACGTCACGATTTGAGCGGTCGGCTCGACTACCGAATCCGGAACCACATCGAAAAGTGGTTCCAGACCGTCACCATGCGAATCGACCGCTTCCATTCCTTCTGGAGGGGCAGTCAATCCAGCGCGAAACAGTGGCTCAGACGTTTCAGACACCACTACAACCACGAACGACCGAACCAAGCACTCGACGGACGAACGCCAGCTGAGATAATCCAGAACTAGACAGTGCCGGTTCGACGAACTCGCCTGTCTCCGTACAATATGCCCGTTCCACGTCGAATTCCTCACCGTTTGCTTCGTTCCGGGACTTCAGATCCGGGCATGTCATACTTCGGCTATCTTTGGGAGTATATTTAATAGTTCGTTGGTCGCCGACGCGTCTTCCGGGGCAACTTTCAAATCGCCCACTCCCGCATACCCAGTATGACACAGCAGCCGACCCGCCGGCCGACCGACGAAGCCCACCTCACCGACGGTGAATTCTCTCCGTTACCGTCACTTCTGAACCTTCCCTGGATAGACTGCCATAACCACGCCCAGACGCTCTCGTGGGAGGACCGGGAACGGTACTCGCTTACCGGCTGTCGGGGGATGGTTATGGTTGCATCAGGGTATCACTGGACGCCGTACAAACCCGTTGAAGCCGATGACATCCGCTTTCTCTGGGATGATGTAATAAACCGGCGACGGACGATCCAACGGAACCATTTTTTCGATGCCCGGATCGCTCTCGGTGTCCATACCGGTGTTCCGATTGCCAACCCTGACGACCTCTTCGCGGCGATGAACGAGTACTGTCGTGCGGAGCCAGTAGTGGCTCTCGGCGAAACGGGTATCACGCCCACACAGCACGTCCAGTCCTGGGGGCTCGACGAACAGCGCACAGTCGTCGGGACACAGATGGCACTCGCAGACGACCACGACCTACCCATTATCCTCCACACGCCGAACCAGCGGCCTGCGGACAGACCGACTTACCGGCCGGGCGTCGGCACCCCCGGCTATGAGAAGAACACGGATCTGACACAAGCCCCAGTACTCACAGGGGAGAATCCGGCACTCGAAGCGGTTCGGATGGATGTCGATATCGCCGACGAGGCAGGCCTATCTGAAGACCAGATCGTTGCCTCACACGCCGACCCGAACAATGTCGACTTCTTGTTGTCGGAGACGGAATGCTACGCCAGTTTCACGCTCGGATATCCGTGGCTGACTGGTGTCACCGCCGCCGATGTCGCTGATGCCATCGACCGATACGGCTCCGATCGGATTCTCGTTGAGACTGACTGCGCGAACGTCCTCCGCACTGATGTCCGCTCGGTTAAACGAGCCATCCTCGAACTGTACCGCTTGGGCGTTGACGAGGACGATATCCGCCAGGTCGTGTTAACGAATCCGTCTGACGTGTTCGGGTTTGACTACTGACGTCGGTCGCCATATTTCTGATTTCTTCCGAGACGAGTCCAACACGGTACCGAGGATGTCACTGGTATTCTTCGCCGTTGCGGCCGGTCATCGGCTTTTGACACGCTACCCAAATCTTGCGAAGGTTTTACCCTCCTGGTAATGTGAGGACCTATCACGGATGCGTCCTAACCACATGCCTGTCACGACGGATAGCCGAGAGCACACCGCGCCGTCTGCTTTGGATCTTCACTGGAGAGGATCATCGGACATGACTCTCATATTGGGGGGCCAAGTATGACTGCCAGTGGGAAGATTCTGGATGGTGTCAAGGTGGTCGACCTTTCGACGTTTGTCACCGGCGGCTTCTGTTCAGCGATGCTCGCTAATCAGGGGGCAGAGGTCGTAAAGGTCGAACAGCCCGGCTATGGAGACGCCGTCAGACACTCCGGTCCGCCGTTCATTGACGGACAATCGCCGTACTACTGGACATTGAACTACGGGAAAAAAAGCCTTGAACTCGACCTGAAAAACCAACGAGCTAAGGAAGCTCTGTACGAACTCGTCGCAGAGGCCGATATCTTCATCCAGAACTTCCGACCCGGGACCGCCGAGCGCCTTGATGTTGACTACGAGACGCTCTCGGAGTACAACGATGACCTCGTCTATCTCGCGATATCCGCGTTCGGACAGACGGGACCCTGGAACGAGCGATCGGGATACGACCTGCTCATTCAGGGAATGAGTGGGATCATGGACGTGACTGGGGAAGAGGGCCGCCAACCGGTCAAAGTCGGCTTACCGATGACGGATCTTATCACGGCCATGTGGGCTGCTTTCGGCACGATGACTGCACTCTATCGCCGGGAACAGACCGGTGAGGGTGAGTACATCGACCTCGGAATGCTTGAAGCGACGCTGCCGTGGCTGACGAAACAGGCTGGCATGGTGTTCGCCGGCGAGGAGACGAGGCGGATGGGGACCAAAGATCCCGTACTCGCGCCGTACCAGACCTTCGAGACGAAGGACGGGTACCTCAACATTTGCATCCTCAACGAGAAGCTCTGGGGCGAACTCTGTGAGGCACTCGACCGGCCTGACCTCCCGGCCGACGACCGTTTCGAAATGAATAAGGACCGAGTTGAGCACATCGACGAGCTGGAGGCAGAAATCGAGGGTACCCTCACCGAAAAAACCACGAATGAGTGGATCCGGATTATCGCCGAAGACGCCGGTGTCCCGGCTGGCCCGGTCTACGATGTCGAAGAAGCACTGAACAACCCACAGATAGACGCACGGGGAACGATCACCAAGATTGATCATCCGGAGCTTGGCGAGGTGCCCGTCATCGAACACCCGCTCCGGTACGACAACGCGGACAGCGGGTTCGACTCCGCACCACCGCTGCTCGGTGAACACAATCGTGAAGTCTTCCGCGAGATCGGGTACTCCGAAGAGGAGATCGAGGCGCTGGCAAACGCCGGTGTGTTCGGTTCCGAGGACGACTGAGGCCTCACCTCTTCAGGAGCCGGTTACACAACTAGACCCGGCGCCTGGCCTTCAGCAGGCGGCCAAGCTATGCTTATTCTACCCTGAGAGGAGACAATGTAACTCCAATCAGCGTTGATCTGTTGTCCGACAAGGATATTCTGGGGCTGAAGGGTGATACCCGTTTGAGATTCCTGTGCCGAATCGGTCACCAAATAAACAATCCAAAAGAATAGTATCGATATATTGGAGCTGTATTGGATTAAATAGCCCAATATAATCTCAAAACAGATAGTAAAATCTTAAATACACTCTAAGCAAGTCCACAACTTGATTATTAAACCAAATAAATGAATTATATAAACTAGAACAACTCTTATCTACACAGTCTGTAGTATATTTACGTCTTTTCGCCGGAGACAGCTTGTAGTCAACCGGACTTGTAGGCCCAGCCGAGTCCGGCCAGACAGCCCAGCATGAGGCCTCCGACAGCAAGAATGAGTGTATGCTGTGACCCGAGCGTTCGAAACAGACTCAGTACAAGCAATAAGAAGAGGATGAACCCAGCGACCATAGCTGCCCCTGCAGCGAGTTCAGCTTTCATCTCCGTCGAAACCCGATGTGGCGCTAGAGTCCGGGGTGCAGTCTCGCCGTGCTCTCCCCAGAGCGTGGATTCGAAATACACTCGAAGCTTGTCCCAGATGAAAATAGAGAGTCCGTTGAGGGCAACTCCGTATGCAACTAAAAGCACCACCACTGCCACGCCACGCCGATCCTGATACAGCAAGACACCAGCTACCAGAATCACCACTAAACTGAGCACAGCGTGGCCCGATGCGCCCTCTAGATACCGGACTGTTTCGATACGGACCGTCTCCTCGGCGATAGTCGAGCCCACTGGTTCGTCCTGGCCATTGTCTGCTGATTCGGAGGGCATAGACGATTATCGGAGGATATGTGTCGCTACGCATCCTGTTGCTAAATAATCACGTCAAGTGCGAACGCCCTCATTTAGTTTGTGTGATTGACTGGCTTAGTCTCTGCAGGAGGATTGACAATCTTTTCGCTGAACACCTAATACAGGAGAGCTGACTCCTCAGTCTTCAAGGACGCTGATGAGTTCCTCTGCCGTCCGACTGACCCGGTCGAGGCGCTCGCGAATGACCTCGGGATCGTCTGACTCCCACGCAGCGAGGTAGAACGCCGACCCGCTGGTGTCCAACCCACAGTAGCGCCCGACGGCGTACGCGACGGCTTCGGCCTCGACTTCGCGTTTCGCCCGCTCGGTGTCGTCGTCGACGTCGAAGTGGAGCAGGACGTGGGCGTACTCGTGAATCAGCGTCCGCGCAAGGTCAGCCTCGTTCTCCCGATCACGCACCTCGACGAGCGGCTGGACGTCGACGAGGCTCAGCTGTTCGCAGATCCCCTTCGCCTCGCCGTGGGTCCACTCCTCGGCTGGAACGATTCGCACCGTTACGCCGAGCTCATTAGCGGCGGCAGTCAACTGTTCGACGAGGTCGCCGGCGACCCCGGTCGCTTCCGTGTTCAGGTCGGGAAGCGGCTCGCCCTCGGTCTGGGAGATGTCGAACACCGGCGCGGGTTTGAACCCGACCAGGCCCTCGGACCACTCCTCGGGCGGCGTCTCGTTGTACTCACAGTCGCTGTCTTCGTGGTAGCTTGGGGAGTTCTCGCACGCCGGACACTGCTTGGTGATGATCGGGGCCCAGATCCAGATGGCTGACTCGCCCTCCTGGACGTGCCGATCGAACTCTTCCTGCCACGTTCGGTAGCCGGCGACCTTTGTCGCGTCGGGGTACTGCCGCTTGATAAGGAGCGTGTTCCGGTAGGAGTAGTCGTGGAAGCGACTCTGGACGTCGAGCCACTCTTGGAACTCTTCGCTGGCCTGCGCATCGTCGACGCCGGCGACGAGGTCGTCGATCCACTGTTCGATCGTACTGTTCATCTCGTCGGATCGCGTGTCGGTCTGGTCGAAGGAGACCGACGAGTCTCTGGTCGTAGACATCGTGATCACCGAATCGAGTTCACGGCGACTGCATCAGTTCAGACCGCGCCGCACCCCTCAGGGGCGTTCAAAAAACCGCTCTGGCGGTTAGCGGAGCTCGTGACGTTCGTCCGCAAAGCCGACCGTAACGAGGTACTCGAGGAACTCGTCGAACCGCTCAACGTCGCTGGGCGTGTCGGTCGCAAGGTGACGCGCCCACTCGATGGCCCACTGAAAGGCGGGATCCGTGCCGCCCTTGCCGTGAATGTACCACCACCGGGCCGCTTTGAGAACCACTATGGGATTCGTCGGCGGCTGCTCACCGGCGAGCCCACGGGTGATGGATTCGATTTCGTCGGGGACGTCGGCGGGATCGACCTCCGCTGATTGCGTGTTGTCGATATCGACGGGAATATCGTCGACCGAGACGTTGTCAGGACGCTGTTGTTGACTCACTGGAAGTCACCTCTGAGAGCTTTCGAAGGAGCCCTCGCCCTCTCTGGGGGCACGAAAAACAGTCGAATCAGATGCCCTCTACTGGTCACACTCAGCGGTGATTTACGCTAATATCAGTTTTCAGGGGTAATTCAATATTCTGGAGAACGGTGCGATTATTTGTCCGTTCATCGGAGACAGAAGTGAAACAAGGGCGATGGAGTCCGCCTTCCCCAACCGCCGAAACGGCTGATGACTCCTATTTCCGCCTCATCAGATGCTACGGAGGCAACTCATTCGGCACGGGGAAGCGATCGTCTTGATTGCACCTGGTGGAATTCTCGGTGCGAACCTTCGATACGCTGTCGGGGCAGCAGCGGGGACGCCCGTACGGGGGTGAATCCGATGGCCGATACTACGAACCTACGCTTCTGGCCGACGTTCCACACGACGTGAAGATCCCCCAAGGAACAGTTCGTGCCTGTTGTCCCCGTTACACCGTTCGGCTCACAGTCAGAGGCTATCTCCATCGCGAACGCGACGAATCTGGCCCTTGATGTGAGAATATTTACCGACAGTCACGAGCGAGCAATGATAGTCGCTGACGCTATCAACGCGGGTGCGGTTCGAATCAACTGTGCGTCGAGCCACGGACTAGGGAATATCTCGTTCGGTGGGAACGGAGCGTCCGGAACTGGTCGACAGAGACTGCACCAAACGATCACCGTCTCACTCGAACGAAAAGCATCATCGTTTAATATAACTACAGATAATATGAGTATGTATATATAAATCTGATATATTTAGAATTTATAACTAAATTTTTCCTAAACAAACACGGAAAGTTGATTTACACTATGAAATAAAGACATTTTAAACTCATATATGGTAATACTGGCCCTCCATATATATTTACACGAAAACTAGGAGTAATTATCGAAATATATATTTATAAAGACAAAACTAGTCATGAATAGTCGATTACGTGCACATTATCACGAGGGTGAGGATGGACTAATTCTTCCAGTGACGATGTCCTAACATATGTACATCTGTTATTGTTCTTTCGACGAGGCCAGTCGTCGATTCTTCGGTACTATGTATTGTAACGGCCCTTCACTTTCACTATGAAAATTCTATCGGATCATTTTCTAATAATACGTTGGCGCTATCTGTTCCGGTTTTTAATATATTATCACTCCCGCCATTCGACAATTTGAATTTTCACCATACAGGTGAAGACAGGGGTAATTCACCCTGATTTCGGGATTCGACATTTAGCAGAATTCGCAAATCTACTCGATTCTCACAACCCTCCCAAATAGTTTTATACCAGTACTGAATACTCGGCGGTATGAAAGATAGCTCTGCGAAGCCCAGCAGCCTTAGCGTCGGCTTTGTCGTCTTGGATACGTGTACTGCCGAGCAGGAGACTGCCAAAACATTCCTCTCCAGTGAGGTCAACGTGACAACGCTCGAACTATCGTCAATCTCGGATCCCGCTGATCTCTCTGAATTCGAGGTGCTATGGTGGCACCAAGATACAGCTGTCGACGAAGGGGTGGAAGAGAGTACTGCTGCAGCAGTTCATCAGTACGTGACCGAGGGCGGAAATTTACTACTCAGCCTCCGTGCTCTTGAGTTCGTAGATGCTCTCGGCATCGAGCAGGTGCCACCAGACAACGTCGAGGAGACGTACGTTCCAAATCACAAATGGGAACATGAGCCCGCCGGCATTTTGATCAAATCTCGATATCGTGATTGCAAAATCTTCGATGGATTCGACGACACACACATCCACACACAACCGTCCCACTTGGAGTCTGTCCCGCGTGTCTCGTATACTGAAGCGGCACCCAGAGAGGGCGAAGTGCTCGCGAGTGCGTTTGTCGATGAGGACTGGAAGCAGGCTGAAAACACAGTAATCGCCTGGAGCCCAGGAGATGGACGAGTAATCGGCATTGGACAGTATCTCCGATTTACAGAAGCCGAAAAAACTCACCGCTCACCCACGGAAGCACTTCTCGAAGGGGTTTTCGAATACCTGACTGACAATACTGCCCGACCTATTAGTCGACCAACGATGGGGGATGGACTGGCTTTCGAGCGGATACAGTTCGCTTCAGATCAGCATAAGCCCGCGTTCCACTTTTCTCCGCCTGCTAACTGGTTGAACGATCCAAATGGCCTTATCGAATGGGACGGAAAATTCCACCTGTTCTATCAGTATAATCCGGCTGGACCATACCATGGATCGATACATTGGGGGCACGCATATTCCGAGGATCTTATTCATTGGGAGGACCAACCCATTGCGCTCAATCCCGATCCTGACAGTCCTGATTCTCGCGGCTGTTGGTCGGGGTGTGCCGTCGTCGACGATGGTTCGCCCGCACTCGTTTACACTGGTGGGGACGGTAAAGATCAATTACCCTGCCTTGCATTCGCCACTGACGAGAATCTGCAAACTTGGGAAAAGTTCGACGACAATCCCGTCATCGAGGCTGCCCCGGAAACGATCGATATTCTGTCCAACGAGTTCTGGAACGCGGAGTTCCGTGATCACGACGTGTGGTTTTCTGACGGAGTCTGGTACCATCTCATCGGCTCTGGCATCGAAAATGACGGTGGCACAGCGATCCTCTACACTTCGATAAATCTGAAAGACTGGGACCTTGTCGGGCCGATATTCGTCGGTGATCGAGAGAAACATGGTGCCATGTGGGAGTGTCCTGAACTGCTTGAGTTCGACGACGGTCACGTTCTACAAGTGTCCAACTATGATAAAGTCGCCTACTTCACAGGGCTGTTTGACGGAGAAAATTTCCAGCCAGATACGTATGGGATCGCAGACCACGGAACTTACTACGCCGCACAGACGATGACAGATACTACTGGCCGCCAGCTCTCCATCGGATGGATTCGAGAGGATCGTGATTCGCGTACCCAGTGGGAGGCTGGTTGGTCTGGAGTGATGTCTCTTCCACGCGTGATCTCGTTGCACGACGGGACTCGTCTAGTTGAGCCAGCGCCAGAAGTCCAAGGACTCCGGGAACAATGCCTCGGAACAGTTGGAGACGTATTACTGGGACCGTCAGAGAACGTTTTTGAGGAAGCACCTGCAGATTCATTCGAACTCGCTATCGAGTTCGAACTCGCGGACGCGACCGCACTTGAACTTGCCGTTGGAAGGTCCGACGAGGGCGAAGAAACCGTGATTCGGTACACTGAGAACAATTCACTGACTGTCGATCGGAGCCAATCGACGCAATCGTCCCATGCCGCTACAGACACACAGCGTATAAAGGATGTTCCGGGGACTGATGACGGTTCAGTCTCATTGACCGTCTACGCTGACGGCTCCGTCATCGAGATCTTCGTAAACGGGCGGACAGCACTGAGCAGTCGTATTTATCCGACTGGCACGATTTCTGATCCGATGGCGGTGAACGTTATCGATGGGACCGTTACTATCCACGATGCAAGCGTTTGGGAGATGGGCAATGCCTTCGATATAGAAGCACCGTCACTGCAGACAGCGGACGACTGACAGTGATTATCGCCGCCGGCTGGGCCTGTAATCGTCGATTCAGCCTTCCTTCAACACCAGCCACCAGTTAGTGGCTGACTGAGTCGTCCCTCAAACTCTTTATTGCTGAACACACTCACTATTGGTATGGAAGATACACAACAGTTGGACGAAACCACGATACGCCGGCTATTACAGGAGAACGTCGGAATGTCGGAATATGAGGCGGATGTCTACTTCGCCCTGATCCAGAAAGGCAAGCAATCGATGAAAGAGTTGGCCGACGTGAGTGGAGTTCCGAAACAACGGGTGTACGACATCGTCGACGACTTGCGCGAAGAGGGATTCGTCGAACTCGACGATAGTTATCCCAAGAAAGCTTACGCAATTGAGCCAGAGGAGACGTTCAAGCCGATCGAATCACGGCTGACCACCGTTCGTGATCGATTACAGGACCTCCACAAAGCGGTCTCGAATATCGAAAGCGGCGTCGCACAGTTCCAGACACTCTCTTCTATCACGAAGTACGTCTCCACCCTCATCGAATCGGCAGAAAACACGATCTTTCTGCTGTCCTCACGGGAACGGATTGCTCTTTTCGAGGAAGAGTTACAGGGACTGGAAAACACTCAGATTCGGCTCGTACTGACCGATATCGACGATTTGGACGATTCTGTGGACAACTTACAGGCCCTCGAAGTCGTAGATCATGTCCGGACTACACCACTCAGCGAACCGTTTGTCCTCAGTGTCGACCGCGATGGCGGGTTTTTTTGGCCTGAGTCATCCGGAATAGAAGTCAATGTCAAACATGAGGGCTACTACGTTACAAACTCCGAACTCGCCTTTTTATTTGATCGATTCCTGTCTGACTCGATTTGGCCACTGGCGAATCCAGTCGAATACGATGAGGCCGACGAATCGACTCTCCCTGGTACGTATTATCGATTGCAGGACTGTCTCACTGATCTCAGGACAATCACCGCCGAACAGCCCACCGAGTCTATCGGAATTGAGTTTGACGGATACGATACTGACACTGAAGAACGAGTGACCATCCGCGGGACCCTTACTGAGTTCTACACTTCTCTGTTCGATTCACGTGCGTATCTGGAGTTGGTTCCCGAATCGAGTGAAGACATATCGGAATCTACGATAACCGTTGGCGAATGGAACACACAGACGGAAGATTACAAAGCCTACCGAATCGAACTTTTCGAAGAACCCAGTTGGCAGTGGGGCGAGATGGAGATAGAAACACGGGAAGCTGTCGACAAGTGTTTGGAAGAGTTCCCCAAGGAAATCACTCCACAATCCGTGGCCGTTGGATTCGATGGATATATTGATCACGTCCGTCACCTCGTCGGGGAACGAAAGAGTGCACAGATGTTCGACCAGCTTGCTCACTTCGATTCGTACCATGAAATGGTTGGACACGCGAAGGTATCTGATCGGACCCTCAAATTCGAATGGGTCGAGGAAGAGCGGATTGCTGGCGGCCACACTGCTCATTTCACTGGTTCGGTCAAATCGCTTGGGCACGACGTCACGTCAGTTGGCTTCTTCGGGGAACCGATCCGAGACGAATTCGACACGTTGTTCGACAACGGCGATGCCTTGAGTCTCGGTGAACCCACACTCACGGAATACATTTATTTTGACGATGGGAAGATCATGTACACCGAGGCGAGCCCACAGACGCTCAACTGGGAGATGTTACAACAGTATGCATCCTTGGAGCAGATTACAGATGCACTCGAAGGTGTCTCTCTCGTCAGTATTGGCGGATGGGCACTTCAATCCGGGATTCCAACACTCTGGGAGGGAATGAGTGAGGAGGTAATACCGAATCTAGAGTCCCCACCGGAACAAATTCTCGTCTGTGTGACCGAGATCAACCGACTCACAGAAACGACACTTCGTTCCGATCTCGAATCGCTCTACCGGCTCGATGACCGTATTCCAGTAACGCTGGTCGTCACGCGCGACCAAGCGACTCACTTGGCTGAGGTGTTGCTCCCACAGGAGAGCGGGCGAGTCGCTACGCCGACTATCGCAAGCGACCTGAGTACAAATCTAGACGTAGACAGAGTAGTCATCTGCTCTACGTCGGAGTCTGTACTTGGTACTAACGGTGACACGATCGCCGTGCGGACCCCAGAAATCACGGATCCGGCCGAGGAGGGAACACTCGAAGACCACTTCACTGCCGGATTCGGGGTCGGACTCATAGAGGATCTCTCCCCGAAAAATACAGTCGTGTTGGGCAACGCTGTGGCAGGCTATTATAAACAACATCGAACGGTTCCCGATGTGAGTGACCTGCGGGAATTTCTGGAAACGTATCGTGATTCGCTGTCGGATAATGAGGACATATCCGGTATAAACTGATCCAATAAGTAACTGGATGGCTGTCACCCCTGAGGGGAACAAATATATACTAGTTAGTGCAAGTGTCGCATGGTTCGACATATGAAATCAGGTTTCGGTTTAGACGACCTTGCGACAGTCAAAGAAGGTGTAAAGTCACGCTCGATCACCGCTGAAAATCCCGAGGGGAAAGTCGGAGCGGGTGGTCAAGCAGCAAGCAACCTTGGTCCCGGACGGAAGGGAAGCCCGAATATCGAAAACATCGCACCCGGTGAAACAGTGACTCTCGCTGAGATTGACGGCCCGGGAATCATTCGTCACATGTGGTTTACCGTTTTCGACGAATCTGAAGTCAGTGATGACGTCCTTCGGGACCTCGTTCTACGAATGTACTGGGACGACGAGGACGATCCATCAGTTGAGGTACCCTTCGGCGATTTCTTCTGTAACGGCTTCGCGGAACGATGCGAGATCTATTCGATGCCTCTGCAGTGTGTCCCTGACATCGGATACAACTGTTATTTCCCGATGCCGTTTGGGGACAGCGCCAAGATTACAATTGAATCAGAACACCCGACCGACGTCTCACCGTTCTTTTTCCAGATTGATTACGAACTGGTTCCTGAACTTCCCGACGATACCGGATACTTCCACGCACAGTGGCGGCGTGAGAATCCGACGGAGAAGGGGGTCGACTATACGATCGTGGACGGGATCGAAGGAGCAGGTCAGTACGTCGGAACCTATCTCGCGTGGACCGCACTCTCTCGATACTGGTACGGTGAGGGTGAAGTAAAGTGTTATATCGACGGTGACGAGGAGTACCCGACCATCTGTGGTACTGGTGCAGAGGATTATGTCGGCGGCGCGTGGGGCTACGATGATTCCGGCTACGGTGCGCCAAAGACGTACTCGACACCGTTCCTGGGATACCCATATCACGATACTAACGACGGAAGAGACGGGCACGGCCGACCACCTCGTCACGGAATGTACCGGTTCCACATCCCGGATCCGATCCGGTTCACAGAGGATCTCCGTATCACTGTCCAGCAGATAGGAGATCATCCGAAGACGCACGAGTACTTCGAGCGCTCAGACGACATTGCCTCCGTCGCCTACTGGTATCAAAAAGAACCCCACAACCCGTTCCCCGAGTTCCCCGAACGCAAAGAGCGATTGCCTCGATAGATGTAACAATCAGATTGAGCGCTTGCTATTCATTTTCTCTTGAATTTCATATTCGTGTACGTCCTCAACAGAACAATTGAGTGCTCCATCCGAAGTAATTTCGACAATTTGTCCTGCATACTCGAACGTCATCCACAGAGCTGTCTCGTCTGTTTTGACTAGTCGAATTAGACGACGCAGCGTATCTGGATCGACCGTCTCATACAGCGGGGTAACTGTGTCTCTTCTTCGCCAGTGAGTTTTATAACACGTTCTACAGCACGCTGTGATACGGGTGCTAATATTGGTTCTATTGTCCCCAAAATGATGATGGAGTATATTTATATATGATAAGGGTTACAATGAAGACGAAGCCGATGACTAGCACAAATGATAGCACGGAGGAAACGAATAGCCGCAGAACTATCCCACGACGTAGGTTCCTGGGAACCGTTAGTGCAGCCAGTGTCGGGCTTGCGGGCTGTAGTAGTAGCTCAAGTAGCTCGGATGGAGGTAGCACTGGCGAATCGAATAGCACCTCCGCAGACGTTCCCAGCGACAAGACGGTAGTCGAGTGGGCAATCTACCCATGGATCAAGGACTCCATGCCGGAACTCCGACAGGCACTCTGGGATGATGGACTTTCCGAAGATATCTACGTCAAACATAGAAATCTGCCGGGTAATACGCCGGGCGACATTCGGTCCCAGTACCAGCAATGGCTATCTGCTGGGCGCAGCACGCCGGATATCCTCGGTGCAGATACTGCGTTCACAATTCCATTCGTCGCACAGCGACAGGTCGCGAACCTTAGCGACCGACTTTCGAATGAATCGATCTCGACGATGGAAGACAATTACGTTACTCAGTTGTTCCCGACAATTAAATCCAAAGAGGGAGATTTCTTTGGAGTGCAGTTCTCCTCGGACATCTCTGCGATTCTCTACCGGAAGGATCTTGTAAAAGAGGCAGGGTACGATCCGGAGGAAGAAAACTGGATGACCGAGTCTATGTCTTGGAAACGGTTTTCGAACGTTATCAAAGACGTCCAGAAACAGACTGATACCAAACATGGCTTCGTTTTCCAAGCAAACGACTACGAGGGTCTCTCTTGTTGTAACTTCAACGAGTGGATGACCAGCCACGGCGGTGCCTACTTTGGAGGACGTGACAACCTGTTCGGCCCCGTCGGTGATCGCCCGATCACAGTCAACGAAGAACCAGTCAAAAACGCCATCAAAATGGTCCGGACGTTTATCCACGGCCAAGACGATGAACATTCACTCGAAGGCTATGCCGGGAACATTTCTCCCGAACAGGTTCTCCAGTTCACCGAGGAATCGTCTCGGAACGTGTTCACCAACGGCAACAGTGTGGCACTCAGAGCGTGGCCCTTCTCGTGGCAAAAAGCCGGGTCTGAAGATGGATTTGGTGAAGATCTCGGTCTGATGGCCCATCCTGCTGGTGTCCCTGAGAGTGAGGCAAAATACGACGGTACTGGAGGCCACGGACGCAGTTTCATCGGTGGATACGCGAACCTTCTCAACCCCAATTCGAAGAATATCGACGCGGCGACGCAGGTTCTCGAACACATGATCGGGAACGTGGAATTCCGGTATGTGCTTCTCAATTCGGCGGTAATTCCACCGAATCTCGAAGTACTCAAATCAGACAAGTTCCAGCAAGCTCCCGTGCTCGGGCGGTTCATTGACCTAATCGAAACGACGGCGCAGCGAGCCATCTCCCGACCAGCGACGATATCTTGGAACCCCGAGTCGACCGCAATCTCGAATCAGGTCAACAGTTCGTTAGGCCGGCAAAAATCCCCGTCCAAGGCGATGAGTGACCTCCAAACGAAAATCAAGCAGATCGAAGATCGGCTCGGTGACCAGTAGATATTTATTGAGCTCATCCGTCACCTCATAACAGAATCAAACTACGTTTATGCCCGAACACTCATCGCCACCGTTGTGGGAACGGCCAATTCGTTTTGTCACGTTCCGGGTTGAACAGTTGTCAGATACGCAGTTCGTCTACCTGCTGTTGTCTCCTGTCTTCTTGCTCCTCTCGATTATCGCATTCTGGCCAATCGTGAGTACCTTCGAGATGTCACTTTATGCAGATAGTCTCACTGACCCGTCACCGATTGGAGACTTCGTCGGGTTCGCAAATTACGTGGATCTCTTCACTGGCGATCTCAATGCTCTAATGCCGCGCCCCTTCTTCAGTCTAGAAAACCCGTTACAGAGCGCGCTTATCGTGACGCTCGTCTTCACGGTGGTGAGTGTCACAATTGAAACGCTGATTGGATTCGGGCAAGCCCTCATTCTTAACGAGGAATTCCGCGGACGAAAGTGGTTCCGCGTAATCCTTATTCTCCCATGGGCTGTTCCGATCGTCATCTTTGGGATGATGTTCTTCTTGCTTTTCAACTCGACAGTCGGATTTGGATCCGAGATACTTCACGGGCTCGGACTCATCTCGACGACGCCGTTCAATTCGACTCAAGATTCGCTACTCCTGTTGATTATCGCCGATGTCTGGAAGACGACACCGTTCATGGTGTTGCTGATTCTCGCTGGGCTCCAAAGTGTCGATCGCGATCTGTATAAAGTCGCAAAAGTAGCTGGTGCATCTCGCTGGCAACGCTTCCGTTACGTGACACTGCCGCTTGTGAAGCCGATTCTGGCAGTTGCAGTACTGTTCAGAGCTATTCAGGCTATGCGAGTCTACGGCGTTATCGAGGTAATGGCCGGATGTAACACTGTTCCGTCGCTCTCGTGTATGGTCGTCGGTTCCTTCCAGTCTCGATATTACGGTACCGCGTCGACGATTGCGTTCATCACTGCTGCAATAATCGGAGTAATGGCACTGATATACATCTGGAAGTTCAGGGAGGAGATCGCCTGATGTTGAGCACGCTCAATAAATGGTTTGAAAGGTTCGCAGAGACTTCCTTCACCAATCCAGAGCGGATCTACCGCTCACTGTTTTACTTCGGGACGACAATCTTCGTCCTGTTCACACTGTTTCCGTTCTACTGGTTGTTCGTTCTCGCGGTGACGCCGAACGAACTCATCTCGAATATGGGGCCGTTCCCGAAAGGGTTCAACCCATCAATCTTCGTTACCGTATTTGAACAGCTCCCGATACACGTCTATATCTTCAATAGTATCGTGATCGCGCTGATGGTTACGTTTGCAGTCATCACGCTTGGAAGTCTGGCAGGATACGCCTTCGGCCGGTATGATTTCAAGGGACGGCAGCCACTGATGCTGACAATTCTCGTCATCTCGTACTTCCCGCCGGCAGCGTTCCTCTTGCCACTCTATCGACTACTGACCGGAAACCTCGAACTCTTGGGCATGGCGACTCCTGATCTATACAACACTCCATGGGCGGTTGCATTCCCATTGAGTGCTCTTGCCCTCCCGTTCAGTATTTTCGTTCTCACTACGTTCTATCAACAGATTCCGGACGGCCTGGAAGACGCTGCTCGAGTCGAAGGAACGACGCGACTTGGCGCGCTGTATCGAGTCATCATGCCACTCTCGCTACCTGGAATCACTACCGTCGGTGTTCTCACGTTCATTATCGTATACAACGAGTTCTTCTTCTCGTTCCTGATGACCGATGGATCCGCTGAGAACTGGTCACCGCTCGTCTGGGGAATTGCCGGAATCATCTTTGAACAGCAGTACACGACGCCATATAATCTAATGGCTGCAGCGAGTATTATCGGCGTCATTCCAATCGCGATATTGGTACTGATCGCACAGGACAAGATCGTGAGCGGCCTCACAGCAGGGGCCCTCAAGGAGTAACATAATGGCACAAGTAACACTCGACCAAGTCACGAAGCGGTACGAAGACGTAACGGCAGTAGAAAACATGAATCTGGACATCGACCACGGGGAGTTCATCTGCTTCGTCGGTCCGTCTGGCTGTGGCAAGTCGACCACGATGGAGACTATCGCTGGCCTGACACTCCCGACTGACGGAGAGATATATATCGGCGATCGCGAGGTGACGAACCTCCCGCCAAAAGATAGGGGTATTGCGATGGTATTCCAGAATATCGCGCTGTTCCCTCATATGGATGTCTACGACAACATCTCGTTCGGTCTCCGTCTGCGAGATTACCCGCAGGACGAGATCGACCGCCGTGTCGAACGTGCGGCCGATATCGTTCAGCTCGAAGGCATGCTTGGACGGATGCCCGAAGAGATGTCCGGTGGGCAGCGTCAGCGTGTCGCTATCGCGCGCGCGATCGTCCGTGAACCCGACGTGTTCTTGATGGACGAACCACTGGCAAATCTGGATGCCAAGCTCAAGGTCCACATGCGGACCGAACTCCAACGTCTCCACAAGGAACTGGACACGACGATTATCTACGTCACTCACGACCAAGAAGAGGCAATGACCATGTCCGACCGCATCGCGGTGTTGAATGATGGGAAACTACAGCAGATTGACCCGCCGTTGACCTGTTACAACGAACCGGACAACCTCTTCGTCGCCGGATTCATCGGTTCTCCGTCGATGAATTTCGTCAGTGGCACACTCACCGATAGCGGCTTCGAGAGTGAACACGTCTCTATCGAGTTCGATGCAAGCGCTCTTGATGTCAACATCGGTGCTGAGGTCACGATTGGTGTTCGACCGGAGGATATCTATCCGACTGACGATTACGAACTCGATACACTTACACGGACGCTCACTGTAGATACAGAGGTTCTTGAACCGATGGGCGACGAGATCTTCGTCTATCTCTTGCTCGATGACGATGTCGAGACAGACCTTTCCGGGGGTGTGACTCCTGGACAGCTACTGATGAGTGTTGGTCCCGATTCCGATATCTCCGAGGACGAAACCATTGAGATCAGGTTAGATCGCTCGAATATCCATCTCTTCGATGCACAGACTGGCGAAGCAATCACTCATTCCTTGTCGACTGAATGGAGTGACGCCAAACAACAGCAAGATATCACACAGTAGCACCAATATAATTGCACCACTACCGCCCGAGGAACTGCTGAACGTCACGAATGTGTAATCCCGAAATGCTCACGCGTAATATTCAATACACGAAGTGGGCTACGAAGTGATAGTATGCGTAAAAGACTCCGTCGGCCAGAGTACACTGGTTCGAATCGATGTCTTCCATGTACAGTGGTTAATGTTGGTCTTCTACTCGTAGTATGCCTCATCACTGCAATGTATTCGAGATCAATCGCTCTGGCGCTCAGTGTCGTCGGTAGTTCCGCTATCTGGCTGCGGGGCTATTTTATTCCATTTACACCCTATATCGGGCCGTATGTTGCTTCGCTGCTCCCGGGAGAACCGTTTCACCCGGCAACGAACGGTCCAGAAGCAGGTCATTCGATCAGTGATGCGACCTCGGTTGATGGACCGACGGTCATTGAAAAGCTCGTGGCCGCTGATGTTCTTGAAGAAGACGGTGGTGACCTAATGTTGACACCGACATTTCGAGAAATGTGGCAGAAGAAGATGAATTCGATCCGAGAAAGATCGAACACAGAGATCGCAACACAAATGCAACATACGTTCGATACCGAGATCTCGAATGCCGAAGTTGTAACTGATTGGTGGAATGACACTCATATTTCCATATCGACACCAGATGCGGGAACGGAGGACCTCTTACTCTCACGCCACGTTGCAATTGCAGAAACTGCTGCGATGCAGGCGCTGGAAGAGATCGAACCGTTGTCAAGAGACATAAAAAAACGTGCGGTAAACCCACTTCGAACACTGTTAGATCGCTGTCCTGTCTGTGGCACACACCTGGAAATCACTGAGTATCCGAATTGCTGTGGCAATCCACGGACTACTGAGGATACATCCGGCCTGGTCTGTCCGGATTGTCAGGAGATAATCCACACGCTGGAATAGTGAAGAACCGAATTTGCAGGGATAGATCGAATAAATCCAAATCTTTGCCATAATTACACAAACAAAATTTAATGGCAGTAAATGAAACGCCTTTGATGGATACAGAATCCGCTAAAACTACCCTATACTACAACTTGTGAATGTATTACAGATGAAATAAATCTAGTAAATATTCGAAATATCTTCTCTGGGTGTGACTTTATTTCGATCCATCCTTGTGTTGTTGCTGGAAATCAACGAAGCACGCGAGGCCGTCGCTCGTGGCGACGATCTGCACGAAATTATTATTCTCCTCATCGATATCGAGGATATCAAAGACCGTATACAATCTCTTGACCACGAAAAAAGCAACATCAATTACGAATTAGCTACAATAAAGTCGAAATTGCGAAACAACTCAAATTAGAGCAGCAATAAACACAAATCTGAGATCGGACACAAGAAAATAGAACGATATTGACGAAACAGGAATACAGATTGACGATAGTAGTCGAGATGTCAAGGAAAGTTGAAGCGAACAGGAAGAATTGGAAGCAAACATCGACGAACTTCGCTCGACGCGCTTGGAGCTCGAATCCACCCGCCGCCAAATCGACACCCAACAGCAGAGTTCCTCCTCGCTCAAAGAGGAACGAAGCGAGCTCGAAGATGAACTCGAGAAGCTTCCGGAGACACCGATGGGTGACCATCAGAACCTCGAAACTGGGATCGAGTGGCTTCGAGACGAACGCCAGACACTCAACCGAGACGTCTCGGATCTCCAGAGCCTAATTCAGTACAACGAGGAACGATGAGATTTGCTCGAAGAACTACTTGGGTCACTTGGCGAAGACTGCCACATAGAGCCCCCCTTTGGTTGCGACTACGGATACAACATCCATGTAGGTGAGAACTTCTACGCTAACTTCGACTGTGTGATTTTAGATGTCTGTCGAGTGGATATTGGAAAGGATTGTATGATTGGCACTGGTGTTCACATCTACACCGCAACTCACCCGCTCGACGCGGACGAACGGATCAAAGGTCCAGAGTATGGTAAGCCAATCACAGTCGGTGATAACGTCTGGATCGGTGGCCAAGCGGTTCTCAATCCCGGTGTAACGATCGGTGACAACGCTGTTATTGCATCTGGAGCGGTCGTAACAGAAGATGTACCCGACGATGTCGTTGTACAGGGTAATCCTGCGACGGTAGTGAAGAAACTTGAGGCAGACAAATAGTCTGCACCATACGTAGACTGTACTGGTCGTTTTACTTTTTTCTGGCGTGGGAATTGTTTTAGAACCGGGTTTTTCCAGAGGCTATTTTGATTGACCCCTCAGGAGTGGTTGATGAGGTCCAGACTGCGCTTGAGGGAGAGTCGCCGATGCTCTGAGAGGTTCAGCACGAGGGCTTGGCCGTCGACGCGGAAGCCGACGTACTCGACTGCGTCTCGGTGAGACTGACCGGGCGATGCTACTGGAACCGATTCCGAACTTGCTACAGGTACATTCCCGTTCATCGTTGCTCGCGGGCGGTTCGGTGACCCCCGCACCCCTCTCAGGGGTTCAACAAACAGGACGGCGCTGCGTTCGGCAACGTATTTGGCAGTTGCAACGTACTATCCACATAATTGAGGATGGCTGTATTGGACGATCTCTCGGGGTTCGAGTTCGAGGACGTGATGGAGGACGTGTTCCGC
>Ga0207719_100361_pt1 | contig 29442 bp, 40 predicted proteins | sample A23P1SouthBayCA_2_FD_187279 | JGI IMG/M metagenome (GOLD analysis project Ga0207719, IMG submission 187279) | Aerobic enrichment media microbial communities from Eden Landing Ponds, California, USA - A23 P3 (3) (SPAdes) | ecosystem: Environmental > Aquatic > Marine > Unclassified | place... | reverse complement strand
GATGGCGCTGGTCGTCGAGACGTTGATGGTGTCGTGGTCGTCGCCGCCGGTCCCGCAGGTGTCCACGAGCGTGTCGCGGTCGGGAGTGATGGTGCGGGCGGCGGCCCGCATCCCCTTCGCGAAGCCGGCGATCTCGGCCTCGGTTTCGCCTTTCGCTCGCAGCGCCGCAAGCAGGGCGCCGATCTGTGCCTCCGTGGCCTCCTCGAAGACGACCGTCGCGACCGCTTCGGCCTCCTCGACGGTGAGGTCTTCTCCGTCCGTCACCCGCTCGATGTACTCCTCCATATTGATCACCAATGGATCTTTTCGTTCTGTGATGTACAAATAAGTACACGTATTTAAACCCATCGGGTCGCCCCACAGTCGAGGACACCGTCCGAGAGGGGTTTTCGAAAGCTTGAATTACGGCGACGGGGTACCTATCAGTGCAAGCGGGGTTCGTGGTCTAGTTGGTTATGACACCTCCTTGACATGGAGGAGGCCGGCGGTTCAACTCCGCCCGAACCCATTTGCTCGGCTGACGCCTCGCGAGGGCACCCAGCCACGAAGCCCTTCGATCCTCCGAAGCGCCGTCGTCGATCGATCAGGCCAGTCCCCGATCGCGTCCCGACGCGCCCACCCGGCGTCGGGGGGCCCTTGGCCGAACGCGTTCGGCATGTCACTCAGTCCCCCTCGCCGCCAAGGGACGACATGGGGCCATGCGCGTCGAGATCGTGGGTGGTGGGATCACCGGGCTCGCGCTCGCGCACTTCCTCCGGGGCCGGGGGATCGAGTGCGCCGTCCGGGAGGCGTCCGATCGACCCGGGGGCGTCATCGAGAGCGGGCGCGCCGGGGGGCGCGTCCTTGATTTCGGCCCACAGCGCACCCGGCTCACCCCCGCCGTCGCGGACCTGGTCGACGCCCTCGGGATCCGCGATCGGACGGTGGCTGCCCCGGACCTTCCCCTGTTCGTGTACCACGACGGCGCCCTCCGTCGCGTTCCCCGGACGCTCCGTGGCGCCGCGGCGACCGACCTCCTCTCCCCGTCGGGCAAACTCCGGGCGCTGCTCGAACCGGTACGGGGGCTCCCGAGAGCGGGCGAGAGCGTCGAGGGGTACTTCCAGCGGGCGTTCGGCTCCGAGGTGGCCCGCCGGCTCGGCGGCCCGCTGTACGCCGGGCTGTACGCCTCCGACCCCGCGGAGATGCCCGTCGAACACTCGCTCGCCCGCGCGTTCGATCGCCTCGGCGTGGAACGGAGCGTGCTCCTCGCGGCGCTCCGGGCACGCATACGCGGCCGGACGCCGCCGCCGGCCGTCTCCTTCGAGGACGGCATGGAGACGCTCCCACGGGCGCTGTACCGCCGTCACCGCGAGTCCGTCCGCCTCGGCGAGGCGGTGACGGACATCCGTCACGACGGCGAGAAGTACAGCCTGACAGCTGACGGGGACGAACCGACAGCCGACGCCGTGATCCTCACGACGCCCGCGTACGCGAGCGCCCGGATCATCGAGGGGTTCGACGACCGCGCCGCGCGCCGGCTCGAGGACCTCACGTACAACCCCCTCGCCGTCGTCCACCTCCGGTCGGTGGCTGGCCTCGACGGCGCCGGGTACCAGGTCTCCCTCGATGCGGACCTAGTCACGCGGGGCGTGACCTGCAACGACGCCCTGTTCGATCGCGACGGGGTGTACACCTGCTACCTCGGCGGCGCGACCCGCCCCGGGGTCGTCGAGTGGTCCCCGGACCGGCTCGGCCGGGTCGCGGCGGGGGAGTTCGAGCGCGTCACGGGCTCGGAAGCCCGCGTCCTCTCCGCCCAGCGGTACCCCCGGGCGATGCCGGCCTACGACGACTCCTGGGACGCGCTGGCGGACGTCTCGCTTCCCGAGGACGTCCACCTCTGTGCCAGTTTCGAATCGCGGGCGGGCATCCCCGGACGGATCCGGGCCGCGAAGCGGCTGGCGGCGTCGCTGGCCGGCGGGGAGGCCGGGTAGGCCGGGTCCGGGCGTGCCCGGGTCGGTCCGTGCGCTCACCCGGACCGCCCCGGGCCGCTCCAGTACCGGTCGTAGAACAGCCCGACGATCAGTCCGGCGTACAGGAAGGCGCCGACGAGCGCGAGCCCCCGACCGACCGACGCGAGCAGGGGGAGGGACGCGAGGACGCCGGCGGCCTCGACTGCCAGCCCCGAGAGGATCGCGGCGATCGACGCGAGCGCGGTGCGGTCTGACGTCCACCGGAACGACCCGACAGCGGGCGGGTAGAACTGGTAGGCGACGCCGACGATCGTCAGGCCGAGGAAGCCGAGCAGGTTGAACTCGCGGTGAAGGGCGAGCAGTGTGGCGGGAGCGCCCCCCAGCGCGAACCGGAGGCCCAGCAGGACGCCCGCGGACCCGGCCACGGCGCCCCCGAGGACGCCGTAGAACCCGACCCGGCGTCGGTCCGACCGGGCAAAGGTGACGGCGAACGCGACCGCGAATCCGAGGACGGCGACCGCTTCGAGGGCCGCGCCAGCGGCGAAGACGGCGCCGCGCTCGACGAGCGACGCCGCGAGGGCGGCGGGCCCGAGCGCGCCCGCCGGGAGGACGACCCCGACCAGTGCCCGGGGCGGGTGGGCGGCGAGAAAGCGGGGCAACAGCCGGAACCCGACGGCGAAGACGAGCAGGGCGGCGGCCCCCGCCCCGAGGAGGTGGGCCGCCCGGGGCGGGTAGCCGTCGACGAGTAGCGGCAGGCCGACAGCCGGCGCGGCCGTCGCGTACGATCCCGCGAGGAGGTACGCCACGACGACGGGGATGAAGGCGTTCGCGAACCGGTCGACGGGGCGGCGGTCGGCGTTCGCCTCGCCCGTCCCGGTCTCGGCGCCCGAGAGGTTCCCCCGAACTGTCCAGGACAGCACCGCGACGAAGACGACGACGCCGCCGAGCCAGAGGGCGCCGCCGACCGCGGACAGGGCGGAGCGGTCGGTCGCCGACCCGACCGCGAGCGCGACGACGCCGGGGACGGTGAGGCCGAGGTGGACCGGGAGCGCTCGCGGCGTCTCCGGAGTCCGCCCGAAGTAGGCGGGCACCAGCGAGTAGGCCTTCCCGAAGACGGTGTGCAGGACGAACCCGTACAGCCCGAGGAACACGGCCGTCCGGCGGTTGATCCCGGCGACGGCGAGCGCACGCCAGGCCACCAGGAACCCGGCGCTCGCGAGGACGAACCCGCGGGCCCACCTCGAGACGGACTCGGCGTCAGTCATCGGGGACAATCTCCCGGGGCCGATGAGTTATGGGTTGCCGTCTTCAGCGCGCGGCCTCTTCCTCCGGTTCCGGGACGGACCCCGTCTCCCGGAACTCGGTTTCGAGCGCGTCGAGGGCGTCGTTGATCGCCGCGCTCTCCTGGTGGCTCGGGGCGACGCGCACCCGGACCAGGTCGTAGCCGTGGCGCTCGCGGAGGGCGTTCCACGCCCGGAACGACCCCGTCGTCAGGGCCCTGCTCTGTGGACAGAACGGCGTCGTCGGCGTGAACTCGGCCCGGAGGACGGCCGCCGACTCCTCGGCGTACCGGTAGCCAGCGTCGGGGTGTCGGCGGTCGCGGTTGAGCCGGGCGAGGTTGTACCCGAAGGTGACGTCGTAGACGCCCCGCTCCTCGAACACCTCCCGGGTCACGTCGTGGAACGCGCAGTGGTCCCCCCCGGCGAGGACGTGCGCGTCGACGAGAAAGGGACCGGGATCGGGGAGGTGTTCGGGGACGAATGCGTCCGGCGGGTCGAACGAGGCGTCGCGGGGCGTCCCGGACAGGAGGGAGGGGAGTCCGACCATATCGCTCCGTCGGGCGCCGTCCCCCCTGGTTGCTACGCCGAACATCTTCCCCGGGCGCTCCCCCGAACGTTCTCCCGGCCGACGGAGGCGCGGGTGCCGGATGCCCCGCCGTCGATTTTATGTCCGTTCGTGGCGACGTCCGGGACATGTACGAACATGTTCGGGGACAAGGCGTTGCCGGCGACCCGAGTACTGCGAGGTAAGCATGCCCCGCGCGACGCTCACGCTCACGGTGCCGGAGGGGGTGTGGATCGGGGACCTCTCCCGGGAGCACCCCGACGCACGGTTCCGGATCCTCTCTGCGCTCCCGGGGGAGGGGACCGGCGTCGGCCTGCTCGAACTGTCGGCGCCGGACCTCGTCGCCGTGCTCCAGGGGATGGAGGAGAACCCGGAGGTGGTCGAACTCGAACCCCTCGCCCGGTCCGACGATTCGGTGCTCGTGCAGTTCGAGACCTCCGAGCCGCTCCTCCTGGAACCGATGCAGGGCTCGGGCGTCCCGATCGAGATGCCCTTCGACATCGTCGACGGGCGGGCGAGCTGGGAGGTGACCGCGCCCCAGGACCGGATCTCCGCCCTGGGCGAGCAGTTGGACGCGTTCGGGATCGAATTCCGGGTCGAACACCTCCACCAGCACGTCACCACGGAGCAGCTCCTCACCGACCGCCAGCGCCGGTTGATCACGACGGCGGTCGAGCTGGGGTACTACGACACGCCCCGGGAGTGCACGCTGACCGATCTCGCCGACGAACTCGGGATCGCGAAGTCGACGTGCAGCGAGACCCTCCACCGGGCTGAAGGAAAGATCATCAAGCAGTTCGCCGCCGAGGACCCGCCGGAGGGGAGTCCCTGGCCGTCACCGTAGAGAGCCACCCATGATCGATCCGCTCGGCACCGCGATCACCGTCCTCAAGACGCTGACCCTCCTCGCCGGCGGGCTGATCACCAGGTACGCCTACCGGGCGTACCGGCGCACCGGGTCGCCGGCGCTTCGCGCGCTCGCCGTCGGGTTCGCCCTGGTGACGCTCGGGGCACTCCTGGCCGGCGTCGTCGACCGGGTCCTGCCGCTGTCCCGGGCCGTCGCGCTCGCCGTCGAGAGTGGGTTTACGACCTGTGGGTTCGCGGTCGTGCTGTACTCGCTGGTGCGCGACTGATCCCCGATTCGCATCCGAAGGCGTAATCGAGAAAGCCCGTGCACACCTACCTCCAAACGCCATGTCGACGACACTGACTGTAGAGGGAATGACCTGTGAACACTGTGAACAAACCGTCGAGGAAGCACTGAAAGGCATCTCCGGCGTCCGAGACGCTGAGGCTGACAGAGAGGCCGAACAGGCGACTGTCGACGGCGATGCCGACACCGAGGCGCTCGTCGCCGCCGTGAAAGACGCGGGATACGACGCGACGGCCTGATACTGATTACTCTCGTCTCTTACCGCCGAGCGCCATCCCCGTTGACAGCGCTCGGCGGTAAACAGTGAGAGTAATCAGTATGACACCACAGGTTCGCAGTATAACACCACAGGTTCGATCGTGAGAGGGGATGAACAGTTCTGAATCAAATTTTACTCCTGTGGATCGGTTTGGATTCTCAACCACAATCGATGTGAAGGAGGGGGCCGTATGTGCCAACATGGACCAAACCCGCGGCCAGCGAACCGGGTGGCAAATCCTCGCAACGACGGCACTGCTTGTGGTACTCGTCATCTCCTTCAGCAGTCCTGCCGTCGCCCACAGCGGCGACGACGGCGTTCACCACCACGACGGCTGGATGGGGTCCCACGGTGGGGCGTTCGGGTACCTGTGGATGACGCTCTGGATGGTCGTCCTGATTGGCGTCCCGCTCGGCCTCGGCTACCTGTTTCTCGCCCGCCGCGACGGCGACGGTGGGACGACCGACGACGCGCTGACCGTCCTGCGGCGACGCTACGCCGAAGGGGAGATCGACGAGGAAGAGTTCGACGCTCGCCGCCGCAAACTACGGGGCGGTGAGTGACCCGTGGACGACGCTGCTCATTCGGGCGGTGAAGACACCGACGCACACGGTCACGGCGACGACCACGCCCATCACGAAGGCCACAGCGGTCACGGTGGGGAGCACGGGGCCCACGGCGACCATGGCGGCATGCACGCCGGCCACGAACAGATGTTCCGCCGTCGCTTTTTCGTTTCGACCCTGCTCTCGATTCCGGTACTCCTCTACAGCGAAACGCTCCAGTCGTGGATCGGCTTCTCCGTCCCGGCGTTCCCCGGCAGCGAGTGGATGAACCCCGTCTTCGCCGTCGTCATCTTCGCCTACGGTGGCGTTCCCTTCCTCCGGATGGCTGTCCCGGAACTGGAAGACCGGGAACCAGGGATGATGACGCTCATCTCGATGGCCATCAGCGTCGCGTTCGTCTACAGTCTGGCCAGCATCGTCTTCCCCACCTCGTCAGCCTTCTTCTGGGAACTGGTGACGCTTATCGATGTCATGCTGCTGGGTCACTGGATAGAGATGCGCTCGGTGCGGCGTGCCTCCGGCGCACTCGACGAACTGGCGAAACTCATGCCCGACACCACCGAGCGTATCACCGACGACGGCACCGAAGACGTACCGGTCAGCGACCTCACGGAGGGTGACCTCGTGCTCGTCCGACCGGGAGCGAGCGTGCCCGCTGACGGCGTCGTCGAAGAGGGCGATTCGGACGTGAACGAGGCGATGGTTACCGGCGAGTCACAGCCCGTCTCGAAAGAACCCGGTGACGAGGTCATCGGCGGGACGGTCAACGGCGACGGTAGCCTTCGCGTTCGTATCGCTGCGACGGGCGACGATACGACGCTTGCGGGTATCATGCGACTGGTCAAAGAAGCCCAGTCGAGCAAATCGAGGACGCAAGTACTGGCCGACCGGGCGGCGGGCTGGCTGTTCTACGTCGCCGTCGGAGCCGCCATCGTGACTGCCATTGTGTGGACGGTCGCGGTGTCGTTCAACGCAACGGTCATCGAGCGCGTGGTCACAGTGCTGGTCATCGCCTGCCCGCACGCGCTCGGCCTCGCTATCCCGCTAGTGGTCGCTATCAACACCTCGCTGGCGGCACGCAACGGCATGCTCGTCCGGGACCGCATCGCCATGGAGCAAGCCCGGGCGTTGGACGCTATCATCTTCGACAAGACTGGGACGCTCACCGAGGGGGAACACGGCGTCGTCGACATGGAGACAGTCGAGAATGTCGATCAGGAGGAGGCGCTCGCGCTCGCCGCGGCCGTCGAAGCAGACTCCGAACACATGATTGCCCACGCCATCCGCGAGGCAGCCAGCGAGCGTGGCGTGACCGTCCCCGACGCGAGCGGGTTCGAGGCGATGAAAGGCCGTGGTGTCAGAGCGACGGTGAGCGGAGGGGAAATCCACGTCGGTGGCCCGAACCTGCTGAATCACCTGGATAGTGCGGTTCCCGAGTCACTCACCGACTTCGCCGACGAGGCCGGAGAGAACGCACAGACCGTCGTCTACCTCGTTCGAGATGGAGACCTCGTCGCGGCCTTCGCCATGGCCGATGTTATCAGGGACGAGAGCTATCGCGTCGTCGAGGCGCTCCACGATCTCGACATCGAGGTGGCGATGCTGACCGGCGATTCCGAGGACGTGGCCAATGCCGTCGCCGAGGAATTGGGGATCGACACGGTCTTCGCCGAAGTCCTCCCGGAGGACAAGGACACGAAAGTCCAGGAACTGCAGGACGAGGGCAAACTCGTGGCGATGGTCGGCGACGGCGTCAACGACGCACCCGCACTCACTCGGGCGGACGTGGGAATCGCCATCGGCAGCGGGACCGACGTTGCCGTCCAGTCGGCAGATGTTATCCTCGTCCAGAACAACCCGATGGACGTTGTGCGACTGGTGAAACTCAGCAAGGCCAGCTATCGGAAGATGTGGGAGAACATCGTCTGGGCGGCAGGGTACAACGTCTTCGCCCTCCCGCTTGCTGCCGGTGTGCTCGCCCCGATCGGTATCCTGCTGTCGCCTGCTGTCGGTGCACTGTTGATGTCGCTGAGTACGGTCATCGTCGCCATCAACGCACAACTGCTACGCCGGGTGGACCTCTCTGTACCGAGTTTGCCAGGGATGCCGTCCTCGGGGGCACAGTCCGTAGACTGACGAATTTCACGCGTTCGAACTCTCTACCCCACCGATAAGAGATACTGTCCCATGCTGTTTCTGACAACTCCCGAGTAAGTCCACTGCAACACGATGGAGTGCTCCGCCAATCTCTATGAGACGGTCGTCCCACCTCGCGCACCCGAACCCGTTCCCCGAAGCGTTCAACCCCGAGGGGAGCCAATGATCGCGCATGGAATCGGTGTCTCTGTCCCGGGAGATCGCCGCCCCGGCCGAACGGATCCGGGCGGCCATCGACGACCACGAGGCGTTCATGCGCGCGGCGAAGTTCGACGAGGTCCGCGCCACGGACGGGACGATCGAGATCGCCAACGCCGTGGGGCTGTTCCGGATCGAACTCACCCTGGAGGTGATCGATCGCCCCGGCGCCGCCCTCGCCTACGTGCAACGCGAGGGGATCTTCGAAACCATGGACACCGAGTACCGGCTGGCGGAGACCGACGGGGGAACGACGGTCACCGCGACCACCGAGTTCGCCGTCGGCGCGTCGTTCGTCGGCCCCCTCTTCGACGCGACGGTCGTCAAACGTCAGCGCCGGCGGGAACTCGACAACCAGTTCGACTACCTCGAGGAGGCCTGTGCGTGATCGCCGGCAGCCCCCGACCGTGACGGATCTCCGGGGGCCGAACACGTTCGCCACAGGCCTCTCCGTCCGGGGGCTCGAAGCCGTCGACCGCCCCCGAGACGGCGTGATCACCGATGGAACAGGGAACCCTGCGGCAGACACCGGCCACCGGTTCGAGCGCCCCCGATCCGGACGACCTCCCCGACCGGCTGCGCGAGCGGTACGGCGAGATCAAGCGCGCGGAGGTCGAGACGGCGCTGGACCGGCTCTCGGCGAGGGAGGACCTCTCCGAGCGGGAGCGTGCGGTGATCGAGGAGATGGCAGACCGGATCGTCGCGGGGGTCCTGGCACCGGTGACGGAGGGGGCCGAGGACGGCGCGCGCGACGCCGACCCGGACGACCTGGCGACGCTTGCTCGCCTGTTCGAGCCGGGACCTGATCCGTAGCGTTCAGTCGCCCGTAGGACTCAGCCGGACCCGTAGAGATCCGTCGAGAGGTACCGCTCGCCGGAGTCGGGCAGGACGGCGACGACCAGGTCCTCGGGGTGCTCGCGGGCGTACTCGCTCGCGGCAGCGAGCGCGGCCCCCGAGGAGATCCCGGCCAGGAGCCCCTCCGAACGCGCCAGGTCGCGGGCCGCCGCCTTCGCCGCCGCGGCCTCGACCGACCGGACCTCATCAACGAGATCGGTCCGGAGCACGTCGGGGAGAAACCCCGGGCCGATCCCCTGGATATCGTGGCCGTCCGAGCACTGCGCCGAGAGCGTCGGCGACGCCGCGGGTTCGACGGCGACGGCGGTGAACCCCTCGGCGCCCCGCTCCTCCGTGACGTACTCGGCGACGCCGGTGATCGTCCCGCCGGTCCCGACCCCGGCGACCACGGCGTCCACGGCGCCGTTCGTCGCATCCCAGATCTCGGGCCCCGTCGTCTCCCGGTGTGCGCGGGGGTTCGCCTCGTTCGCGAACTGCCGGGCCATGACGGCGTCCTCGCGGTCGCGGACGATCTCCTCGGCCCGGCGCCTCGCCTCGCCCATGCCCCCGTCGGCGGGCGTGAGTTCCAGGTCGGCGCCGAGCGCACGGAGGAGCGCCCGCCGCTCCTCGGACATCGAGGCGGGCATCGTCAGCACGCAGTCGTACCCCCGCGCGGCCGCGACCGCGGCCAGCCCGATCCCTGTGTTCCCGCTCGTGGCCTCGACGACGACGCCGTCCGGGCCGAGCGCCCCGTCGCGTTCGGCGGCGTCGACGATCGCCCGCGCGATCCGATCTTTCACCGAGTAGGGGTTCGCGGCCTCGACCTTCCCGAGGACCTGTCCCGGAACGGACTCCAGCCACAGGAGCGGCGTCTCCCCGACCAACTCCGAGATCGAGTCGGCGACGTCCATTCGGGCCTCGGGCGACGTAGTGGGCGCCATCGTCCGGAATTCGGCCGCGGTGCCGGTAACGTTGACCCCGCACATCTTCGGCGCGAGACCGACGGTGGTCCGCCCCCGAGACGCTCACATGGGCGCGATCCCGGGATCGATCGAGACGGACGCCGGGCCGCCGATGGCGATCCCGCTCCGCCACTTCGTCGTGGGGCTCGGGTTTCTCGTCGCCGCCGGGGTCGTCGGCGCGCTCGCGCCGCTGGGCGTCGTCCCCGGACGCCCGACGCTGGCTCACCTGCACCTCCTGCTCGCGGGGTGGGCCTGCGTGACGATCATGGGCGCGATGACACAGTTCGTGCCCGTCTGGTCGGGGGCGACCCTCCACTCGCGTCGGCTCGCGGCGGTCCAGCTCCCGCTGGTGACCGCGGGCATCGCCGGCCTCGTCGGCTCGTTCCTGTGGGGCGCGTACGAACTGCTCCCGGCCGCCGGCGCGCTCGCGCTTGCCGGGTTCTGGACCTTCGCCTACAACGTCGCGCGGACGCTCGTGCCGGTCCGACCCTGGGACGTCACCGAACGGCACTTCGCGATCGCGCTCGGGTTCCTCGGGCTGGCGACGCTCCTCGGGCTGGCGCTCGCGCTGTCGTACGCGCGTCCGGGGCTCGCCTCGTTTCGGGCGCTCGTTCCCCCGCCGGTGGCCCGGCCGGCACTCCGGGCGGCCCACGCGACGCTCGCGGTGTTCGGCGCGGTGCTGACGACCGTCGTCGGGGCGCTGTACCAGCTGGGGCCGATGTTCACCGGGTCGGACCCCCACGGCGTCGACGCCCCGCTCCGGCGGATCGAGGAACTCGGGTACCCCGTCGGGGTGCTCGCGCTGGCTGCGGGCCGGCTGTCCGGGAACGTCCTCCTGGGCCGTGTCGGCGCCCTCCTCGTCGTCGCCGGGCTCGTGGCGTTCGGGGTCGTCCTGGCGCGGCGCCTCCACGAGTCGACGGTCGCGTGGACGCCGATGCTCGCACGGTACGCCGTCGTCGCCGTCGCCATCCCGGTGTGGGCGGCCGTCGCCGTCCCGGCGTGGTACGCGGACCCCGTCTCCCCGATCGCGGTGTTCGGACCTCCCGAACTCGACGTCCTGCTCCTCCTGGGCGTCGTGGGCTTCGTGATCCTGGGGACGCTGTACCACGTCGTTCCCTTCATCGTCTGGGTCCACCGGTACGGGGATCGCCTCGGGTTCGGCGACGTCCCCGTGATCGACGACCTCTACGACGACCGGCTCGCGACGGCCGACTTCGCGCTGGTCCTCGCTGGCCTCGGCACGCTCCTGCTCGCGGCGCTACGCGGCCTCCCCGCGTCGGCGGTCGCCGCCGGATGGGCGCTCGCCGCCTGCGGGTTCCTCGTCTTCGCCACGAACATGCTGCTGGTCGTCCGCGATCACGGCGGGCGGTCCCTGGTCGGCACGGTGCTCCCGGGGACGGGCGGGTGATGTCCGGTCGCCCGGCGCCGTTCGGGATAGCACCTATGCACGCGCCGGGAGAACGGGCCGGGACGATGACGGACGACCACGATGCCGACACGTCCGACGATGCCGACACGTCCGAAAACCACGGGTCCGCGCCGGCGACCGAGGTGACGAACCTCGATGACCTCGATACGACGCCCCACGCGGAGGTGTTCGAGGGGGGCGAGCCCCGGACGGTCAGGCTACACCTGGCGGCGGGCGAGGGCGTCCCGGCCCACCGGCACCCGGACGCGACCGTCGTCCTCTACGTCGTCTCCGGCGAACTCGAACTCGCGCTCGACGGGGACGTGTACGACATCGGGGAGGGCGACGCCGTCCGGTTCGACGGCGAACTCGCGGTGTCCCCGACGGCAGTCGAGGGGAGCGTCGCGCTCGTCGTCCTCGCTCCGGACGGGGAGGATCGGTGAGGGCAGGAGGCCGCTCTCGACGCGCCGCGAACGTGTTCGGGACAACGGATCACTCGTTCGCGCCCGTCCCCGACACCATGCCCTCGATCGAGGCCGCGGCCGAGGAGATCGGCGCCGTCCCGACCGAACGGCCACGGGAGACGCTCGACGTCGCCGATCTCCCGCCGCCGGAACCCCTCGCGCGGACGCTCGAACGCCTCGCCGACCTCGACGACGACGTGGTGCTGGTCCAGCGGAACGACCGGGCACCACAGTACCTCTACGGGAAACTCGACGACCGGGGCTACCGCTACGAGACGATCGACCGCGACGACGACGTGGTGACGGTCATCTGGACGCCGTAGTGGACCGCGACGGCGTCCGTGCTACACCTTCGGGAGCGTCGCCACGAACTCCCCGGGACCACGCTTCTCGACCTCGTAGTTCCGGGCGTCGAAGTCCTCCCGCTCCGCCTGGAGCTCGTAAAACAGCGGTTTGGGGTCGTGGTCGTTGATCAGCGTCAGTGCCTCTCCGGAGTCGAGCGCGTCGAAGGCGTCGTGGATCTCCGGGTGGCGCTCCGGCGGCGCCAGGTCCCGAACATCGAGTTCTCTCGACATGCGCGTCCACCGAGGAGGCCGGGCCCGATGTCGGCTGTGCCGAACTGGTTCGGTCTACCGGTTCGCGCCGTCTGTCACCCGGGAGCGCGCTCGATCTCGATCCGCCAGACGCCCGCCTCGACGCTCGTCTCGAAGACGAACCCGCGTCGCTCCAGGACGGGGTACAGCGGTTCGGGCTCGAAGTCGTTGCGCAGGACGAGTCGTTCGTCCTCGGAGAGTCCGTCGAGAGCCTCCGAGATGGCGTCGAAGGGGACGTCGTGATCACGGACGTCGAGGACTTGGCGGTCGTGAGTACTCATGGTCACTGGTATGGGGTACGCCCCCGAGTCCGTTGCCCCGAACGTATTCGAGCGAATGTCCCTCCGGCGTGATCCGAACACGTTCGGGGGTTCTTACTCCGGGCGTGACGACGTAGCGACCTCCATGGGAGAGAAGATGGTCCACGAACGGTCCTGGTCGCGGAACCTGGAGACTGAACCGTACGCCGACGACCGTGAGGCGATCGTCGAGGACGGCATCGGCGCGATCGAACGCACTGCCGAGGGGACCCACGTCAACCTCGTGACCCACGGCGAACAGGGCCACCCGGAGGCGTACCTCTTCCCGGCGATCGAGGAGCGGTTCGGCGACGACGTCGACTGGGAGTTCGTCGAACGGTGCGGGTGTGGCGGCTACGTGACGCGCGTGTACGTCTGATCTGCGCCCGGACATCGACACCAGCGAAACCTGATCCATGCGCCCCGACGTCGACACCGACGAGCGGCCGTTCGTCCTGATCTGGGAGCTCACGCAGGCCTGCGACCTGGAGTGCAAGCACTGCCGGGCGGAGGCCCAGCCCGACCGCCACCCCGACGAACTCACCACGGCGGAGGCGAAGACGTTCCTCGATGACTGCCGGGCCTTCGGCGAGGACCAGCTCGTGGTGTTCTCCGGGGGCGACCCCCTAGCGCGGGCGGACGCGATCGAGTTGGTCGAGTACGGCACCGGGGTCGGCCTGCAGGTGACGATGACCCCCAGCGGCACCGCCTCGCTGGATGCCGGCGCGATCGAGGACCTCGCGGACGCCGGGCTGCGCCGGATGGCGCTCAGTCTCGACGGCGCGAGCCCGGCGGCCCACGATGGCTTCCGCAAGGAGACGGGGAGTTTCGCGTCCACGATCCGGGCGGCGAGGGCGGCGAGGGGGGCGGGCCTCCCGCTGCAGATCAACACGACCGTCTGTGCGGAGACGGTCGACGAACTCCCCGCCCTCGCCGACCTCGTCGATGATCTCGGGGCCGTCCTCTGGTCGGTGTTCTTCCTCGTGCCGATCGGGCGGGGACGCGCGCTCGATCCGATCTCCCCGGAGCGCGCCGAGGAGGTGATGGAGTGGCTCGTGGACGTGAGCGAGGAGCGACCGTTCGGCGTGAAGACGACGGAGGCGCCCCACTACCGCCGCGTGGCGATGCAGGCCGCGAGCGACGGCACCGCGACCCCGGACGCCGACCGGATCGGCCGGACGGCCGGGATCACTGCCGGCGACGGCTTCGCCTTCGTGAGCCACCTCGGCGACGTGTACCCCTCCGGCTTTCTCCCCCGGTCGGCCGGGAACGTGCGCGAGGAGTCGATCGTCGACATCTACCGCGACTCGGAGCTGTTCCGTTCCCTGCGCGACCCGGACGCGCTCCGCGGGAAGTGCGGCGCCTGTCCGTTCCGACGAGCGTGTGGCGGGAGCCGGTCCCGGGCGTACGCCTACACCAGCGACCCCCTGGAGGCCGATCCGCTCTGTGCGTTCGTGCCCCCGGAGTACGACGGACCGCTGCCGGAACAGCGACTCACGCCGGCCGATCCCGCCTGACCGACTGCTGTCTCGATCACCGCCGGTCGACATCGCGGCCACTTCGAGGGAGGGGACGGACCTATACTGTTCTCGCTCCGCGGGGACGAGGGCGAACATGTTCGTCACAAACGCGGAGTGTGTCTGGGTTGAACTGACAGGTGACGATGTTCGAAGACCCAATCGATCGACGAACGGTCCTGAAACGCACCGGCCTCGCGGTGGCCGGGTCGGTCGCACTCGCCGGCTGTTCTGGTGACGGCGGCGACGGCGGCGATGGCGGCGACGGCGGCGATGGCGGCGATGGCGGCGGCGACGATTTCGGCGACTGGATGAGCGACGCGAAGAACTACGACGGGACGGTCGTCGACGAGACGGGCTCGGACACGGTGACCGTCGAGGTCGGCGCGGGCAGCTCCGGCCTCGCGTTCGGGCCGGCGGCGGTGAAGATCTCGACCGGGACCACGGTGGAGTGGGAGTGGACGGGTCAGGGTGGCCAGCACAACGTCCATGCGATGAGCGGGGGGTCCTTCAAGAGCGACGGCCACATCGATTCGGGCACCCACTTCACGCACACGTTCGAGGAAGCCGGCACGGTCGAATACCAGTGTGACCCACACGTCGACCTCGGCATGAAAGGCGTCGTTGTTGTCGAGTAGGCGGGGGCTTCCAACCGCCGCCCCTTTTTGAACCATCCGAACTGGTTCGGGGATAGCGTGACCGAACGGGCGAGTGAACGCGTAGGCATGGGGAGTGAGAAGCAACCGGTGGACGGGAACGCACCGTGGCCACAGCAACTGCTCGACAGCGAGTGGCTGCTCGCGCTGGCAGCAGTCCTGTTTTTCACGCTGTCGTACATCGTGCTGGGGCTGGTCGACCTCCTGACGGTCCCTTCGGGGTGATACCATGAGCGAGGACTCGCCACTCGATTCGCCGGAGGGCAACTGGTGGGACAGGCAGGTGAACCGCCGCGAGACGATCTGGCTCGGCCTCTCGGGAGCGTGGGCGCTCACCCTCTTTGGGTGGATGCTCGGGTGGTCCGAGTTCGGGAACCAGAACCAGGTCGGGGAGACGTACAAGGTCCCCCCCGAGGAGTTCCAGGGGAAAGTCGCGACGTTCAAGCAAAACGCCGGGAGCCGCACCGTCGACGGCGAGGAGGTCCTCGTCCCCGCCGGCGAGGACGTCTACGTCGGCGCCCTCCGGTGGACCTGGGACGGGCTCCCCGTCGTGCTGGAGGCGGGCGAGACCTACGCCTTCCACCTGGGCGCCTACGACGTCCAGCACGGTTTCTCGGTGCGCAACGAGGACAACCTGAGCCAGCAGATCTCGCTGCAGATGCTGCCCGGCTACGAGTGGGTGCTCGACATGTCCTTCGACGATCCCGGCACCTACCACGTCGTCTGCAACGAGTTCTGTGGCAACGGCCACCGGACGATGCACTCGAAGTTCTTCGTGAGGTGATCACCCATGTTCAGCACCTTCGAGTACGACGACGACGGCTTCCGGACGTGTGGCGTGACCGACCTGCGGATCCACCGCTCCGCCGAGCGCATGGTGAAACTGTTCGGCGTGACGGCGATCGTCGCGCTCGCGGTCGGCGGGGTCTTCGCCCTCTTCGTGGCGCTGACCCGCTGGGAGGCGGTCGACCTGCTCGGTGCCGCCGACTTCTACCAGTACCTCTCCGTGCACGCGTGGTACCTGCTGATCTTCTGGATGGTGTTCATGGAGATCGCCATCCTCTACGTCGGCGGCCCGTTCGTCCTCGGGCGGAAACTGGCGCTGGAACCCCTCGCGAAGATCGGCTACGCCCTCATGGGGATCGGCGCGCTGGTCATCACCTACGGCATCTGGGAGGCCTCGGGGCAGGCGCTCGACATGCAGGCACCGCTGCTCACCGCGTACGTCCCCCTGGAGTCGCCGCCGTCCTTCTACGCGGGCGTCGTCGTGTTCCTCCTCGGAGCGGTTGTCGCCGCCCTGCCCTTCTTCGCGACGATCTGGCGGGAGAAACGCGAGAACCCCGACCGGACGCTCCCGCTCGTGGCCTTCGGCGCCTTCGCCACCTCCATCGTCGCCCTGGAGGCGCTCGTGGGCGGCCTGATCACGTTCGTCCCGACGTTCTTCTGGCGGATCGACTGGATCCCCCACCTCGACGCCGCCTGGTACCGCCAGATGTACTGGATCATCGGCCACGGCAGCCAGCAGATCAACCTGCTCGCGATGATCACCGTCTGGTACTTCCTCACCCACGTCCTTGGTGGGGCGGAGGTCGCCTCACAGAAGGTCTCGCGGGTCGCCTTCGTCCTCTATCTCTTTTTCATCAACATGGGCGCGGCCCACCACCTGATGTCCGATCCCGGCGTCGGCCTGGGCTGGCGGCTCTGGAACACCTCGTATGCCGCGTACGGCGCCGTCGTCGCCTCGATGATCCACGCCTTCGCCATCCCCGCCGGACTGGAGTCGGGCCGGCGCCGCAAGGGCCAGGGCGGCGGCCTCTTTGGCTGGCTGTGGTCCGCGCCCTGGAAGGACCCCGGGTTCTCCGCGACGATCCTCTCGATCGTTCTCTTTGGGTTCCTCGGGGGAATCACGGGGGTCATGATGGGCCAGATGCAGCTCAACATGACCTGGCACAACACCTTCGCCGTCCCCGGGCACTTCCACGGCACCGTGGCGACCGGGACGACGCTGGCCTTCATGGGCCTTGGATACTACGTCCTGAAGCTCGTCTTCGGCCGGAACTGGGTCGGGGGGATCCTCGCGACAGTCCAGCCGTACCTCTACGCCGGGACGATGGGCATCGCCGTCCTGATGATGATGTACCTCGGCGTCCTCTTTGGCGTCCCGCGCCGCCACGCCAGCGTGATGGACATCCCCGGGGCGGCGTTCAGTTTCTCGCCCGCCAAGCCCTTCTTCGCCGTGTTCGGGATCGCGGCCGTCCTCGCGATCGTCGGGGGCGCCCTCTTCGTCCTGATCGCCGTGGGATCGCTCCTCTTTGGCGACGAGTTCGAGGGGCAACTCGACATCGACGACCGCGCCGTCGTCGCCGACGGCGGCGACGCGGCCCCCGTCCACGAACACAGCATGCGGGGGACGTTCGTTCTGACGCTCGTCTTTCTCGCGACGTTCGTCGTCCTGTGGGCGCTGAACTGGTTCCTGCTCGCCCAGGTCTGGCAGGTCGGGCCCTGACTCCACCGTCCCGAATCATCCATGCCACGACTCGCCGACCTCCTGTCACTGTGCAAGCCCCGGATCGTCGCCCTGCTCTCGCTCACGGGCGCCAGTGCCCTGTTCGCGGCCGGCGGCGCGCCCCTCCTCCAGGTCGGCGCGTTCCTCCTCGCCGGCGCCGCCATCGCGGCCGGATCCGCGGCGCTGAACTGCTACTACGACCGCGATCTGGACACCAGGATGGAGCGCACCGCCGACCGACCCCTGCCGGCGGGCCGGCTGGATCCGGGCATCGCACTCCTGCTCGCGGCTCTCGCGCTCGCGTTCGGGACCGCCGTCGGGCTGTCCGCGCTCCCACCCGTCTCCGTCGCGTACATGTGGCTCGGCGCCCTCGCGTACGTCGGGCTGTACACGGTCGGCCTGAAGCGCCGCCACCCGATCGGCGTCGTCCTGGGCGGCTCCGCGGGGTCGTTCCCGGTGCTCGCCGGGTGGTCGGTCGTCGAACCCGTGGGACCGGCTGCCCTGCTGATGGCCGCGCTCGTGTTCGCGTGGACGCCCGCTCACGCGTGGGCGCTCGCGCATGCCTACCGCGAGGACTTCGCCGCCGCCGGCGTGGCGACCCTGCCGGCCGTCGCGTCGACGGAGCGCGTCCAGCGCGCCGTCTGGTGGGCCGCGCTCGTCACGGTCGCGCTCGCGGCGCTTCTCGTCCCTCTCGCGGGGGCCGCCTACGCCGGCGTCGTCGTCGCCGGGTCGGCCTGCTTCCTGCTCGCCTACCGGACCTACGCCCGGGCGGGCACCGACGCCGCGGCCGTCCGCGCGTTCTTCACGTCGAACCTCTACCTGGCCGTTCTCTTCCTCGGCTGGGCTATCGACGGGGGCATCGGGGTGCCGGCGTGGGGCGCGCTCCCGGCGGCGGCCGTCACTGCCTACGCCTTCCACCGGCTGTGGGCCGCCCGACCGAGCCTCGGGGGCGTCGAGGCGGCGACCTGGAGGGAGCGGGGACCCACGGTCGAACGTGTTCGTGGCAACGCCGAGACGGGAGGAGCCCCTACCGACGACTCGTGATGAGCGACGACGTCACGGACTCGCCGCTTCGGACGCTCCGGCGACTCGCCCGATCGGCCTGGCGGACGATGCTCACGATCTACTACGCCAACAGTATCAGCTGGCGGGCGCTCAAGGCCGGCGCGCTGGTGTTCCTGGGCTTTTTCGCGTGGGTCGGTGCGAGCATCCTGCTGTCCTACCGTCCGGGGTGGACCGTCCTGCACTACGTCCAGGCCTACGGCTTCCTCCTGGTCGGGTACGGCCCCTTCCACCACCTGGTCGTCATCCCGGTCTACCAGCGCCTCCGGAGGAAGGGAACGCACCTCTCGCTGGGCGGACATTTCCACCTCCCGAACGCGAGCCTCGCGGTCTTTTTCGCGCTCGTGATCGTCCTGGGAACCGTTCCCGCCGGCCCGATGACGATCGATTTCACCTCCGCGCTCGACGATTCCGGCGTCGACGTCGATCCCGCCCTGCTCTGTGTGCAGGGCGAACACGGGAACGGGACCGATATCCACTGTCACCTCTCGGAGTCGGAGGGGATCGACCGCGTGGTCGTCCGGTCGGGCGACCGGACGATCCTGACCGACGGGGAACCGCCCTTCGATTTCACGATCCGGGAGGACCAGCTGGAGTCGACCAGGGGCCAGAAGCGCTTCGTCGTTGACCTGCGCGATCCCGATGGGTCGCTGATCCGGCGGTACACCAGGACGCTCTCGCGGGTCGATCGGGATTGACGGGGGCTTTGTTCGCCTCCTCCGGCCGGCCCTTATAAATGACCTCCCGAACCGGTTCGTCGCCCTTCCCGGGGGGCGGAAACGTGCTCGCCGATTGAAGGTAGTAGGGCGTCTACCTTCACCCGTAACGAAACCATGTTCCAAGCCACTCGCCGCCGCGTCCTGCAATCGCTCGGGATCGGAGGAACCGCCGCCGTTTCGGGATGTGTCAGCGCACCGAACCAGCCCGAGACGGACGATAGCCCGACGGGTACCGACCCCATGAGCACGAGCCCGAAGGATTCGAACGGGGGGGCCGACGTCGACGTCGATCGCATCGCCGCGGACCCCACCGACGTGCCCGACCCGATCGACCGCGACGAGCCAACGGAGCACGACGTCACGCTACGGACCGAAGAGGTCACCGCCGAGATCGAGCCCGGCGTCACGTTCGACTTCATGACCTTCGGCGGGCAGGTCCCGGGGCCGATGATCCGGGTGCGCCGTGGTGACACGGTGAACCTCACGATCGAGAACCCCGAGGACAGCAACCTGCCCCACAACGTGGACTTCCACGCCGTCTACGGCACCGGCGGGGGCGCCGCGGCGACCAACGTCGCCCCCGGGGAGTCCGAGCAGATCCGGTTCCGGGCCGAGTACCCCGGCGCCTACATCTACCACTGTGCGGTGCCGAACCTGGACATGCACATCTCCGCGGGCATGTTCGGGATGATCCTCGTCGAGCCCGAGGACGGCCTCCCGGAGGTCGACCGGGAGTTCTACCTCGGCCAGCACGAAATCTACACCGACAAGAAGGCCGGCGAGGAGGGCAAGCACGCCTTCAACTTCGGCGCGATGCGCCGGGAGGACCCGACGTACGTCGTGTTCAACGGCGAGAAGTACCCGTTCACGGAGGGTCGGTACGGCAGGCTGAGCGCCGAGCAGGGCGAGAAGATCCGGGTGTTCCTGGTGACCGGCGGCCCGAACGTCACCTCGAACTTCCACCCGATCGGCAACGTCTGGACGAAGGCCTGGCCCAACGGCTCCGTCGCGAGCCAGCCCGACGAGTTCGTCCAGACGATGAAGGTCGCGCCCGGCAGCTGTTTCGTCGGGACGATGGACACGCCGGTGCCCGAGACGATCAAGCTGGTCGACCACGCCCTCTCGCGGGTCGCCCGCAAGGGCCTGCTCGCGGAGGTCGAGGTGGCCGGCGAGGAAACGCCCGAGATCTACGACCCCGATCCCTGACCGGCGGGGTCGCGTAGCCGACGGCGAGCACCGACGCCGGCGTCACGATCCACGGCAGGAGACGGCGATGCTCCGTCGATTTATAATGATCACTCTCGTCTCTTACTGCCGAGCGCCGTCACCGGGAGTGGCGCTCGGCGGTACACAGTGAGAGTGATCATTATTAATCCATCTCGCCGATCTCGAGGCGCCGGGCGACGATCGGGCAGTTGCGCACCCGGACGGTTTCCTCGTCGACGAACTCGACGATCTCGCTGCCCTCGTAAGTGCACCGCACCTCCGGGGGGTCGGCGACGTGCTCACACCGCGCGCAGAACTCCCGCGTCGGGACGATGTGTTCCTCGCCGCTCGCCTCCTCGACACCGGCGCCTTCGAGTTCCTCCCAGACGGACTCGCCGTCGAGTCCGTCGGTCTCCGCCTCGGTGAACATCTCCTCGAACAGCCGATCGAAGTCGGTATCGCCCGACCCCTCCCCCACGTCCGACTGGAGTTCCTGGAAGGGCGTGTCCGGGTCCGACGCGACGCTGTCCTCTCTGCCGGGATCAAGCGAGAACGCGTCGTCGAGCGGGCCGTCGTCGCCGCTACCCCCATCGTCGCCGCTATCGCCGTCTGCGTCCCCGTCGTCGCCGCTATCGCCGTCTGCGTCCGATGGGGTCCGCTCCGCGCGCCGGCTCGTCTCGAAGGGGGTGTCGGCGCCCGCCATCACGGAGTCCAGCCGGTCGAAGGGGTTGACGTCCTCCTCCTCGTCTCCGCCGTCCGGCTCTTCCCCGCTATCCTCGCTCACGCGCGCCCACCCCCGTCGCCGCGGCGATCCGCGCAGACGACCGGATCAGTCACGCCCGGACGTAGGCGAACCGGTGACTTAAGCGTAGTGTCACCCCTCGTCGTCCCCTCGAACGGTCAGGACGGGTACGTCGGAGGTCCGGATGACCCGTTCGGCGACGCTCCCGAGCAGGTACCGTTCGAGACCCGTTCGACCGCGTGTCCCCATCACGATGAGGTCGATCCCGTGCGCGTCCGTATAGTCGACGACGGCCTCGTGTGGGGCTCCGTGCCGGACCTCGGTCCGCGTTTCCACGTCTCCGAGTTGCTCCGCCACCTCTTCGACGAGTGCCGTCCCGTATTCCCGCGCTTCCGCCTGGACCTCCTCGCTTTTCGTGTGTTCGGGTAGTACGCCCGACTCGCCACGAGCTTCCCCGGCCCCCGGGCCACCCGTTCCCGTCACCTCGATCTCGCCGGCGAACCCGTGGATCGTCCCCTGTTCCATGACATAGAGGACGTGGACGGTCGCGTCGTACGCCGTCGCGATCCCGCGGCAGGTGTCTAGGGCCGCTGCCGCTCCCTCACTCCCGTCGGTGGGGTACAGGATGTCGTCGTACATACGTGTCGACGTCGTTTCCGCGCCGGATTTAATACCGGGGTGGATTCCCGGATGCTGGGAGTGTCCCCGGACGCGATACGCCTCCTTCCCGTCGGTATCGGGTCGACCCGGTCGTCGAGGACCTCGATATGACCCTCAGCGCGATGGTGACCGCTCGCGCGGCGGCCGACCGATTCGGTCCGGAAGACCCCGAGGAGTGGGGGACAGGCGTCGATCCGGAGGACGCGTAGATGTCCGAGGCTCGGGGCGACGTTCGCTGGGGGCCAGCACCGCACAAGCCGGGACCTTCATACCGACCGTGGGTGATCGTCAGCAACGCGAGCCACCCGTTCTCCAATACCGAATGCCTCGCGCTCGCGATGACGACACGACAGCACACGGCAGGAATAGCGGTTCCCGACGACAGCTGGACCGTGGCGGATCCGAGAAGCAGTCCTACGTGTCGCCCTGGTACGCCGCGACCATCAAGTATCGGGACTTCGACCGTCACCAGGGAACGATCGCATCTCCCATCGTCGACGAGGCCGTCGAACGACTCCGTCAGTACACGTCTTCCGCGCCGGAGTAGTTACAGCTCGACCTCGAAGTCCTCGAGCGCGTACGTCGGCTCCGCGCCGCGCCGATCCAGCGTCTCGTTGGCGAGCAGCCAGTAGACGACCGCCAGTGCCCGGCGACCCTTGTTGTTCGTGGGGACGACGAGGTCGACGTTGGAGGTCTGGTTGTTCGAGTCACACATCGCGATCACGGGGATGCCGACCGTGATCGCCTCGGTGACGGCCTGGGAGTCGCCGATGGGGTCCGTGACGACCACGACGTCGGGCTCGATGTAGCCGTCGTACTGGGGGTTCGTGAGCGTCCCGGGGATGAACCGCCCCGTCCGGGCGCGGGCGCCGATGGCCTCCGCGAACTGCTCGGCGGGGTACCGGCCGTACTGCCGGGAGGACGCGACCAGGATCTGCTCGGGGGCGTAGTTCGCGAGGAAGTCCGCCGCCGTCCGGATGCGCGAGTCGGTCTGGGAGATGTCCAGCACGTACAGCCCGTCGGTCCGGACGCGGTGGATGAACCGCTCCATGTCCTTCGTTTTCTGCTGGGTGCCGATGTGGACCCCGGCGCCGAGGTAGTCCTCGACGGGGATCAGCAGGTCGGCCTCGTCGTCGGGCATCACGTTCTCGTCGAGGGGCGCCCCGTCGTCTTCCCCCTCGTCCCCGCCGGCTTCCTCGGGGGTTTCTTCGAGGTCGGCGGCGTCGAGCCCCTCGGGCTCGCCCGCCTCCCCGGGCTGTGCGTCGTCGTCGGTCGCCTCCTCGACGACCTCGTTGGTGTCCTCTGTCATACTGCGTCCTGCTCGATCCGGATCAGTTCGTTGAGCTTCGCGGTGCGCTCGCCGCCGACCGCGCCCGTCTTGATGAAGGGGGCGCCGACCGCGACGGCCAGGTGGGCGATCGTCGTGTCCTCGGTCTCGCCGCTGCGATGGGAGACGACCGGCGTGTAGCCGTTCCCGATCGCCAGCTCGATCGCGTCGACGGCGTCCGTGAGGGTGCCGATCTGGTTCGGCTTGACCAGGATGGCGTTGCCCGCGCCGACCTCGATCCCCTGCTGGAGCCGGTCGACGTTGGTCACGAACAGGTCGTCGCCACAGATCAGCGTCTCCGAACCGACCCGGTCGGTGAGGTCGGCGAAGGCCTCGAAGTCGTTCTCGTCGAGGGGGTCCTCGACGTAGGTCAGGCCGTACTCCGCCACGAGGTCCGCGATGTACTCGATCTGTTCCCCGGTGTCGCGCTCGCGGTCGCCGTAGCGGTAGGCACCGTCCTCGTACAGTTCGGCGGCGGCCACGTCGAGGCCGACCCCGATCTCGAAGCCGAACTCCTCGGTGGCCCGCGCTACCGCCTCGTCGACGATCTCGAAGGCGGCGGCGTCGTCGACCGGCGGCGCCCACGCGCCCTCGTCGCCCTTCCCGGCCGCGACGCCCCGCTCGTCGAGGATCTCGCCGACCTCGCTGTGGACGGCGGCGTTCGCGAAGACGGCGTCCTCGACGCTCGGCGCGCCGACCGGCGCCGCGAGGAACTCCTGGATGTCCGTGGCCTCCTTGGCGTGCTCGCCGCCGCCGATGACGTTGCCCAGCGGCACGGGGAAGTTCTCGCCCCGGAACGCGCCCCCGAGGTGCTGGTAGAGGGGCACCGACAGGAGATCCGCGGCGGCCTTCGCCGCGGCCATGCTGATCGCGACCGCGGCGTTGGCGCCGATGCCGGAGAAGTCCTCGGTGCCGTCGGCGGCGTGCAGCGCCCGGTCGACCGAGCGCTGGTCCGCGGCGTACACCTCCCCCTCCAGCCTGGGCAGTGCGTGTTCCCGCGCCGCCGCGATGGCCTCGGTGGGGGGGAGTTCGACCGCCTCGTGCTCGCCCGTGCTCGCGCCCGAGGGCGCGGCGGCGCGGCCGAACCCGCCGCCCTGGACCATCGCGTCGGCCTCGACGGTGCCGTTGCCACGCGAGTCGAGCACCCGGCGCAGCCGGATCCGCTCGATCAGCGACATCAGGCGCCACCCCGACGGACGGTGAAGGGCAGGACGCCGGCGTCGTACTCCTCGGCGGCGATCAGGATCGGCTCCGATTGCTCGGTGTCGATGAGCACCGGCGCCCCGTAGGCGATCTGCAGGGCTCGCGCCCCGATGATGCGCGCCTTCTCGTAGCGGTTGTATGTTCCTCGCTGCATTACTGGTAGGGTGAGACGACGTCGACGAGGTCGGTGTGTGCGACGAACATGCGCCGACAGCAGTGCCGTTCCAGGCCGAGGTCATCAAGCACCGCCTCGGGGTCCTCCTCGCCGTCGTGGCTCGCCGCGCGCGTCGTGAACTCCTCCCAGTGTTCGCCGATGACCTTGCCACACGTGAAACACCGGACCGGGATCATCATGGCTAGATCACCTGTAGGACTTCTGGTAGCGCGCCCGGGCGCCCGGGCCGCCCCACTTCTTCGCCTCGGACTGGCGGACGTCGTTCACCAGGAGGGTGCGGTCGAACTGCATGTAGGCGTCGCGCAGTTCCATGTCGCCGGTGTACTCGACGAGGCCGCGCGCCAGCGCCGTCCGGACGGCGTCGGCCTGGCCCATCGCCCCCCCGCCCTCGACGGACACGTCGATGTCGACGGCGTCGCGAACGTCGTCGCCGGCGATCCGGAACGGTTCGAGCATCTTCAGGCGGGCCGTCTCGGGCTCGACCAGTTCGATCGGTCGGGAGTCGATGCGTACCCGGCCCTTGCCCTCGCTCACGGTCGCGCGGGCGATGGCCGTCTTCTTCTTGCCGCTTGTGTTCGTTACCATGTTACCGTCGCCCCCAGTTTCGCGGAGACCTCGCCGAGTTCGACGAAGTCGGTGTTCGACAGTCGATCCAGCGACGTGCCATCGAGCACCTCGGCCTCGTCGTAGGGGTTGCCGAGGTAGACGCGCACGCGCTCGAAGGCCTCCCGGCCCCGCGGGCGCTTGTACGGCAGCATGCCCCGGATCGACCGCTTGGCGATCTTGTCGGGCTGTTTCGGGTAGTACGGTCCGCGGTCGGAGCCGAGTTCGGTTCGCTTCTCGAAGGTGCCGATCACGTCCTCGTCGTCGCCGGTGATCACCAGCCCTTCGGCGTTGACGACGGCGATCGACTCGCCGTCCAGGGCGCGCTCGGCGACGATCGAGGCGACCCGGCCGAGGATGCAGTCCCGCCCGTCGATCACGGTGTCGGGGGTGAACTCCGTCATCGCATCACCCGGACGTTCGATCCGTCGGGGTTGTCTTCGAGTGCCTGTACGAGGTCGATCGGGGTCCCGTCGGCCTGGCGGATCTTCGTCTCCGCGCTGCCCGAGAAGTCGACCGCCGCGACGGTGACCGTCTTGGTCAACGCGCCGCTGCCGAGCACCTTGCCCGGCACGACGACGGTTTCGTCCTCGCGGGCGTAGCGCTCGATCCGGCCGAGGTTGATCTCGGCGTGGGTGCGCCGGGGCTTCTCCAGGCGCGTTGCGACGTCCTCCCAGACGCCCGCGCCGGACTCCCGGGCCGCCGACTTCAGATCGGCGATGAGACCCTCTAGTCGTGGACTTGTCTTGCTCATTGTGTGAAAATCTCCGTGGCTCGCCCGTCCGATCGGGCCGGTGCGTTCACGGCTCTCGCGTTCGTTCGAGCCGAAGGATGCAGGGAGCAGGATTTGAACCGAATGAAGACGTTCCTGCTCGCTTCGCTGCGCGGGCTGCGACTTCCAGGGTTCAAACCTGCTCGCGTGATCTTCACGGCCCTCCCGTTCGGTCGGGCCGGAATATGCAGGGAGCAGGATTTGAACCTGCGGACCCCTACGGGACAGCGCCCTGAACGCTGCGCCGTTGACCTGACTTGGCTATCCCTGCACGCGAAACTGGGTTCTTGCCGTTCCCTCAAACCCCTTTCGGATCGGTCCGGTGCCGTCGGCGGGACACGCGAAACGCGCCGCCTCGCCGGTCCGGGGCGACCCGGGGCCGCGTCGCTCGGGGGTCGGCGAGCGACGTGGCGTGAGGGGTGTGGGAACATCTGTACTACAGTGCGACGGCGTCTTCGAGTTCGTCGGCGCGATTCGCGATCGACCGGGCCGCGTCGGTCACGAGGTCGTCGACGGACAGCGAGCCGTCGCTCTCGACGTCGAACACGAAGGCGTTCTCGATGTCACGAACCGATACCTCCTTGTCGGGGTAGCGGTTCGTGAGGTCGTTGTCGAACTCCTCCGCGTGGACGAGTTCGCCGTCCTCCTCGATCACGCCCCGGACGATACGGGGATCGCGCTCGTCGTACTCGCCCAGATCGCCCTCGATCTCGACCGTCTGGAGGTGCCGGTAGCCGACCGCGACGCCGCCCTGGTGTTTGGCGTGGTCCTTCCCGCGACCGAGCGTCGCCTCCGCCTCGAAGGCCAGTCGCTGGTCCTCGTTGAGGTCGATGATCGGGACGTTCGTGTCGGCGGGCTCGACGAGGTCGTCGCTCGTCTCGATGTCGCCGGAGTAGGCCGTCGCCGGCCCCTCGACGTCAAGCGAGAGCGTGATCGTCTCGCCCTCGCGGACGTCGTCGGGCGTCGTCATCGGGACCAGACCGAGCCGGAGGCCGATCACCTCGTCGAACATCACGCTGGAGTTCTCGATCATCCGGACGGTGTCGATCGACAGGGTGGGAACGTCCGCGATCATGGCCCGCCGGATGCCGTTCGCGAACGCGGGGGTGATCCCGCGGACGACGAACTCCGCGGAGCGCTCGTCGGCGTCGATGATCTCGATGTCGTACTCGGCCATTATCGGTCCTCGTCGATCATTGTCCCGGCTGGGGGGCGCGACAGCCGTCGTGGGGCTGGGGCGTGACGTCCTCGATGCGGCCGATCTCCAGGCCGGCCCGTGCCAGCGCCCGGATCGTCGCCTGGGCGCCCGGGCCGGGCCCGGTCCGGGAGTTGCCCCCCGGACCGCGCACGCGGACGTGGACGCCCTCGATGTCCCGTTCCTGGGCGGCCTCCGCGACCGTCTCGGCCATCTGCATCGCGGCGTACGGCGACGCCTCGTCGCGGTTCTGTTTCACGACCGTCCCCCCGCTTGACTTGGCGAGCGTCTCCGCGCCCGTCTCGTCGGTCAGCGTGATGATCGTGTTGTTGAAGGAGGCGTGCACGTGGGCGACGCCCCAGATACTCTCCTCGGAGCTCATCGGTCACCCTCCGCGCGTTCGGGGTGGAGTTCGTCGGCGAGCGGGCTCGTCCGGTCGAACTCGATCTCGTCCTCCTCGTCGAGTTCGACGGTGTAGGAGGGCTCGCGGACCCGCTGGCCGTCGACGCGGACGTGGCCGTGGGAGACGAACTGGCGCGCCTGGTCGGGCGTGTTCGCCAGCCCCGAGCGGTAGACGACCGTCTGGAGACGGCGCTCTAAGATGTCGGTCACCTCCAGCGCCAGCACGTCCCCGAGGCCGTCGTTCGGGTCGAGGATGCCGTAGCGCTTCAGCCGCGCGAGGAACTGCTCCTCGCCGGCGCTCGAATCGAACTCCGCGAGCAGGTCACGCGCCTCCCGGCGGATCGAGCGGAGTTCGGACTGTGCGCGCCACAGTTCCTCCTTGTTCTTCAGGCCGTACCGGCCGAGCAGTCCCGACTCCTCGCCGATGCGCTCGCCCTGGTAAGGGTGGTTCGGCGTCTCGTAGAACTTGGTGTTGTGTCCGAGTGCCATTATTCGTCCTCACCTTCGGCTTCTTCTTCCATCTCCTCGCGGATCTCCTCGACGTTGACGCCGACGGTGCCCTCGCTGCGGCCCGTCGACTTGGTCCGCTGGCCGCGCACCTTCTGGCCGCGCTGGTGGCGGATCCCCTTGTAGGAGCCGATCTTCTGCATGCGGTTTATGTCCTGTTCGCGGACCAGTTCCACCTCGTTGCCGATGAGGTGGTCGGCCTCGCCCGAGAAGAAGTCCTTCTGGCGGTTGGTGAGCCAGTCGGGGACGTTCTCGGCGAACGACTCGACGGCGTCGACGATCTCCTCGATCTCCTCGTCCTCCAGGCGGCCGAACGTCTCGCGACGGTCGATGCCGACGTCGCGGGCGACGAGCCGCGCGGCGCGGTGCCCGATCCCGTCCAGTCCGGCGAGGGCACGCTCCACGCTTTTCGTCCCGTCGAGGTCAGTCTGGCCGACCCGGACGAAGTACGTGAGGTCGTCGTCTTCCTGGGTGTCTTCCGTGCTCATGGTTTCTGTGCGCCGGGTCGCCGGCGCGTTCGACGTCGCGGCGGGGATTCGAACCCCGGAGGCGTTACGCCACAGAGTTAGCAACCCTGCGCCTTGGGCCAGACTTGGCTACCGCGACGCGCTGTCTGTCACTGTCGCCCTTGCGGACTCGGGGCCGTGGCCCCTCCAGTGGAGTGCATCCATCCATATCCCGTTACGGTACTTAAGCGCAACGAAGTCACGGGCCCGCCTGCGGGACGGACGTGGCCGTCGAGGTGTGCTCGTGTCGGGCGCCCGACACCCGGAGTATTTTATGACTCATTCGTGTACTGGGCGTATGGACGAGAAGGACGGACACACTGTCTCGACCGAGGGGGTCACCGTCTGGAAACACGTGGACACGGAGCGGTTCAAGACGCCGGCGGTCGTCCTGGACGTCGCGTCGACGGCAGACCGGAGCGTGACGGCCACCGTGACGGAGCCGATCCCGGAGTCCTTCGCGATCGAGGACATCGGCTTTCATCCCGACTTCGGCGGCGAGCACTGGTCCGCCTCCGGCCGGGAACTCACCTTCGAGCGGACGCTCGATCCCGGCGAGGAGTACACTACGGTGTACGGCGTCCGCGGCGTCGACGAAGAGGCGATCACGGCGTTTCTGGAGTCCCGGCCGACGGTCGCCGCCGACACCGAGGGTAACGACGCGGCGCCTCCCGACGCCGAGGGCAACGACGCGGCATCCCCCAGTACCGAGGGCGACGGCGGGAGTAGCGACGCGGCGGACGCAGAGGCGTTGCTGACCGACGACGACGGGGCCGTTCGAGACGTGATCGCCGGGGAGCGCGACTCGCTCCGGGCCGCCGCCGGGGAGTCCCCGGACGTGACGGCGGAACTCCCCGAGAGCGACGACCCCGTCGCGGACGCCGGGAGCGGCGCCACGGACGTAGCCGAGGGCGTCGACACGGGCACAGCCGAGGGTAGCGCCACGGGTGCGGACAGTGACGACGCGGGCGTCACCGACGACGGGGGACGCGGCGGG
>Ga0207719_100360_pt1 | contig 29608 bp, 31 predicted proteins | sample A23P1SouthBayCA_2_FD_187279 | JGI IMG/M metagenome (GOLD analysis project Ga0207719, IMG submission 187279) | Aerobic enrichment media microbial communities from Eden Landing Ponds, California, USA - A23 P3 (3) (SPAdes) | ecosystem: Environmental > Aquatic > Marine > Unclassified | place... | reverse complement strand
CTCCGACGACCCCGAAGCGGCCGCCGAGGAGCGCGCCAAAGCGGTGTTCGAGCGCGCCGAGGAACTCGCCGCCGAACACGGCGTCGACGTCGTCACGGACGTGGCGCTCGGGCACCCGACGCGAACGATTCTGAACCGGGCGGGCGAGTTCGATGCGGTCGTTATCGGAAGCCACAGCGGGTCGCTGAGCGACCGCCTGTTCGTCGGGAACATCGCGCAGAAGGTGGTCCGGCAGTCGCCCGTGCCCGTAATCGTCGTTCGATAGCGGCGCACGGACGTTTGGTCACTATCGTACTCAGCGCCGCTCGCGTGGCCGCACGCCCGGCATTCCGCTTCGCACCCAGACAGCGAGCGCGAGCGCCACCAACAGGAACTGGAACAGGCCGTACGGGTCCAATGTGAACGTGGCGAACTGCGAGACGAACGACGTGTCGTGGGGGTACGGCGGCGGGGGGTACAGCGGCCAAAGGAGATACGTCGCCCACCGGAGTTGGCTCGCGTCGCCCGTGAGCACCCCGGCGACGACGTCGGGGCCGAGGTCGCTCAGACAGTGGGAGAGATAGCCAATCGCGAACGCGGGGGCCACGTCCGCGCGGTTGTCGCGGCGCACGAGATAGTACACCACCGCGACGAGAATGGTTGCCGTGAAAAGCGAGTGCCCGAGCGACCGGCCGGAGGGCAACACCGAGAGCGTCCACGCGAGCGGCTTGTCGATGAGGTCCGGCAGTTGGGTCGCGAACGCGACGACGAGGAGCGTCCGTGAGCGTTGTGGCGTCGCGTTTCGTCGCGCCCAGACGACGTACACGAGATAGCCGACGGCGAGATGTCCCCAGGGCCACATGCGATACAGGGTGTCCGGGACAGCCACACAAGTACGCGGCGACTCACCGGAGACCCGATAGTTTATGCGCCAGTTGGCTGATGGCGGTCGTATGGAATCGCCCCAGTGGGACCCGAACCTCGATGACGAGCGGTATCGGAACCCCATCATCCACGCGGACTACTCCGACCCCGACGTGCTCCGGGTCGGGGACGACTTCTTCATGACCGCATCGAGTTTCAACACCGTGCCGGCGCTCCCGATTCTCCACTCGCGCGACTTGGTGAACTGGCGGCTCATCAACCACGCGGTCGAGGCGCTCCCACCGGCGTTCGACCGCCCGCAGCACGGCAACGGCGTCTGGGCGCCCTCCTTCAATTATCACGACGGGACGTTCTACATCTTCTACGGCGACCCCGACCGCGGCGTTTACATGACGAAAACCGACGACCCACGGGGGCGGTGGTCGGAGCTACGGCGCGTCCACGAGGCCGAGGGGTGGATAGACACCGCGCCGTTCTGGGACGACGACGGGAGCGCGTATCTCGTCCACGCGTTCGCCAAGAGCCGCGCCGGGTTCAACAGCGTCCTCCACGTCGCGCCGATGGCGCCGGACGGAACTGAACTCACCGGCGAGAGCCGCGAGGTGTTCGACGGCCACGGAGACCACCCGACCATCGAGGGGCCCAAACTGTACAAGCGAAACGGGAGATATTATATTTTCGCGCCGGCGGGCGGCGTGCGCGACGGCTGGCAGACGGTGCTGCGCGCGGACGACATCTACGGGCCGTACGACGACCGAATCGTCCTCGAACAGGGGGAGACGGATATTAATGGCCCACACCAGGGCGCGTGGGTCGACACGCCGAGCGGCGAGGACTGGTTCGTTCACTTTCAGGAGAAGGCGCCGTACGGCCGCATCGTCCACCTCCAGCCTCTCCGGTGGCGCGACGGATGGCCCATCATCGGAACCGATACAAACGGAGACGGCACGGGCGAACCGGTACGAACGCACCAAAAACCCGACGTCGCCGCCGACGACCTGCCGACGATGGTGCCACAGACGACCGACGAGTTCGACGCGGCCCGTCTGGGCCTCCAGTGGCAGTGGCACGGGAACCCCAAGTTCGGCTGGTATTCTCTCACGCATCGACCCGACTCGCTGCGGTTGTTCCCGAGAAACGGGGGTTCGAATACGCTCTGGGACGTGCCCAACCTCCTCCTCCAGAAGTTCCCCGCGCCGTCGTTTTCGGCCACCACGAAGGTGAACTGTCACCTCCGGGACGGCGACGGGCACGGGGGCCTCCTCGTGATGGGCGAGGCGTACGCGTACCTGAGCGTCCGCCGGAGCGCCGACGGCCCCGAGTTGGTGTACGCGCACAACACGGCGCCCGCGGACGGCGAACCCGACACCGAGACAGAAGTAGTCCCCCTCGATAGTCCATCAGTTCGGTTGCGAGCGAGCGTCGCGGACGGCGGGGAGGTCCGGTTCGCCTACGGGGATGATAGAAAGTTCGAGGAAATCGGCGCGCCGTTCCAGGCCGAACAGGGGCGCTGGATAGGGGCGAAAATCGGCGTGTTCGCGGTCGGTGAGCGAAAAGGCTCGGAGAGCGGGTTCTGCGACTTCGAGTACTTCCGGGTCGGGGAGCGCCGGTAGCGACGACCGGCGACGTTCGAGCGCCGCGCGGGGTGCGTTACTGGAACGCGCCGGCGACGAGCAGCGGGAAGACGAGCGTCGCCTCCGCCTCAATCTGGGTGTAGTTCGTCTCCTGGTCCTTTATCTTCCCCCACGAGACGGCCTCGTTCGGCGGGGCGCCCGAGAGCGACCCGTCGCCCTCCATGCCGGTGGAGATGTAGACGACGTAGTCCGCACCGCCCCGGAAGAGGTTGGTCATGATGGCGTGGTGTTTCGGGACGCCGCCGCCGACGGCTATCAGCCCCGTCGTGTCCGCCAGCAGTCCGTCCTCGATGAGCGAGTCGTAGTCGTCCAGAATCTCGATGCCGACCTCCGAGTCGTACCCCTGCCGGTAATAGTAGAGGAAGTTCCCGACTTCGGCGTCCGTGAGCGCGGGGCAGTACACCGGCACGTCGTTGTCGGCCGCCTGCTTCAGAATCGAGTCCTCGTCGTCGAGCGTCTCACCCAACTCGCGGGCGAACGCCGTCGGCGTCCGGACCTTCTCCTCAGCGAAGAAGTCATCGAAGAAGTCGTAGAGGTACTCCTCCAGCCACACGTAGCGGTCCGAGGGCACGAAGATGTTGCCGAGGCGGTTGATGCCGCGCTCCCGGAGCGTCGACTCGTCGGCGTCCCACTCGCCCATCTTGAACGGCTTCGCCGTCTTGATGACGTCCTCGGTGAGCGACCCGGAGGTGGTGATGAGCACGTCGACGAACCCCTCGCGAACGAGGTAGGCAACGGTCTCCCGCAGCCCCGAGGAGACGATGTTCGACGTGAGCGTGAGATAGACGGTCGCGTCCTCTTCTTGCATGCGCTCCGCGATGTCGATGGCCTCCGCGAGCTGGGTCGCCTGGAACCCCGTCGTCGCGTAGGCGTCGAGCATCGCCTCGAAGTCGAACTCCCCGCGGAAGTCGTAGCCGCGAACGTCCGGCGTGTCGAGTTCCTCCTCGCTGCCGGGGAGGACGTGGTCGTGCGAGTCGTCGCTGTCCATACGCATGGAAACGTCCCAGGAGGTTTGAATCGTCCGAAACGCGGCGGCGAAGCGTGAGGCTCGGGCGCACCGGCGGGCGCGAGATGGGGCGTTGAAACTCGTCGGATAGATGCCCGGCGAAACAGCCGTTCAGTCGATGCTTAGTTGTGGGCCGGTGTTCGGAACTGAGTGACGGTGACGATGTACCCTCGGGAACAGTTGGGGCATACGGCCTGTAAATTGGATTCTACTTTCCGTATTTCGCCGCGCATTTCCATCGGTTCGCCACACCAACATTCGAAGCGGGGTTCCATGAGTATATACTGTTGTGGCAATTGCCGATACAAAAAACTATCCCACAACGGTTATTTTTATTTAATTGATGGATAGGGCCTGTCCCTGATTCTCCGCTAAGTGGCCCCATTCGCTCGAAATGCCAGGTAGGTCAGAGGATTAGTTCACATATCCGACAGCCACACATCCTCACGTCATATGCGATGCGGTGACGGCTGTGGTTCGGCTGTTCATCCGCGTCGAGTGCGGCCACAAATAGCAATCGAGTTTAGATGTTCCTCGGCGCCACTCTCGGCATCGTCGGCGCTATCCGGCCACAGTAGTCCGGCGTCAGGACCGGATGCGACGCCCGGCGTGAATCAAACAGCACTACGGAAACCGAGGCCGCTACAATCCCCACCGAATACCCGACATCGCCGCGACAATCGCAACCATGAGCACCAACTCGACGAGGCTCAGCATACCGTACTTCTTGTTTAGGTCCGCAAGCCGTTCGTGGTCGGTGTCGTCCGCGGCGATTTCGTCGAACATGCCGGCGGTGAGCGTGTGAAGCGGCCCGAATCCGAGCAACAGGAGGGCAATCGCAATCCCGAACGCCGCCCAAAGCGAGTGCGTCGGCGCGTTCCAGAGCCCCATCATCTCAGCGAGGCCGATGCCCGAGCCGATAGCGCCGAGCGAGACTGGCTCCATGAGGAGATTCATCTTCGGGACGAACCCCGCGGCGAACTCCGCGTTTGCGTCCTCGGAGAGGCTACCCATCACAGGCCCGAGAACGACGGCGCCGAGCACCGCCGTCCCGAACCAGAACGCCCCGAGGAAGAGGTGGACCGTGAACATGACGCGGTGGTCGCCGGAGAGGTATCCCGCGACAGGTAAGAGTAGGGGAGCGGCGACGGCACCGATTGCGAACCGCCGGTCGGCGGCGCGCACCATCAGTCGGTATCGCTCGCGGCTACTCTCCGGGCGCCACACGTCCGTCACTGCCATGGGATTTCCCCTCGCATGGCGATGGCATCAGACGATAGTGTAAAATAAGTATGTGGTATCGGACACCGACGCGAACGACGCCCGCCCTCGAAGGGCGAAATTCCGTGCTGTGTTCACAGTTGTCTATTCCGACCCGTCGCACCGGACTCGTCGATGAACACGCCCCCGTACTCCCACTGTCCCCTCATCGACGGACCCGATAGACGCCCGCCATCTCCGTCTCCTCGATTCGGACGCTGATCTCCTCGCCCTCGGTCGCCGGTTCGTCGGTGACGAGCGTCACCGGGCGAATCGGCTGGCGCGTCACGAACGTCCGAATCCGCTCGAACCAGGAGGGACGGCCGCCCTCGCGACAGACGAGGACGTAGCGCTCGGCCGCCAGTTCGCGCAGTCCTTCCTCAAGGTCGTACGCCTCCCGGTCGTCGGGCGGGACGACGTGGAGCACGTCACCGACGAAGAGTTCGGGCATACGCTGACTCGCGGCGTACAAAGAAAAGACAGTTGCGACTGTGCGGGCGCTCAGTCACCCGCGCGGGGCGCCAGGACGAGCAGAGCAGTGCTCGGTTCGAGCGCCCGCGGCGAGATGTCCTGTGCGCCGTCGAAGCGGGCCACGTCGCCAGCCGACACCTCGTGTGTCTCCCCGCCGACCCGGAGTTCGAGCGCGCCGTCGAGCAGGTACAGCACGATTTCGCGCTCGGGATGCGAGTGGGCCGGGACTTCCTCGTCCGCCGCGAGCGTGAGCCGAACCGTCTTCGGCTCGGACTCCGGAAAGACGTTCGCGTGGGGCTGTCCGTCCAGTTCGGAGAGCGTTTCGAGCGTCGTCATGGGTTGGGGTCGAACTCGTTTTGCGTGAGTCCCTCACGAACCGGCGCGTGTTCGGCGTCGGTGGGCGGCGGTGCGGTGACGAGTAAGGCTTCGAGTCGCGCGTCGTCGTCGGCCTTCACCCCCCGGTCGGTGTCGGCCGCCACGACGACAACGTCGCCCGCTTCGACGCGGTGTTCCGCCTCGCCGTCGCGGACGAGTCCGGTGCCGGACTGGACGTGAATCGCGACGTCGCTGGCGGGGGCGTGGACCGGGATGAACTGGCCGGGTTCGAAGTAGCCACAGACCACTTTCATCCGGTCGCTGTGGAACACCTCGACGGCCGAGAACCGCTCGTCGTCGTACGCGCGCGCCGCGTCGAAATCGGTGACAGTCATGCTACTCCGCTCATTCCTTGGGGAGCGTCGCGACGAACTCGTTCGGCCCGATTCGGTCGACGGTGTAGCCGTCGGCGTCGAACGACTCTATCTCGGCGGCCATCTGGTGGTACAGCGGCGTCGGTTCGTGGTCGTTAACGAGGGTGAGCGCCTCGCCGCTCTCCAACTCCTCGAACGCGTCGAAGATTTTCGGATGGCGTTTCGGTGGGGGTATCTCCCGGAGGTCGAGTTGTCGTTCTGCCATACTGTCCGTTCCATCGCGCGCGCCGACGGAGACGGTTGTCGCGAATATGTTCGGCCACCTCACGATTCGCGAGGAATCGAACGGAAACGGGCTACTCGCGGGGGTCGGGCGTCGGCCGGACGTCTTCGAGCTTCGTCGCCTTCGAGGGGCGAACGGCGGAGATGAGCATCGTGTCGTAGGACGTGTCGGCGGCGACGGAGCGCCCGACGGTGAGACCGGTCACGATGCGGCCCGCGTTCTCGCTGCCGACGAAGACGATGCTCGCGTCGTGTTCGCGCGCGAATTTCCGGAGGGCGTTCGCGACCTCGCCGCGGGGCGCGTAGCGGTCGACGAAGATGTGATGGAACTCGGCGTCGGCGTGGAGGTCCGCGACCGGCGTCCGGAGGCGCTCGACTATCACCTCGGCGTCGAACGACTCCTTGGAACCGAGCCACCCCTTGTTTCTCGCGTACGTCTCGTTCCCTCGCGGAATCGCGCTCACGACGAGCACGTCCTCATCGAGAACCTCCTGAAACTGGGCCGCGCGCACGAGTGCCGCCTTCGACAGGTCGGACCCGTCGAACGGCACGACAAGCGTCATACACAGTAACTCTCGGTGGGAACAATCAAGTCGTCGGAACCCGCCGCGCCGACACCCCGGTTCCGGCCGAAAGAGACCTCGGCCTACTCGAACGCGACGCCCGTTATCTCGAAGCGTGCGCCGCCGTCCGCACTCTCGACGGCGCGAATCGACCAGCCGTGGGCCTCCGCGACCTGTTTGACGATGCTCAGTCCGAACCCCGTCCCGTCAGCGCCCGTGGAGAATCCCGGTTCGAACACCTCTGTGCGGGCCGATTCAGGGATTCCCGGACCGTCGTCAGCGACGTAGAACCCGTCACTGTCGTCCAGCGCGCCGACCGTAATCGTCACGTCAGCGCCGCCGTGTTCGACAGCATCGGCGGTCTCCGACCGCCTGTTCGTGGAGCCATGCTCCACGCTATTCCGAATCAAGTTCTCGAACAGCTGTTTCAGCCGGCTCGCGTCGGCCCGCACCGTGCGGTCAATGTCAACGACGAGGGTGGCGTCGCCCGTCTCGACCACCTCCCAGCACGCGCTCGCCAGCGACGAGAGGTCAACCGGTGAACGGTCGGTTACCTCGTTCCCCTCCCGGGCGAGGACGAGTAGGTCGTCGATGAGCGACTGTATCCGCGTGTGTGCTCTCTCGACGCTCTCTAAGTGCTCGTTGTCGTGTTCCTCCCGGGCTAACATGAGTCGTCCCTCGGCCACGTTCAACGGGTTCCGCAGGTCGTGGCTGACGACGCTCGCGAACTCATCAAGGCGTTCGTTCTGCTGTTGTAACTGCTCGGTGGTCCGGCGGCGGGTGAGCTCCGAGCCAACCCAATCACTCAGCAACTCAACGAACGTCCGCTCCCAGTCCGAGAACTCGTCGGATCTGGGCTCGACGTCGTAGAAACAGAACGTACCGTACGTCGTACCGTCAACGACGACGGGCGCGCCGAGATAACACGCGATGCCCCACATCGGGTCGACCAACTCCGGCGCGTCGCGGGCCACGTCGCTGAGAACGAGGGGCTCCTCGGTCCGGTACACACGCTCACATATCGGTAGTTCGGTGATTTCGGCCGACTCGCCGGCCTCCAAGTCGACGCCGGCGGCGACGGCGACGGACTCGAACTCGTAGCTATCGCCGTGGATGTGCGAAAACGTCGCGTAGTCCGTTCCGAGGACCTGACGCCCGAGGGCCAACAGCGCATCTATCTGCTCGGCGGCCGAGCGACTGCCGTCCGCAATGAGTTCGTAGGCGGTCCGGAGCGCCCGTTCCTGTGTGGCGAGTTCCGCCTCGCGCTCCTTGCGCTCGGTGATGTCCTGTGCCACCGTCATCCCGCCGAACACCTCGCCGTCGTCATCTGTGACCGGCACCGCGTGAACGTTCCAGTGCTGGCCGGCGTATTCGACTTCGACGTTCTGTTCGGTGCCGTCGAGCGCCGTCTCTAAGGCCGGTTCGAGCACGTCGGCCACGTCGTCGCCCCACACTTCGCGCGGGGTGTGGTCCTCGACGTCCGCGGGGGTTGCTGACAGGTACTCGAAGGCGCCCCCGGCGGCGAGCGTGTACCGCAAATCGTCGCCGTACAGCGTGACGATGCCGTTCGGGAACGACTCGGCAAGCGTCCGATAGCGCTGTTCGGACTCCCGAAGACGCTGTTCGCGCTCCTTGCGTTCGGTGATGGCCTGGAAGTACACGGAGAGCCCCGTCTCGGAGGGGTACGCCCGCACCTCGAACCACTCGTCCAGCGGTTCGGGGTAGTACTCCTCGAACGAGACGGTTGTCTGCTCGTACATCGCCCGCTCGTACTCCGGTTTGAACTTCCGCTCAGTCGCCGCCGGGAACTCGTCCCAGACGTCCTTGCCGACCAGGCCCCGGTCGTCGGGATTGATAATGTCGTGGGCCCGCTCGTTGATGTAGGTGAAGTGCCACTCCTCATCGAGCGCGAAGAAGGCGTCCGAGATGCGGCCGTAGATTTCCTCCAGTTCGTGGCGCGTCAGCGTGGCCTCTATCGCGGCGGCGAGCACGTTGGCGACGCTCCGGACGAACGCGGCCTCCCCTTCGGTGAACTCGCGGCGGTCAGTCATGTGTGCCCCCAGCACGCCCCACGGGCTCTCGGTTGGGCCGACAACCACGCTGACGGAGCCAACGATGTCGTGGTCGGTGAACAGGTCGGGCGCGACGAATCGCGACCCTGTTTGTACGTCCGCAACCACGACGGGTTCTGCCGTGCGGAGCGTGTGCGCCAACCGGGAGTCCGGGACGAGCGGCACCGTCGCCGTGCCGAGGAGTTCCGCGGGCCATCCGACGCCCTGTCTGAGGACGGCCTCGTCGTCGCCGGCGCGCGCCTCAAACGCGCTCGCGTAGTTGGCGTCGAGCGTCTCAACGAGGACCAGCGTGGCGTCGCGAAGCAACTCGTCAACGCTGTCGGCCCCGAACGCCCGTCGGCTGAACTCGGCGATGGCCTCCTGACGACGGATTTCCGCCTCCGTGGGGGGGTCTGTCCCGAACGACGGGCTCATTTTTAAAGGAAGAGACAGCCGAGAGGTAAATGCGCTTTGCCAATCTAATCACTCGATGACCTTCCAGCCCGTTCGACGGGAAGCCGCCACGATAAAATCACAGCGGCCGTCGGAACGTGAACCCCGGCGGGGAGTCCTCCTAGGTTTCAATAGAGCAGTTCGACCGGGATTACTCCAGGTCGAAACGGTCGAGTTTCATCACCTTGCTCCACGTCTCCGCGAAGTCCCGAACGAACGTCTCCTCGGCGTCCTCGGCGCCGTACACCTCGGAGATGGCGCGGAGCCGGGCGTTCGAGCCGAAGACGAGGTCGAAGCGGGTTCCCTCCCACTCGACGTCGCCGGTGTCACGGTCGCGGAGCTCGTACACGTCGTCCTCCTCGGCGGGCTCCCACTCCGTGTCCATGCTGAGCAGGTTCACGAAGAAGTCGTTAGTTAGCGTCCCCGGCCGGTCGGTGAAGACGCCGCGGTCGGTGTCCTGATACGTCGCGCCCAGCGCGCGCATCCCGCCGACCAGCACCGTCATCTCGGCGGGCGTCAGGTTCAGCAGGTCGGCCTTGTCGACCAGCAGCTCCTCGACCGGCTCCTCGACGTCGTCCCCGAGGTAGTTGCGGAATCCGTCGACGTCCGGCTCCAGCACCTCGAAGGAGTCGGGGTCGGTCTGCTCCTGTGTGGCGTCCGTGCGGCCGGGTTCGAATGGAACGGTGACGTCGTAGCCGGCGTCGGCCGCGGCCTGCTCGACGGCCGCGTGTCCGCCGAGGACGATGAGGTCTGCGAGCGAGACGCGCGTGTCGTCGTCGCGCGCGTCGTTGAACTCGGCCTGAATGTCCTCGTAGGTTTCGAGCACGTCCGCGAGCCGTTCGGGCTCGTTGACCTCCCAGCTCTTCTGGGGTTCGAGGCGGAGGCGGGCGCCGTTCGGGCCGCCGCGCTTGTCGCTGTCGCGGTACGTCGACGCCGCCGCCCACGCGGTTTTCACCAGGTCGGCGGTGTCGAGTTCGGAGTCCAGAAGCTCCGCTTTGAGCGCCGAGACGTCCTCGTCGTCGACGAGTTCGTAGTCGGCGTCGGGGAGCGGGTCCTGCCACAGCATCTCCTCCTCGGGAACCTCGGGACCGAGGAAGCGCTCCGGCGGGCCCATGTCGCGGTGGATGAGCTTGTACCACGCCTTCGCGAACGCCTCCTGGAACTCCTCGGGGTGGCGCTGGAAGCGTTCGAGAATCTCCCGGTAGTCCGGGTCCTTCTTCAGGGCGATGTCCGTCGTCAGCATCATCGGGTCGACCATCGCGTCGGGGAGGTGGGCGTCGGGAACCGCGTCCGGCAGGTCGCCCGCCGGACCCTCACCGACCGGCTTCCACTGCCACGCGCCGCCGGGACCCTTGTGGGGCTCCCACTCGTAATCGAGCAGGTTGGAGACGTACCCCATGTCCCACTGGGTCGGCTCGCTCGTCCAGGGGCCCTCGATGCCGCTGGTGATGGTGTCCGGACCCTTGCCCTCACCGAACTCGTTCTCCCAGCCGAGCCCCTGTTGTTCGATGGGCGCGGACTCGGGTTCGGGGCCGAGGTTGTCGCCGTCGTCGGCGCCGTGGACCTTCCCGAAGGTGTGTCCGCCGGCGATGAGCGCGGCCGTCTCCTCGTCGTTCATCGCCATGCGGCTGAACGCTTGGCGGATGTTCTTCGCGGAGCCCTCCACGTCGGGTTCGCCGTTCGGTCCCTCCGGGTTTACGTAAATGAGGCCCATCACGGTGTTCCCGAGGGGTTCTTTGAGGTCGCCGTTCTCGTCGAAGCGCTCCTCGGAGGTCACTTCCCACTCGTCCTCGGGGCCCCAGTCGACGGCGTCGTCGGGTTCGTAGTCGTCCTCGCGACCGCCGGCGAAGCCGAACGTCTCGAAGCCCATCGACTCCAGCGCGACGTTCCCGGCGAGGACGATGAGGTCGGCCCACGAGAGCTTCCGGCCGTACTTCTGCTTGACCGGCCAGAGCAGGCGGCGGGCCTTGTCGAGGTTCACGTTGTCCGGCCAACTGCTCAGCGGCGGGAGGCGCTGGCGGCCGCCGGCCGCGCCGCCGCGCCCGTCGACGGTGCGATAGGTGCCGGCGCTGTGCCACGCCATCCGGATAAACAGGGGCCCGTAATGGCCGTAGTCGGCCGGCCACCAGTCCTTGGAGGTGGTCATCAGCTCTTCGAGGTCCGCCTTCACCGCGTCGAGGTCGAGTTGCTCGAACTCCTCGGCGTAGTCGAAGTCCTCGTCCTCCGGACCGGAGTGGTAGGCGTTCTGGTCCAGGATGTCGAGGTTCAACTGATTCGGCCACCAGTCACGATTGGACTTCGTCATCACGAGTATGGTATCGCGTTAGGGTATTAATATTGTCTATCCGGGAAGGAAATCTTCGCCGTAAGCCAATCATCTATCGGGTTCGCGAGCTTTTCTTGGCGGTGACTCGCGGGGCGACCTCGTCGGTGCGCCGAGCCGGCACCCGCAGGTCCCTCTCAAGCCGGCGGGCCGTCCCACTCCTCGCCGTTGTCCCGTGGCTCGTAGCCGATAGTCTCGCGGGCGTGTTCGAGGTCGTCGAGCCACCGGCGGTCGTTGGCGCTCACGCCGTAGAAGTGGTCCCACTCCACGGTGTCGTCGTCGAGGCAACACGCGACCAGGTGTGCCAAGTCCCGCCGCGACTGCCAGAGCCCCTTCATCCGGGCGACCTGCTCGTCGTAGGCGTCGCTGTGTCGCTCCCAGCGGCCCTGTTCGACGCCGCGCTCGGCGTCGCCGTAGGGGTGGTCGTACTCGGGCGCGCGGACGGCGCCGATGCGGAGCCCGTAGAACCGGATGCCGTGCGCTTCGGCCGCGAGTCGCCCGAGGTCCTCGCCGTGGCTCTTGGTCAACCCGTATCGGGAGTCCGGGCGGTGTGGCTCGTCGTGGCCCGCCGCCACGCCGTCGTAGTACACGTCGGGTGCGTTTCGAACCTCGACCATCCCCACCGCGTGGTTCGACGACGCGAACAGTATCGAGTCCAGGTCGGCGTCGACGGCCGCCTCGTACACGTTGTGGATGCCCTCGAAGTTCTCCTGAAGTGGGTCGCTCCAGCCGATTTCGCGGTCGTCCGGCCCGCCGACGTCGCGCATGAGCGCGAGGTGAACGACGGCGTCTTGCCCCTCGAAGTGCGGACGAATAGCGTCGTAGTCGCGCACGTCGGCAGTTTCGACGTCCGCGTCCACGCCCTCGGGCACGTCGGGTGGTTCCACGTCGAGGAGTGTGAACTCGTAGCGCTCGTCACTGCCGAGATGGTCGAGAATCGCCGTGCCGACGGTGCCGCCGGCGCCCGTCACGAGAACGTCCATGGGATTGCTTCACAACACAGCTACGTATGCGTACCCGTTCCGGCAGGCGGCGGACGCGGCGATGGCAGGCGGCCAACAGTATGAGGCTGCTCGGAACGCCATCGACGCGGCCGTTCCAGGGCTCGATACCCCGGAACTACCGGAGGAAACAATCAAGGCGACGCCCCGATTCGAACGGGTAATGCCGCTGTTCGAGGTGGCGGGCGTCGTCGTCGTGTTCGCGCTCATCATCGCGGTGCTTCTAGCCTTTGTCACCGAAGTCGTCCCGAACGACGTGACCGCCATCAGCGTCGTCGCCGCGCTCGTCGTCCTCGAACCGTGGACCGGCGTCAGTTCCAGAGAGGCGATTTCGGGCTTCGCGAATCCCGCGACAGTCACCATCATCGCGATGTACATGCTCAGCGCGGGCGTCCAGAACACGGGCATCGTCGAGCGTCTAGGCGTCTACCTCGCTGACTTCACCGGGGGCAACGAGTTTCGGGCGCTCGTCGCGACGGTGTGTACGACCGGGCCGCTCGCGGGGTTCGTGAACAACACCCCCATCGTCGCCGTGTTCATCCCGATGGTGACGAACCTCGCAGAGGAGACGGATATGAGCCCGTCGAAGCTCCTCCTCCCGCTGTCGTACGCCGCCATTCTCGGCGGAACGCTCACGCTCATCGGCACGTCGACGAACATCCTCGCGAGCGACTTCGCGCGCCTCCTCATCGACGGGCGGAGCGGCATCGGGATGTTCGAGTTCACGGCGCTCGGCGCCGTCCTGCTGGTGGTCGGGCTCGCCTACCTCCTCACGCTGGGCTGGCGGCTGACGCCCGCTCGCGTGCCGGTGGACTCGGACCCCGTCTCGGAGTTCGACCTCGACGACTACCTCACGTTCATGGCCGTGCGCCCGGAGTCGAGCGGCGTGGGGCTCTCCGTCGAGGAGTTCGATTCGGCCCACCCCGACGTGCGCCTCCTCCAGGTGCGTCGCGACGGCGACGCCTACGCCGGCCCCCACTCCGATAGGCGCATCGAGGCGGGCGACACGCTGGTCGTTCACGGGTCGATTCAGGCGGTCAACCAGTTCCGGGAGGCGGCGGGGCTCAGCCAGCGCTCACGCGAGTCCGTGACCGAGGACACGTTCGAGTCGGAAGCGACCGAGGGCACGCTGGCGAAAGCCGTCGTTCCCGAAACCTCCCCGTTCGTCGGTGACAGCGTCGCTGAGGCCGGTCTCCACGACTACCACGAGACGACGGTGCTCGCCGTGCGCCGGGGGAGCGACGTGATTCGCACCGACCTCGCGGACCGGACGCTCCAGGCGGGCGACTTGCTCCTCGTCCGGACGACGCCGGCGTCGATTCGCTACTTCACGGACACGGGCGACCTGCTCGTCGCTGACGAGCGCGCCGTCGAGCACATGGCGGCCGCCGACGCCGACGACATCGCGCCGCTCTCCCCGAAGACGCCGCTCGCGGTCGGGATTCTGGGCGGCGTCGTCGGCCTCGCGGCGCTCGACGTGTTGCCCATCGTCATCGCGGCGCTCGCGGGCGTCGTCGCGATGGTCGTCACCGGGTGTCTGAGCACCGCCGACGCCTACGACGCGGTGTCCTGGAACGTCATCTTCCTGCTCGCGGGCGTCATTCCCCTGGGTATTGCGCTCGAAACGACTGGCGGCGCGGCCGTCGTCTCCGAGTTCCTCGTCGCGTCGGGCGACGTGTTGCCCCTCATCGGCGTGCTGTTCGTCCTCTACGCCGTCGTCGGTCTGCTGGCAAACGTCATCACGCCCGTGGCGACGGCGGTGTTGATGATACCTGTCGGCGTCGACGCGGCCACGCGCCTCGGCGCGAACGAGTTCGCGTTCCTGCTGGCGGTGATGTTCGCGTCCGCCACGTCGTTTCTCACGCCAGTGGGGTATCAGACGAACCTGATGGTGTACGGGCCCGGGAACTACCGGTTCACGGATTTCCTGCGGGTCGGGGGCCCGCTCCAGTTGTTGCTCTCCGTCGTCGCGACTGCGGGGATTGCGATGCTGTGGCTCTGAGAGACGGATTGTGGGCGCTCAAGAGTTTTGTGCGCTCGGCCACAACGACCGAACGTCCATGCGCCGACGACAGGTCCTCGCTACCGTCGGTACCAGCCTCCCGTTCGCGGGGTGTCTCAGCACGGTAACCGGCGAAGATACCCCGGACTCGGCGTCGGAGTCGGGAATCCGGCTCACGGTCCCGGCGGTCGCGCCCGGAGAGACGGTATCCATCGCGTTCACGGCACAGTCCGTCACACACCTGCGAGTCAGCGACGCGCCCGACATCGAGGCCACAGTCGAGTACGGGGACGCAACGTTCTCCCCCTCCCCGAGCACGGTCTGGACCGGAAAGCCGCCGACGTGGCAGTGGTCGCCTTCGGAATCGATTACTGGCAAGCTTCCCCTCACGGTATCCGAGACGGCCACCCCGGGCGACTACCGATACACAGTCACCGCACGGCGGGAGGGCGAGGAGACGAGGGAATCGGTCACCGTCACCGTTCGGGAGTGACCGTTTCGCCGGCCTTCGCGGCGACGCCGATAACGGCCCCACTGAGCATCGCGAGCGTCGACCCAGTCATCAGCAACACCGACAGGCCAGCGCCATCCCCGTAACTGACGGCTTCCGGGTCGAACTCGTAGTACGCGCCATCGTACGCTATCGTGTGGTTCAACAGCGGTGTTCGCGCCCCCGCGTCGGGCTGAATACTGACGCTCGTAGCGCCCCGAGCGACCGATTCGACGGCCCGCCGTTGACGCTCGGACAAATCGGCGTAGAGGACGACCTTGTGGTCCGGCGCATCGACCGCGGCGCCGTAGAGATGGACCGCGTCGAAGCACTGCTGTGCCGACTGGTACCCGTCGTAGCCAGTCGCGACGCCCCAGCCGCCGACAGCGATACAGAGGACGGCGGCGACGAGCGCGGCGTACCGGACCGCATCGGGGATGGCCACACGGACACGACTCCTTGGACCGTGATATGCTTTCAGGGTACCGAACAGGCGGCGAGTGGCGCGCTCAGTCACCGGGCCCGCGCCGCGAGGAGGAACACGAGAAGGTCGACCTCGTCGTGAGCGGATTCGTCGCGTTCAGCGGCCTCAGCGTGAACGACTGCGGCCGTGTCCGCTCACTCACTCCGAGGCCGACGCGTCGGGCCGGCGCTCCGTCACCGTCACGTCGCCCGAGAGCGACTGTGCGGACGGGGGTGCGAGCGTGATTCCTTCCTCGTCGAAGCGACGTTTCACCAACCGGCGGAAGTCCGACCGAATCGTCAACACTTCCCTGTTCCGCGGTTCGTCGGTCCAGAACTCCGCCTGGAGAGTGACCGCGTTCTCCCCGAGGTCGACGATGCGCGCGTTCGGGGCCGGCGAATCGAGAACCGATTCGAGGGTCGCGGCGGTCTGTCGTAGCTCCGACAGCGCGCGCTCGGTGTCCTCGTCGTAGGCGACGAACACTTTCTCCGTCAGGCGGAACTTGTTCCGACCGTAGGGCCGGGTTATCGCGTTGGCCGTGAGTTCGGTGTTGGGGACCGAGACGGTCTCGTGGTTCGGCGTCCGGACGCGAGTGACGCGGAAGTCGACCGCCTCGATGGTGCCCTTCCCGCCCGGCCACTCAATCCAGTCCCCGACGTTGAAGTCCGGGTCGGAGACGAGGAACAGCCCGCTGATGAGCGACCCGAACACCTGCTGTCCGGCGACGCCGAGCGCGAACGTGATGGCCGCGATGATTATCGCGGAGTCGGAGAGAATCCCGCCGTATCCGGCGGCGATGATGCCCGTGAGGGTCGCGAACCCTATCAGAACGACCCGGAGGTACGTCTTCGTCGCCGTCTCGATGGTGGGGTTGTTGCGGTTGCGCGACCGGACGACGCGGGTCACGAACGGAATGATAGCGATTCGGCTGACGAGATAGACGACGCCGAACCCAACGGCGAACCAGAACAACTCCGAGAGGACCTGGTCGTACGCCGAGAGGAGCGCCGTCAACCACCCCGGGAGAGAGATACCGAGCATGTCCCCACGTGGGTGGCGCGCCGATAAAAATCCGAGTCCCACGACCGACGGGGACCACGGAAGCGGCGACGGCGCTACGCGGATTACTACAGGGGAGTCCGCCGCGTCAGGCGGACTCGTCGGGGTCGTGAATCCGCACCGCCGAAATCCGACTGCCCTCGACCGCAGTCACCTCGACGGTGCGGCCGGCTATCTCGACGGTGTCGCCCGTTTCGGGGGCGCGGTCGAGGCGGGTGAGTACCAGTCCGCCGATGGTCTCGACCGCCTCGTGGTCGAGGTCGGCGTCGAGCGCGTCGTTGACCGCCGAAATCGCGACGGCACCGTCGACGTCGAGGCCGCCGTCGCCGCGTTGGCGAATCGAGGGCTCCCCGCTGATGGTGTCGAACTCGTCGCGGAGGTCACCGACTACGGCCTCCACGACGTCCTCGACCGTCGCGATGCCTTCGAGCGACCCCCACTCGTCGATGACGGCGGCCATCTGCTGGTTCCCGCCGCGGAACTGCAACAGGAGGTCGTTTATCGCCGTCGTCTCCGGGACGATGAGTATCTCGCGGGCAATGTCGGCCGCCGTCGCGTCCGGGTCCTCCTCGCTGGCGCGCAACACGTCCTTGATGTCGATGAACCCGACGACTTGGCTGGCGTCGTCGGCCTCGACGACCGGGTAGCGCGTGTGCCCCGACTCGAAGACGTGGGCGCGTATCTCCGGGAGCGTGGCGTCGGCCGACACGCTCGTCACGTCCGGAAGAGGGACCATAATCTCCCGCACGGCGATGTCGTCGAGTTCGAACACGCGCTCTATCATCGACACCTCCGCGACGTCGACGTCGCCCTCCTCGCCGGAGCGCGCCAGCACGCGTCGAATCTCCCGCTCACCGAGCGTTTCGTCGGACTCGGAGGCCGGCGGCACGCCGAGCGCGTGCGTGAACGCGTTCGCGGCCCCGTTGAACACGACGATGCCGGGGTAGAATGGGTAGTAGAACAGCTTCATCGGCGGCGCGAGGAGCAAGGAGAGCTGTTCGGTCCGGGCGATGGCGAACGTCTTGGGCGCGAGTTCACCGAACACCACGTGGAGGAACGTGATGATGGTGAAGCCGATGGCGAGGGAGACGAGGTGGATAAGCGACGCCGGGAGCACCGACTCCAGTACGGGTTCGAGCAGCGACGCGATGGCGGGTTCGCCGGCCCACCCGAGCCCCAGCGAGGCGAGGGTGATGCCGAGCTGTGTCACCGCGAGGTAGTTGTCGAGGTCGTCCATCACGCCCTGGAGAGTCTTCGCGCCGGCGCGGCCCTCCTCGGCGAGCTGTTCGACCGAGGTGGCGCGGACGCGGACGAAGGCGAACTCCGCGGCGACGAAGAAGCCGTTCAGCACCACGAGGAACAGCGCGAGGGCGAGCCGACCGACCGAGAGGGCGACGTCTATCATCGATGTGTCCGATACCCGGCGGTGTTCGTGTACGAGAGGTCCATACCGATATCTCCTCGCACATCCACTAAAAGGGTCGTGTACCAGCGCGGGAACCAAGAGTTCAGGACAGTCGTTGCGACGCGCCGGCGACGCCCGCGAGCGTTCCAGGCGCCCGCTACGCCTCCGCGAGCGCGCCGTTCAACACCTTCGCCGCCACGAGGACGGGGTCCCAGACGGGGCTGAACGGCGGCGCGTACGCGAGGTCGAGGCGTTCGAGCTCCGGGACCGTCACGCCCCGGTCGAGCGCCGTGGCGAGCGTGTCGATGCGGACCGCCGCCCGGTCGGCGCCGACGATGCTCCCGCCGAGCAGCTGTTCGGATTCCCGGTCCGCCGTCAGGGTGACCGTCGTCTCGGCCCCGCCGGGGTAGTAGCCGGAGCGGGAGGGGGCCGTGACCGTCTCGGAAACGGGGTCGAACCCCGCGTCGCGCGCCGCCTCCGGGGAGACGATGCCGGTCCGGGCACACTCCGCATCGAACGCCTTCACGGCGGCGGTGCCCGCGATGTCACCGACCGGCGTCGGGGTTCCCGAAACCGTCCACCCGATAGCGCGGCCCGCCCGGTTGGCGGTCAGTCCTAACGGAACCCAGTCCGGTTCGCCCGTCACCGCGTGCGTCATCTCGGCGCAGTCGCCGGCCGCGTACACGTCCGCAACTGTCGTCTCGCCGTACTCGTCTGTCGCGATGGCGCCGGAGTCGCCGCGCTCGATTCGGGTGTCGTCGACGATTTCCGCGTTCGGCCGGACGCCGACGCCGAGCACGGCGACGTCGACGGGAGTGGTCCCCTGCTCCGTGACGACCGCCTCGACGCGCTCCTCGCCACGCAGGCGCTCGACTGCCGTGTCGAGGTGGAGCGTCACGCCGTGTTCGCGGAGCGTCGCTTCGGCCGCGTCCCCGACGGCTTCCCCGAACGGCGGGAGGAGTCGCTCCGGGCGCTGGAACAGGTGGACGTCGAGGTCGTGTGCGCTGAACGCCTCGGCCATCTCGACGCCGACGTAGCCGCCGCCGACGATTGCCGCGGTTTCGGGCGGCGTGCGGTCGGCGTACGCCAGGAGGCGCTCCCTGTCGACGGACGCGTCGAGCGCCGACGGGTCGGTGTCGCCCGGGGCTTCGAGGAACGCCCGGAGCGAGGCGGCGGCGTCCATGCTGTGAATCGTGAACGTGCTCCGCAGGTCGGCGCCCCCAATCGGGTCCGACACCGCGCGGGCGCCGGTGGCGACGAGGAGTTCGCCGTACGGTTGCTCGACGGTCCCGTCCGGGCCATCGACGCGGACGGTTTTTTCAGCCGTGTCGACGCCCACCACTTCGTGTCGTCGGCGGAGGTCGATGCCGCGCTCCTCGATGTCGGCCGGCGAGAGGGAGAGCAGGTCCGTCAGCGAGTCGACGTCGCCTTTCACGTAGTAGGGCATCCCACAGTGCGCGTAGGACACCCACTCGCCCTTCTCGAACACGACGACGTCCCTGTCCGGGGCTTCGCGTTTCAGTTTGCTCGCCGCGCTCAGGCCGGCGGCGTCACCGCCGACGATGACGAATGGCTCAGGCATACGGAACACGTCATCGCGAAGCCACGTAACTGTAGGAGTGTGGACGAGGTAACCGTCCCGTGTCTTCGGGCGCCGAACCGGTCGGGGGTCAGCCGAGGATGCCGTAGCCGACCCACCCGCCGAGGACGGCGCCGTACACGAGATGGAAGAGGAGGAACATCGCCACGTCCTTCGGTTCGGGGCTCAGTCCGAGAACGACGTTCATCCAGAACGCCGCGGCCCCGAGGAACAGCACGAACCCGTACAGTAGCCCCCAGAGCACGGCGGCGCCCACCGTTGCGACGCTCACGAACCCGACAGCGGGGGCGACGGCCGCGAACACGCCGCCCGCGATGACGCCGTAGAGGAGATGTAACGCCATCCCCTGTATCATGTACTCCCCCGGGTCGCCGTCGCCAACATACTTCGACCAGAACAGCGCCGTCGGGGGTGGGGAGTCGTCCCCGAGCGACATCATGAACGCGGTCATCACTATCGTCGCCACCAGGCCGCCGACGAGTCCGCCAATGAGTGTTACCATAGTTATTGTCCCGCCCGCGTCGCCGCGGTACGGTGTCACACAGTACTCCAAGTGGTTATATAAGCGTAATCTGAGCGGGGAGTAACGAGGTTACCTTCGGGTAGGCCGATGACAGCGACTGACCAAAACGCCGACAGCGGCTCCAAAACCGGCGTAGTGACCCGTTCTGGTGAGTCGGGCTACTCGAACGGGAGAAGGCGTCTGCCGCCGGCTTACACGTCCATGTCGTGTTCCTCTCGGGCGTGTTCTTTCATATCCGCCTCGGTCTCGAACGTCTGGCCGCACTTGCCGCACTCGTGGTCGTGTTCGTCGTCATGGTCATGTGCCATACGATACCATTGACCGCATCCCTATTGAGTGTAATCTAACCGCGAGGTTACCCAGTTACCGTTTCTCACCCGGAGTTCGACCCACGGAACGGCCCGAAACGGGGTTCGGTAATCGATGCCGGGTCGGCGGTACACGTGGCGCGGCCCGTCGCCCGGTGTACGCGACCCGGCGTTCGCGAGCAATGCGGAGGCGGACAGTCTCATTACTATCGGCGCGAACGGTGACGTATGGGTGACGATAGTTCCGATGCGTCCCGCGTCGTCCTCGTCTTCTCGCCCGTCGACGACCGGACGGCGGCGGCGCTCGACGCCCGCTCGTATCGCGCGTACCTCCGGCGCACGCGCTCGGGGCCGGTGTCCGTCGGGGAGAGGTGGGACGAGTTCGTGAGCTGTGGCTGCGGGACGACGCGGGACGTCACGCTCCGCGTCGCGTCAGTTCTGGGCGGCGGGAGTATCGGAGACGGAACGGAGTTCGTCTTCGAACCGGCGGAGGCCTGAGGGCCCAGGCGCAGTTCGGTCACCGCCGGTAGCTGTGGTTCTTTATAACATGCGTGTGTGAGTGGTCCCATGGTGACGAACACGCGCCTCTACGGTGCCGCCATCGCGGCCGCGTCGGGTCTGTACTCGCTCTGGAGCGCGACCACGGCGTCCCGAATGGTGACGGCGGGGTGGATAATGGCCGCCGTCGGCGTCGTCGTCCTCGTCCACGGGGCCGTCCTCCTGACTGACGAGGCGGACCGCCTCGGCGCGTCGAGCGGGGCGTTGATGGTCGGCTACGCCGTCGTGATGCTCCTCGTTCAGGCGCTGCTCGGTGCCGATATGTTGGCCGGCGGTGAGCCGACGGGGATGGACGGGATGGGAAGTATGGGCGGGATGGGCGAGACGGCCAGCGCCATGGGATGGGATGCCGGGATGGTCACGCTCGCGGCGCTGATGCTCGTGAGCGGCCTCATCATGCTTCGGCAAGGCGACGAACACGGCGGCGGGATGTGAGCGCCGCGGTTACCCCGAGGTAGCGTTCCGTTTCATTAGTGTGGCGCGTCTGTGTCCCGTATGGAGCAGTTCGACTTCCTCGTCATCGGTTCCGGGTCGGGACTCGACGTGGCGAACGTCGCGGCGAATCGGGGGCAATCGGTCGCCGTCGTCGAACGGGGGCGAATCGGGGGAACCTGTCTCAATCGGGGCTGTATCCCCTCGAAGATGCTGCTGTACCACGCCGACGTGCTCGAAACGGTCCAGTCCGCCGGCGAGTTCGGCATCGACGCCGACGTGAACGACGTGGCGTTCAGCGACATCGTCGCGGACGTCAACGACGAGGTCCGGGAGGACTCGGAGTCGATTCGTCGGGGACTCCAGTCCTCCGACCAGCACGAACTGTTCGCGGGCGAGGCGCGCTTCGTGGACGACCACACCGTCGAAATATCGGGCGGCGAGGACGACGGTGCCCGCCTCCGGGCGGAAACGATACTCATCGCGGCCGGGACGCGGCCGGCGGTTCCCGACGTCGACGGCATCGAATCGGCCGACTACATGACGAGCACCGAGGCGCTTCAGTTGGAGACGCCGCCGGACCACCTCGTCATCGTCGGCGGCGGGTACATCGCGGCCGAACTGGGGCATTTCTTCGGGACGTTCGGCAGCGACGTGACCATCATCGGCCGGCGGCCGAACCTCCTCCCGGAGGCCGACGAGGAGGTCGCGGCGGCGTTCACCGACCGGTACGCCGACCGATTTACCGTACACACGGGCCACACGGCGACGCGCGTCACGGAGGAGAACGGGGAGATAACGGTCGAGGCACGACCGTACGAGTACGGCGAGGGAGCCGGAATCGTCGAACACGAGGAGTCGGTGTCGGTCACCGGCGACGAACTGCTCGTCGCGGCGGGCCGCGTCCCGAACACCGATACACTGAACCTCAGTGCGACGGACGTGGAGACCGACTCGCGTGGGTTCATCGAGACGGACGAGTACCTGCGAGCGGCCGACGGCGTGTGGGCGCTCGGTGATATCGTCGGGGAGTATCTACTCAAACACAGCGCCAACCACGAGGCCCAGACGGTGGTTCGGAACGTCTTCGGCGGCGAACTGGAAACTGTTGATTACTCCGCGATGCCCTTTGCGGTGTTCGCCTCTCCGGAGGTGGCCGGCGTCGGCGCGCACGAGGAGGACCTGCGCGCAGCGGGTCGGGAGTACGCGACGAACACGTACCGCTACGAGAACACCGGCCGCGGCGGCGCGATGCACGCGGAGGGGTTCGTGAAGGCCATCATCGACTTGGAGGGGGAGATTCTGGGCTGTCACATCGTCGGGCCCGACGCGTCCGCGCTCATCCAGGAGGTCGTCGTCGCGATGAAATCCGGGTCGGGAACGGTACAGGACATCCGCGAGTCGGTCCACATCCACCCGGCGCTCCCCGAAGTCGTCCAGCGGGCGTTCTCGGGACGATTTAGCCAGTCCGGCCACCAGCACTGAGGGTGATTTCGGGAGCAGGACACACCGCCACCCCGTGACGGGATTACGCCGAGGTAATCTACTTACGGGAACGTTCGCGCGGGCTTATGGACCACCCGGCCGTTGGAGGTACTGTATGACGAAAGCAGCAGTCATCATCCTCGCTGGTACCGAAGGGCACGCGAACGTCGGCCGACTCGTGAACGGCCTCGAAACGGCCAAGGAGTTCGCGGAAACGGCGGGCGACGAGGTCGAACTCATCTTCGACGGCGCCGGGACGCAGTGGATTCCCGAACTCGAAAACGAAGACAGCGATTACCACGACCTGTATCAATCAGTCCGCGACGACGCGTCCGCCTGTGAGTTCTGTTCGGGCGCGTTCGGCGTCGAGGACGCCGTTGCGGACTCGGGCGTCGTGACCCTCGACGACCACGACGGCCACCCGAGCATCCGCTCGCTCGTCGACGACGATTACGAGATTATCACGTTCTAACGACAACGCAGCCGAGTCTCTGGCGTTCTCGTGTCGCTAATGACTGACAAACCGAACCAACTCGTCCGGTGTGGGTCCTGCGGGAACTTCGGATTCGGTTCCGGGGAGATAACCTGCTGTACGGAACCGATGGAACCCGTCAGCGACGAGAGCACAGCAGTCGGGGAGCCGTCGATAGACGAGTTGCTGGGGACGGTGTTCGGGATGTCCGATGCGGAGTTGGACCTCTGTCTCTGCGTGATGGAAGGCGGAGAGCAGACCGTCCGAGAGCTGGCCGAGACGACGGAGTACGAACGGAGCGTCGTGTCCCGACATCTGAACCATCTCGTCGACCTCGGCGTGCTGGACAAACAGCGTCGGCTTCTCAAGGCGGGCGGCGACGTGTACGTGTATTCGGCCCGGGACCCGGCCGCGATACGGGAGAGCTTCCGAGCGCATTTCTTCGCGTGGGTGAGCCGACTGGACGAGTGTATCGATACGCTGAACCGCCGGAAAGTCGAATCGCTCGTCGACGATAGTGGGTCAGAATCTCGCTGGCGGCTCTATCGGGAGTAGCACCTTACTCCAGCGCCGAATACACGACACCGAGGACGGCCCCGTACACGACGTGCCAGAGGAGCGACGGCGGCGCGAAGTTCGGAAACGGCGGCGACGCGGGCGACCCGACGGCGCTCAGCCAGAGCGGCATCACCAGCGCGGCGAACACGGCCCACGTGACGACACCCCAGCCGACGCCGATGCCGACGAGCCGCGTTCGGTCCCCGATATCGAGAGCACCAACGGCGCCGGCGAAGACGAGTCCGAAGACGGCGCCGTGGAACACGTGGACGGCGAACCCGAGTGGGAGACTCGCCGGCGGCGCGAGCGTGTACAGCGACGGAATTGCGACTGCGAGCGTCGGTGCGTTCATCGCGACGACCAAAATCCCCATGGCGATACTCCCGACAACGCCGCCGAGGACACCCGCGCGAAAGTTGAGACCGATCGGTTCTGCTCGCTCCGCGGATTCGGTTGCCATGCGACACGCTTGTTCGGATATCCGTATAGCGGTGTGGCGGCTGTGCCGGCGCATCCAGAACGGCGACAGATATAAGTGCGAAACTGGGGCGTGGTCGACGCCACGTCCCCCACAACGCCTTTTCCTGCTGGGGCCGTCGTAGTAGCAATGACCGACGAGGGAGTCGCCCTCGATATCGACCCACACGTCCACTCCGAGGGGTCGTACGACGGCCACGAACCCGTGGAACTCGTGTTGGAGCACGCCAGCGACATCGGCCTCAACGGCGTCGTCATCACCGACCACGACGAAATCGAGGAGTCCCGACGTGCCGCCGAACTCGCGCCGGAGTACGGCCTCCTCGGCATCCCGGGCGTGGAGGTGTCGACGGCAGTCGGACACGTGCTCGCGCTCGGCGTCGAGGAGTGCCCGCCGCGGGGCCGACCGTTCGACGAAACCGTCGAGTACGTGTGGGAGCACGGCGGTATCGCCGTCGTCCCACATCCCTTCCAGCGGAGTCGACACGGCATCCGGAAGCGCCGCATCGGGGACTGCGACGGCATCGAGGTGTACAACTCGATGGTGTTCACCGGCTACCGGAACCGGCGCGCGAACGCCTTTGCCGAGCGACACGGCTACCCGAAACTCGGCGCGAGCGACGCGCACTCGATACGGAACGTCGGGCGGGCGTACACGGAAATCACCCTCTCGGACGTGCCGTCCGGGACGCCGGTTTCCGAAATCGACGGGAGCGAGGTCATCGACGCCATCAGAGCGGGAAACACCGAGCTCCGGGGCAAGCGGACACCGATTCACCGTAGCGTCCGCCAGTACGCGAAGGGTAGTATTCGCAAGAGCGCCTACCTCCTCACGAGCACCCTGCCGTACGTCGACACCCGGCCCGCGGCGATGGCGAACCGGTAGGTGCGTCGAGAGCCAAGCGCTCGCGACGGTGGACGACGGATTTCGCGTCCGGTTACAACAGGAGATACCGATAGACGGGGAGGAGAAAGGCGAACGACAGCAGGATGAACCCACTCCGGGAGAGGTTGTTGTGCGGCGCGAACAGCGCCGCGATGAGGACGGACTGAACGCCGCACACCGTGACCAGCGCCGCGACGTGGTTTCGGTAGGTCAGTTGTCGGACGGGTTCGTGTCTGCGTCGGTATCGAATCAAGTAGTAGAGACCGACCGGAACACAGAGCACAGACGCGATTGCCCAGCGGAGCGCCGCGGAACTGCCCCGTGCCGTCGCGTCCGAGTACACCCAGTATCCCGCGGCAATCCCCGTGACGAGAAGCAAGAGGAGGCAGACGCCGTAGGTGAAATCCACGAGAGCGACGGGCATCGTGATAGTATATTGACCAGAGGAGTACGTGAAACTTCTGTTTTCCTAATAGGACGGAGACACCGCAGGAAGTGGTAGACGGAGTTGCGGGACGGCAGTCAGACCGGAACTTGAAGTTGTTCGAGATGCCGATGATGCCGACATTGGCGTCGTGGAGTTCGCCCATCGCGTTCGCCCGCGGGAACTCGTAGAGGAGCCCCTCGTCCTCCCCGAGCTTGTCGATTTCGTCGAGGACAACCAGGATGCTGCCGCCGAGTTCGTCGAGGCGTTTGTAAATCGGGTCCCAGAGTGTGTCGGGGTGGTGACCCTGCCGGAACGTCTGGTCGGGGTGGAGCTGGTTCGCCAGATGGGTGATGACTTTGTACGTCGTGTCCCGTTTGTTACAGTTCACCCGGAACACGGTGAGATTCACGTCCGCGTCGGCCGCGTCCCGTTCGAGGATTTCGTCCGGGTGGGACGCCTCCTCGAACGGCTCCTTGGTCGCGAAAATCCGATTCGGGGATTTGAACCCGAATTGTTGACACAGCCACTGTGGTGAAGATCGCGGTCCTTACGCCGTCTCGTCGCCGGCGAGGCGGGCGACCCGCTCCCCGGAGTCGGCGTCGGCCGGCGCCTTATCGGAGCGCACGCCGACGAACCGGGGGAAGCGGAGCGCGTACCCCGACTCGTACGTGGGCGAGGACTGTATCTCCTCGTAGCCGACCTCGAAGACGACGGCCGGTTCGAACTCGATTGCTTGGCCGGTCTCGGAGCGGACGTGTGGTTCGAGCAGTTCGGTCAGTTCGACGAGTTCCTCGTCTGTGATGCCGGTCGCGACCTTCCCCACCGGCGCGTAGCCCTCGCCGTCCGCCCGCCTGACGGCGACCCGGAACGTGCCGTACTGGTTGGCGCGCCGTCCCTCGCCCCACTCGGCGCCGGTGACAACCAAGTCGAGCGTCTCAACGTCCGGTTTGCGCTTGAGCCAGTGCTTGCCGCGCTGGCCGGGCGAGTACGTCGAGTCGGGGTCCTTGAGCATGATGCCCTCGTGGCCCGCGTCGAGGGCCTCGCGCTCGGCGTCCGCGACCGCTTCGGGGTCGTCGGTCACGCGGAGGTCCGCCACGCCGGAATTCAGTACGCCGTCGAGTCTGGCGTGACGCTCCGTGAGCGGCGCGTCGAGCAGGTCGTCGCCGTCGGCGTGGAGACAGTCGAAGGCGCGCAACTCGACGGCCACCTCCTCCGTCATCCGCTCGACGTCGTGTTTCCGGCGGAAGCGGCGGAGCACCTCCTGAAACGGGAGCGGGTCGCCGTCGTCGTCGACGGCGACGACCTCGCCGTCGATGATTGCGGGCGCGTCGAGGTTCGCCTCCGCGAAGGCGACGATTTCGGGGAGCGCGTCTGTCACGTCCTCCATGTTCCGCGAGTAGATTTCCGTTTCCGCGCCGTGGTGTAGTTGGACCCGCGCGCCGTCAAACTTCGTCTCGACGGCTGCCTCGCCCCAGGTTTCGAGCGCCTCGCTTGCTGTGCCCGCCTGCGCGAGCATCGCCTGAACGGGACGGCCGACGTCTAGTGTCATCGAATCGAGTCCCGCGACGCCCTCCTCGCGGGCGGTGACGGCGACACGGCCGTAGTCGTTCGACACCTGAAGCGCCCGCTCGACGGACGCGACGGGGACGTCGAACGCCTCAGCGACGGCGTCTCGTACTGTGCCTTCACCGACACCGATGCGCATCTCCCCGAGCACGAGGCGGGCGAGATAGCGCGCCTCCTCGTTCGACGCGCGCTTGAACAGGCCGAACAGGGCGGCGACCTTCCCGTCGTGGCTCCCGGCGCCGCTCGCGGACGCGAGCGCGGAGAGCTCCGCGAAGACGCCGCCGACCGTGAGCGGGTCGGTGCCGCCCGCGAACGCACCGAGTCCGGTCTGTTCGCCCAGCTCGTAGGACGCGGCCACGTCACCGATGTCACCGGCAGTCGCCAGCGCCGACTCCACGTCGTCGGTGTCGACGTTCGGGCCGGCGGCGCGGGCGAGCGCCTCGTAGCAGGTGCTCGGCCCAACGTCGAGATTTCGGTCGCTGTGCGCGGGGAACACTCGTCCCTGAACGAAGCGCGCGACGGCTGCGAGGTCCTCGTCGGCCGCCTCGAACAGCGCCGCGACGGCGGCGACGGTGTCGAGGTCGGACTCGATAGCCTCGATGTCGGCGGCGCGTGCGGCGAAACCCGCGAACTCCATCGTCCCCCGGTAACCCCCGACCATTTATAAACGGTGCGAAGGTCCGCGTCCCCGTCGCCTTCTTGGGCGGTGCCGTCAAAGGGGGCCCATGGCCGAGTCCGACCTCGCACAGCGGGTTCACGACGCCCTCGACACGGACCCCGAGACGTTCCGGGAGCGCGTCGAGGAGGACGTATCGACCATCCTGGCGGAGATAGACGCCGGGACGTTCGACAACCCGCAGGGCATCGTCGGGCTCGAATACGAGTTCTACGCCGTGGACCGGGGCGAGCGACCCCGGTACACCGAACCCGGCGGCGAGGGGTCGCTGGCCCGCGTCCCCCGGCGCCTGCTCTCCTACGTCGGCTTCGAGAAGGAGCTCGGACTCCACAACGCGGAGATGTCCACGAGCCCGGACCCGCTGAACGACTCGGGGCTACAGGCCCAGTACCACGAGGTCCGTGCGCGCCTCGACGCCGCCGACGGCCCGATGAGCGCCGAGGGCCTCCGCCTGGTGAGCGACGGGATGTGGACGCTCCCGCCGGAGGGGGAGACGGCGAGCACGTATCTGGGAGACAGCGTCGAAATGGACGGCGTGCGATTGGCGACGAACATGGCGGACTCGGCGCGCTACCACGCGATGGCGAACAGCGACGGAACGGTCGTCGGTGACCTGGAGGCGCCGAACGTCTCGCTATCGGCCGACACGGTGATGCCCGAGAGCCTCATCACGTCCATCCAGCCCCACTACCAGGTCCCCCAGGCCAGAAATCTCCCGGAGTATCTTCGCTACGCGCTCCGCATCGCCGGGCCCCTGCTCGCGCTGTCGGTGAACTCGCCGTTCTTCCCGGCGGACCTCTACGACGAGGGCGTCGACGGCGAGCGGATTCTCGCGGAGGGCCACCAGGAGAACCGAATCCACGTCTTCGAGAGCGTCCTCAACCCCGAGGGCATCGAGAAGGTGTGTTTCCCGCCCGACGTGAACACCGTCGAGGAGGCCGTCCGCCGGGTCGCGGAGGACGAGACGGTAGTGCCGATGCGCGTCGAGACGGGCACCCGCTTCGACGACGAGTTCGCGCATTTCCGGCACAAACACGGCACCTACTGGCGCTGGGTCCGCCCCGTCTTCGGCGGGGCGAGCAAGTCCGCGGCGAACGCGCGCATCGAGTTCCGCCCGCTCCCGGCCCAGCCGACCGTGAAGGACGTCGTCGCGCTCCAGGCGACGTTCGCGGGCCTGCTCGTCGCGCTCAAGCGCACGAGCCACCCCGTCCGCCGGATGCGCTGGGGGACGGCGGAGTCGAACTTCTACGCCGCCGCCGAGGGCGGACTGGGCGCGGACCTGACGTGGATAACCCGCGACGGGGTGGAAACCGAGGACACGGAACTGCTGTACGACGACCTGTTCGCGCTCGCGACGGAGGGGCTGCGCTCGCAGGGCGTCGAGAACGCGGCGACGTACATCGACCCGCTTCGGGCCCGCGTCGAGGCCGCAACCACTCCCTCGTCGTGGAAGCGCGAGCGCGTCCGCGAGAAACTCGACGCGGGCGAGTCGTTCGAGCGCGCGCTCGGCGCGACACAGCGCGAGTACATACAGAAGCAGTCGGAGACGCTTCTGGAGGACACGTTCGCGGACTGGATAGCGGAGTGAGAACGGCAGCGATACGGAAGCGGCTTTTTCCCCAAG
>Ga0207719_100359_pt1 | contig 29779 bp, 36 predicted proteins | sample A23P1SouthBayCA_2_FD_187279 | JGI IMG/M metagenome (GOLD analysis project Ga0207719, IMG submission 187279) | Aerobic enrichment media microbial communities from Eden Landing Ponds, California, USA - A23 P3 (3) (SPAdes) | ecosystem: Environmental > Aquatic > Marine > Unclassified | place... | reverse complement strand
GCTCCTCGGGGTCGATGTCGACGACGGCGTCCATCTCCCGCGTGAAATCGAGGACGACGGCCTCGTTGACCGTCTGCCCCGCGAGGGAGGTGCCGCCGCCGCGCGGGAGCACCGGGACTTCGTGGTCGGCACAGTAGGAGAGCACTTCGGCCACGTCCGCCGTGGAGCGCGGGAACACGACGCCGATTGGCGTCACCTCGTAGGCGGAGGCGTCCGTGGCGTACAGCTCCTTCGAGTAAGTGTCGAAGCGGACCTCCCCGCGGACGTGCTCGGAGAGCGCCGCGACGAGCTCCGGTTCCGAAATATCGGGCGACTGGTAGTCGTAGTTCGCCGCCGGGTCGGCGGCCGGGTCCGAGGGGTCGCTCGCCATACCGTCCCCTTCGGCCCCTCGCACCTAAACGCTCGGCCCGGACGGGGACCGCAGAAGCGACGGGGGGTGACGACCCCCCGGGATGAAGGCGCTGGCGCACGCGGCGTGTGTATGGCCTACGAGACGACCGTTCCGCTCCGCTACGACGATTTGGACACCGCCGGACACGTGAACAACGCTCGCTACGCGACGGTGCTTGAGGAGGCGCGCATCGACTACTTCCGGGACGTGATAGGCGACGAGTTAGAGCAGGTAGAGAGCGTCGTGGCCCGCCTTGAAATCGACTTCGAGCGGCCGCTCACGCTGGATGCGGACCCGACGGTGAGCGTCGAGGTGACGAACATCGGGGAGACGAGTCTCACCATCGCGTCCGCGATTCGCGCCGACGGCGTGTGCGCCGCGAGCGCGGAGACGGTGCTAGTCGCCTACGATTTCGAGAAACAATCGCCGCGCCCGGTTCCGGAAAAATGGCGGCGCGCGATACGCCGCGAGTAGCGTTACGCCTCGGTGGTTGTCGCCGTTCCGCTCGTCGTGGCCTCAGTGGTCGTTGTCTCGGTCGTCGTTGCGGTCATTGTCGTCGTTGCCGTCGTTTCTGTTGTCGTCCCGCTCGTGGTCTCGGTGGTCGTCGTCTCTGTTGTCTCCGCTTCCGTCGTCGTCATCGTCCGCTCGTCCTGCGGGCCGCGTTCGCCGCCCTGCCGGCGGTCCTCACCGTTGCGCTTCTGTTCGCTGCTCTGTCCCGCTTCGTCGGGCTTCTCGATGGCAACGTCGGTGCCGGACTCGCTGACGACCGGCTTCAGGATGTACCGGTCCTTGTTCCCCGTCTGGAACACCGTGATGTCGAAGACGAAGTCGACACTCTCGTTGTTTCCGACGGTGAACTCGTTTTTGATCTGTAGCTTCTCGCTCGGGAGCTTGACGTTCACCTGGGTGCCATCGGCCAGCGTGCCGTTGACCTCCTCGACGTGAACGAACACCTTGTCGTAGGTGGCGTTCGGCACACCGAAGTCAGCGATGCGCGTCGCGTTCGCGCCCTGGTACTGGGTCAGGTCGACGGTGGCGTTGTCGACCTCGTAGTTCTGCCAGCCGCCGGACTCGGACTCGGATTCGTCTTCAGTTTCGTTCTCCTCGGTCTCGCCTTCGGGGTCTTCTATCTCTGTCTCGTTCTCCTCGGTGTCCTCGGTCTCGTTCTCGGAGTCCTCTATTTCCGTTTCGTTCTCCTCGGCGTCTTCAGTCTCGTTCTCAGTGGTGTCGTTCTGAAGCGCCAGTGCTCCGTTCGGTGACTCCGTTTCGTCGGTGTCGTTTTCGACGGTCGTTTCGTTTTCGTCGGTGTCGTTCTCGCCAGTTTCCTCGTCGGCCTCCTCGCTGTCATCCGTCTTCTCGCTCGTGTGGAGCCCGACGCTGGAGATAGTGACGTTCAGATGTTCGAAGTCACTGATTGCGTTGCGCTCGTCGCTGACGTAGAAGTTCATCTTCCCGTCCGCGCTCGTTTGAGTCGTCGAATCGTCCGATTCCGTCGTCGAATCGTCGTCCGAGTCGTCACCACGGTCGGGGCCGCCGGCGTTACCGCGGTCGTTCGGTCCGCCCTTGCGCTCGCGCACCTCGATGGGCACGTCGGTGCCGGACTCACCGACGACCGGCTTCAGGATGTGCCCCCCGCTGTTGCCCGCCTTCACCACGGACACGTCGAAGACGAACGACACCGGCTCGTCCGCGCTCACGGTCATGCCCTTGGGGACGTTCAGCCCGCCACTCGGGAGTTTGACCTCGGTCTCGGAGCCGTTTTCGAGTGTGCCCTCAACGGTGGACACCTCCATCTTCACCGTCGAGTAGTCGCCTTCCGGCACGCTGAGGTTGCCGAGCAGGGTCGCGTTCGCGCCCCGGTACTGGGTCAGGTCGACGGTGGCGTTCACGTCGTACGTCTCCCAGGCCCCGTCCTCAGCAGTTGTGCTGTTCGCGTCCGTTTCGTTCCCGCTCGTGCTGTTTTCGCTCGTGCCGCTCGCGAAGGCGACTTCGGTGATCGTGACGTTCAGATGCTCGAAGTCGTCAATCGCGTTCGGTTGGTCGCTCACGTAGAACGACACGGTGCCAGTCTCGGCTGTTCCGCTCCCCCCGCCCGGGGCGCCGGAACAACCGGCCAACACGAGCATGGCTGCCATTGCCACTGCGGCGATACCTTGGTGTGTCATCAGTCCACCCGAGGGGCGGAAGGTACGTTAAGTAGGGAGACGCTGAAGCCAAATTCAGTCGAATTTGGTGGCCTTCCGTCGGTCGTGTCGTCGGCAGACCTCGACCACCTCGGTCGGGTCCACGCCGGCGTCGGTGTCGAACGCCGCGAACGTGCCGCCGTACCCCTCCGGGGCGAACGTCGCGACGACGAGCGCGTCGTCGAACAGCCGAACGACCGCGCGGAGGTCCCCCGCACCGTACAGGCTCTCCTCGCCGTCGGTGTACAGCGACTCGAGCAGGAGGTCGTTGACGACTTCAGGACGGCACTCGGCGTCGTGGCGTTCGTATCTGACCTCGTAGTTGTGCGCTTCGAGGTCCCCGATAGCGACGGTTCGGAGCGCCCCGTCGAAGCGCTCCGTGAGCGAGTCGACGAGCGGGTCGGACGTGGTGCTCATTACTGCCCGATGGGGGATGGGGGAGTATCAATAACCGAGTCGGTTAGCTCCAATTAACCCGGGTTAAGCCGCGTTACTGGTTCCAGGGGGCCGGGCCGAAGTCGACGGTGCGCTCGCCGGCGTCGAGGTCCGCGATGCGTTCCTTGTCCGTCTCGTCGAGCGTCACGTCGTAGGACGACCAGTTGTCCCGGATGTGGCTCTCGCTCGTCGCTTTCGGAATCGTCGCGACGTTGTCGAGCGACTCGAGCCACGCGAGCGACACCGCCGCGGGCGAGGCGTCGTGCTTCTCAGCGATGTCAGCGAGCACCGGGTCGTCGAGTACCTTCCCGCGCGCGAGCGGCGAGTACGCGACGACGTGGTGGTCGTGTTCGGCGGCGTACGCGCGGAGCTCCTCCTGCTGGAGGAAGGGGTGGAGTTCGAACTGGTGGGCGAACACCGGCGCGCCGAGGGCGTCGCGCGCGGCGTCGAGGTTCCGAGGCTCGAAGTTCGAGAGCCCGATGTGACGAATCGTCCCCGACTCGTACAGCTCCTCGAAGGCGGCGAGTGTCTCCTCGGGGTCGTAGGCGTCGATTGGCCAGTGGACGTAGAGGAGGTCCAGATAGTCGGTGCCAAGGCGTTCGAGGCTCTCCTCGACGCTCGCGAGCACGTCGTCGTAGCCGAGGTTCTCCCAGTGGACCTTCGTGGCGAGGAACACCTCCTCGCGGGGGACCGGCGAGTCCGCGATGCCGGTCCCGACGGCGGCCTCGTTTTCGTACGCCTGCGCGGTGTCGACGTGGCGGTAGCCGGCGTCGAGTGCCGTGGCGACGCTCTCTGCGCACTGCTCGGGCGCTTCGTTCTCCCAGGTCCCGATGCCGAGTCCGTGGAGGTCGAGTTCCGACATGGGTGTCGCTTCCGCGGGCACCGTCCTGAACGCTGTGGCTCCGGAGAGCGCAACCGGTTCGCCGCGGGAACCGTGGACGTTATGGGACGGGACGAAATGGGTTATCTATGGCAGGCCTGTTCATCACGGTGTCCGGACCGCCGGGCTGTGGCGGGACGACAGTCGCGGAGGGCGTCGCCAACGCGCTCGACTACGAACTCGTCTCCGGGGGCGACATCTTCCGCGAACTCGCTGAGGAGCGGGACATGACGCTCACGCAGTACATCGCGAAGGCCGAGGAGGGCGACGAGATAGACCGAGCCCTGGACCGTCGACTGAGCGCCATCATCGAGGACCGCGGCGAGGACGAAGGGTTCGTGCTCGAATCCCGTCTCGCGGGGTGGCTCGCCGGCACCGAGGCTGACCTCCGCATCTGGCTCGACGCGCCCACGGAGGTCCGAATCGAGCGGCTTCAGAATCGCGACGACGAGTTCGAGTCCGAACTCCGCGTCCGCGAGGAGAGCGAGCGGGGCCGCTACGAGGATTATTACAGCATCGACATCAGCGACACCTCCTTTTACGACCTCACGATGAACACCTCGCGCTGGTCGCCGGAAACCGTCGTGGCGCTCGTGCTCGACGCCATCCAGTCCTACGACCCGGCGCACGACGAGGGTGCCTTCGACGTGGACCTCGACGTGTAGCCGTCAGGTTCAGATACCTCCACCCCCACCCACGGTTGTGCGCATCGAGAACACCTTCATCGCCGCGGACGGCGTCGGTGAGACCACCGAGCGCGACCTGTGGCAAAACGGCGTCACCCACTGGGACGAGTTCGAACCCGACGCGCTCGGTCCGACCCGCGGCGAGCGGGTCGCATCGTTCATCGCGGCGGGTCGCGAGCGCCTCGCGGCGGGCGACGCCGGCTTCTTCGGGCGGGCGCTCCCGAGCGGCGCGGAGTGGCGCCTCTACGAGAACTTCCGGGACGACGCCGCCTTCTTCGACATCGAGACGACGGGACTGGACGAGACGAGAAACGACGTGACGACGGTGTCCGTCCACCGCGGCGGGGAGACGGAGACGCTCGTTCGGGGGCGCGACCTGTCCGCGTCGCGTCTGGAGGAACTGCTCGGGGACACGCCGCTGTTGGTCTCGTTCAACGGCAAGCGCTTCGACGTGCCCTTCCTCGAAGCGAACTTCGACGTGTCCCTCGACGCACCCCACCTGGACCTGATGTACGCCTGTAAAAAGATCGGTCTCTCGGGAGGGCTGAAGGCCGTCGAACCCGAACTCGGCGTCGAGCGCGACCGCCCGGACATCTCGGGGCAGGACGCCGTGCGCCTCTGGCGCGAACACGAACGCGGGGCGGACGGCTCCCTGGACACGCTCATCGAGTACAACCGCGAGGACGCCGTGAACCTCCGCGAACTCGCAGACGAGACGACGACGCGGCTCCACGAGTCGGTCTGCGAGTTCTGAGCCGGGCGACGGCCGAACGTTTTATACCTCGCTTGGGGGAGATACGGGTATGTCCGAACGGACCGACCGCCTGCTCGCCGCGCTCGTCGTCCTCGGGGCGACGCTGCTCGTGACACAGGTCATTCCCGAGCCACGGGGTCCGGTCGTCCGGTTGCTGGTGTTCGGCATCGCCGGGGTGTTCGTCTGGTACGGCGCCGTCCAGTTCATCGACACGTACGGGTAGGCGGTGGGACTTTTGGTGTCGCCCGCCCCAGAGGAGGTATGCCGGAACTGTCCATCAGCGAGGACCAGCGGGCGTACATCGAGTCGCTGCGGGCGGAACTCTCCGAGGACGTCGGCCCCTACGGACACGTTCGCCCCCGCGACGCCCTCCAGTTTCTCATCGATAGCCACGAGGAGTCCGGAGGACTGTCAGTCGGCGCTGTCGTCGAGGAGTCAGAGAGCGGAACGGGGGAAGACGAGGAGGGCGACGCGAACGACGAGGAGAGCGAGGAGGACGAGGCGAGCGACGAGGAGAACGGGACGGACGGCAGCGATGAGAACACCGACGAGGACGACGCGGACCGTCTCTCCTCGATGATGAGTCTCCTCGACGAACACGACGGGAAGTGGCGCCGTATCGAGGACGAGGGCACCTACGAGGTGGACGTGCCCGACGGCGACACCGAGACAGTCCGGACGAAAGACGAAGTGCGAGCGGTGCTGTTCAAACAGTACTGATGGTGTTGAAACGACTCAAGGCGTGGCTGTTCGGCGCCGAAAGCGAGGAGCAATCGGACGGGGAGACGGCCGAAACGTCCGAATCGGCGTCCGAACCCGATTCGTTCCGCTGTGCGGTCTGCGGGACTGCGGTCGAATCGCCATCGTCGACCTGCCCGCTCTGCGGAGCAAACGACATCGAAGCCGGGGACGCGGACGACGACGGAGCGAGCGCCGCGCCGTCGGGCGAGCGCGTCGAAAACGAAGGGGAGGACCCGGCCGACCGACTGCGCGAGATGCGCGAGACGCTGCTCGACGCGCACAGCGAGAAGTGGGAGGAGACGAGCGACGGCTACCGGGTCGAGCAGCCAAACGGCGAGTGGCGTTCAGTCGCCAACAAGGACGCCGTTCGGGCGGTGCTCCGGGAGCGGGAGCGCTAGCGCGACGCCTCCTCGGCCGCCGCGAGGATGTCGGCGGCCAAGTCGCGGGCTTCTTCGGGCGTGTAGAGGGGGTGATTGCCGACCATCTGCTCGATGCGCACGTACCCCTCGTCGGTGTCGACGAGTATCGGGGCCCGGTCCTCCAGCGTCGTCGCCTCGCGTGGCTGTTCCTGTGTCGCCATCGTACAATGACATACGTTACCAAGGGACTTATAACCCGCGGCGAGCGCCCAGAACTGGACACACGCGGAATCACGGACACGACGACACCCCCAAATACCTCGACGGCGAGGGTTCAGTATGGTCCCGGACGCCGACACCGTGCTTCTCAGATATGGCGACGTGAGCACGAAGTCCGACCGCGTTCAGCGGAAGATGACGGGACGCCTCGTCGAGAACGTCCGGGCGCTCCTCGCGGACAGAGATATTGACGGCACCGTCGAGGAACACCACGCACGCCCTCGCATCCGGACGACAGACCCCGAGGCGGCCTGCGGCGCCGCCACGGACGCGATGGGCGTCGTCTCCGCCTCGCCGGCGCTCGTCGTGGACTCCGAGCGGCGCGCTATCGAGAACGCGCTTTCCCGCCTCGCCCGCGAGACGTACACGGAAGGGACGTTCGCGATTCGCGCGCGCCGGGCAACGACGGCCACGCCCTTCGACAGCGAGGACGTGGGACGCTTCGGCGGGAACGCCGTCGGGGAGGCCGTCGATTTCGCCCCGGCCGTCGATTTGGACGACCCGGACTGCGAGCTGTTCGTCGAGGTGCGCGACGGCGAGACGTTCGTCTTCGCGGAAAAGCGGGCAGGGCCGGGCGGGCTGCCACTCGGCACGCAGGGCCGCCTCGTCGCGCTGGTGAGCGGGGGCATCGACTCGCCCGTCGCCGCCTACGAGATGATGCGACGCGGCTCACCGGTCGTGCCGGTGTATCTGGAACTCGGCCCCTACGGCGGCCCGGACCACGAGGCCCGAGCGATAGAGACGATGCGGACGCTGAACGCGCTCGCGCCGAACGCTGACACCCGAGGATTCCGGGTGTCCGCCGGCCCCGACCTGGAGTATCTCGCGGACGCGATGGACCGCGGGCGGATGCTCTCCTTCCGGCGGTACATGCTCCGCGTCGGTGAGACGCTGGCCCGTGAGGTCGGGGCGGAGGGCGTCGTCACCGGCGAGGCGCTCGGCCAGAAGTCCTCCCAGACGGCCCGAAACCTCCGGGTGAGCGCCGCCGCCACCGACTACCCGGTTCACCGGCCGCTGTTGAACTGGGACAAACAGGACATCGTCGAGCGCGCCCGTGAGATAGGGACGTTCTCCGACTCGAAAGTTCCTGCTGGCTGTGAGCGCTTCGCGCCGCCGAACCCGGAGACGAGCGGGCGACTGCCCGCGCTGGAGCGCGTCGAACCCGACGACGTGCTCGAACGCGCCGAGCGGGCGGCCCGCAGCGCCGACCGCATCGAGTTGTAGAGAGCCAGAGGTGCGAGGGAGTTTCGCTGATATGGCCGACAGCTCACATAAAGAGGGGGGTGTAGTTCCGGGGTTAGTCGACCTGGTGACTGATGAGCCACAAGATGACCGCGGCCCCGAATGGAATTAACGCAATGGCGGTGTAATCCAGGAGAGCCGGCACTAAGGCCGTCAGGGCGAGAAGAATAGCCGCTGTGGCGGCTATCGTCCCGAATCCGATTTCGAAGGGATCCGGACTCCCCGCTCTCTGGTGGAGGCTCATAGTCGGGGCTTAGACCCCACCGTAAATGAATCTACCTAAACCTATCTGACACTTGAATAACAAGGCATAATATAATTCGCTAAGACGCTGACGCTATGTCTGGTACTGGAGACACCCTTATTGGTCCAACAACCAGTACATTTGATCTCTACGACTTCTTCAGTATGTTGCTGCCGGGAGCAGCGCTCTTACTTGGGTTAATGCCGTTCATTCCACAGTCCCTTCCGATGGGTACATTCGAGACGCTCTTCGTGCTTTTAGCTGGTGGATATATACTTGGCAGAGGGATTCACAGTGCTGCTGAGAGTGTAGATGGCATCAGGGGGACCGATAGTCATCGCGATGTATTTGGAAAGCTAATGCGAGACGAATCTTCATCTGACATTTCACAAGAAACAGTGGGGGCATACTACGAAGCAGCACGCGAACAGTTTGATCATATTGACTGGCCACGTGACCGGCAAGACCTCTCAACCGAACAGGTGACGATGCTCTATGTACATACGCGGGCGCTTATCCACCGTGATGGAAACGGACGCTCCCGGACATTTCAAGCAATCTACGCGTTTTACCGGAGTATCACCCTTGTCGTCGTGACGCTAATCGGGTTTTACGTACTCTACGCGTTCGGTGAATCGTTCTCTTACTGGGACACCATATTCACGTTTGAGACCTATGTAGGCGTACTGGATCTTCCGCCGCTTTCGTTCTTGCTTGTGTCAGAGATTGTGCTGGCGCTGACTGTGATCACGTTCCACGATGCAAAATATGACTATCGTGAGTACTTTATCCAGTATCTATTCGCAGACTTTCTCATTCTCACGTCGGACTGAAACGAGAACCCCGCCACCCAATAGCTGCTATGCCCGACTATGCTCGCGGGCTCGACCTCCGCGAGGACTGTCTCCCACTGCGCGCGGGAGAGCGTCAGGCCAGAACACGCCGTTGGACCCCGGCAGTTGACGGGGAATCTTGGCTTTCAGAACAATTTGGAGAGAGCCAGAGGTGCGATTTGAACGCACGAACTCCCGATTACAAGTCGGGTGCTTGGACCACCCAAGCTCCTCTGGCCTGCGACTCAGCGTTCACCCTCATCCTTTGAAGGGGTATCGTTTTCGAGCGGGCGCTCCAACTCAATGCGGTGGGGCTCGTAGCCGTGGCGCTCGTAGAACCGCCGGGCGTCGGCGTTGTCAGCGAGGACGGAGAGCGCGACGGTCTCCGCGCCCCGTGCGCCGAGCGCGTCCTCCGCCGCGTGTAACAGGTCCGTCCCGATGCCGCTGCCCCGGTACACCGGCCGGACGTAGACGTTGTCCACGAACCCGCGCTCGACGGACTGCTCGTAGACGCCGCTCTCGATGCGGAACTGGACGAACCCCACGGTGTGTTCCGCGGTGACCGCCAGCAATACGTTGTCGGCGGCGACCGCCTGCCCGAGGAAGTCTCGCGCCGTCGAGCGGTTCTCCGCCGCGTCGAGGTGCGAGCCGTGGGGGCGCTGGCCGGCCACGAGGTCCGCCCACAGCGCTGTCAGCGTGTCGAGGTCCGAGAGGTGGGCGGGAACGATGTCGACGTCCGGTTGGTCCATACGGAAATCTGTGGCCGGCCGGACTTGTGCGTTACACTTCCCGGCAGTCCGCGCACAGCAGTTGGCCGTTGAACCGGGAGAGCGTGCGCGAGAGGGAACCACACCCCTCGCAGATGCTCTGGTCGTCGAACTCCTCGGGCTCGGTGGAGCGGTCCTCCGCGCCGGCCGGCGTGTCCGCGGCGCGCTCGACGCGACGCTCAACGCCGCGTTCGGCGGTGCGGCCGACGCCCGCGGCGAGCACGTCGCGCGCGTCCACAGTGCCGAGCGCGCCGTCACCGTCCGCGATGACGGCACGCCAGTCGTGGTCGCCCGAGAGCGCGAGCGCTGCCTCCGACACCGTCGCGTCCGGCGCGAGCGACGGCGGGGGGTCGGCCATCACGTCGCCAACCTGGGTTGTCTCGGCGTCGTCACCGGCGAGCGCGCCAAGCAGGTCGCTCGCGCGGAGCTGTCCGACCGGCTCCTCGCCGCGGAGGACGAGCGCGCTGTCCGCGTCCTCGTCGGCCAGCAGGCGCGCGGTCTCGGAGACGCTGTCGGACTCGCTCACGCCGACGAACGTCCGCGTCATCGCCTCCCGAACCGTGACGGTATCTTTCATTATCGATAGCTACGTTCGCCGGCGCATAAAAAAGGTGCTGCTGTCGGGGGGTCGCTACGCCTTGGGGTGGAAGCGCCACATGCCGGCCTCGCGCATCGCGTCACCGACGGCGCGGTGGAACTCGACTTTCGTCTCGACGGTGTCGGCGTCGACGTGCTCGAAGATGTCCGCGACGCTCACGACCTTCCGGTAGTTGATGCGCACGGGGTAGTCGCCGTACTCCTCGACGAACGCGTCGACGTCGAGGGGGTAGTCCTCGCCTTCCTCCGTGAACTTCGAGAGGACTGCCATGTCGTACTTCCGTCCGCCCTCGCTGCCCAACTCGCCGTCCGGGTCGTGGGGCCAGTCCCGGCCCGAGGGGTCTTGCATTTCGGCCATACGGTGATTCGATGTCGGCGGAGTAAAAATCCCCCCGGTTCGAGCGGAGGTGTATGGGCGGGTGGTGGGACCGGCGAACGCGTCCCGTGCCACGGGCCACAATCTTATAGTCGCCAACCGTCGAATCTCACACCGTCGAATGATGGAAGCGCTCGGTACCGGAGTCCTCGTCGCTTCCATCGGCGCCGCCGTCGGCGCGCTGTATCTGTTACAGTACCTGTACCAGCAGCGGACGCGGCCGGGTGCGCGCTGGTTTATGGGGAACATCGTATCCGTGGCCGTGTTCTGTCTCGTCTATGGGGTCGCGCTCCTCGTGTTCGACCCGACGCTGCGGATTGCGCTCGAAGCGGTCTCGTTCGTGGCCCTGTGTTTCATGGGGCCGTTCTTTCTGGCGTTCGGTCTCGACTACACCGGGCGCGGGAACCTCATCGACACGCCGATTTTCGGGGGCGTCGCCCTCGTCCCGCTGCTGACAACCGCGCTCGCGGCGACGAACCCGCTTCATCAGTTCGTGTGGACCAGCGTGCGGTTCGAACCGGTGTTCGGGCTTGCGACGATCGACTACACGATTCAGTCCTGGGGAGTGTTCGCCCTGCTGTTCTCCATCGGAACGGCCGCTGTCGGTTCGCTGCTGCTCATCGGCACCATACTGAGTTACGGGCCGCTGTACCGCCGGGAAGCGACGGCGGTCATCCTGAGCACCGCGCCGCCGTCCATCGGCGCGTTAGTGTGGCTGTTCGGTCTCGGCCCGGTACCACAGTTACATCTCACGGCACCGTTGATGCTCGTCCACGTCTCGCTCGATGCGTACGCGTTCGTCGGGACGCACATGTTCGAGACGAACCCGGCGACACAGCGGGCGGCCGAACGGTCCGGGCTGGACTCGCTCTCGGACCCCGTTCTCGTCCTCGATACGGAACAGCAGGTCGTACAGCTGAACGCCCGCGCGGAGGCGCTGTTTTCGAGCGCGCGCTCGAAGGCGTTACCGATTTCCCTCAGTTCGGTCCTCGGCGTCGGGCTGGAGACGCTCCGTGACACCGGCGAAATCGTCGTCGGCACGGAGAACGGCGGGACGTTCGCCGTGTCGTACACGACGCTGCGCGACCCGGGCGACGGCCCCGTCGGGAGTATGCTCGTGTTGTACGACGTGACCGAGGACCGACAGCGCGAGCAGCAACTCGCGGTGCTGAATCGCGTTCTCAGACACAACCTTCGGAACGAAATGACGATCATCAACGGCTACGCAGCGCTAATCGAGGCGGAATCCGGCGTCTCGGAGGAACAGGCGAGGAAAATCGAGGTCGCGAGCGACCGACTGCTCTCCATCGCGGAAAAGGTACGCGAGTTCGAGCGCGTCCAACAGCGGGAACAGCAGCCGGTGAACCTCACCGTCTCGTCCGTCGTCGCTGAAATCGAGCGAGAGTACTCGGGTACGTACGACGACGCGGTTATCGAGCGGAACGTGACGCCGTCGACGCTTCAGCTCCGAACGGACCCGGTGTTGCTCTCGATGCTGCTGGATAACCTCGTCGAGAACGCGATAGTCCACGCGGACACGCCCCAACCAACCGTGCGCATCAGCGTCTCCGAGGCGCCGGACGAGACAGTCGCCTTCGAGGTTCGCGATGGCAACGAACGCATCCCGGACGTCGAAATCGAAACGCTCCGTTCGGTCGATGAAACGCCGTTACAGCACGGACGGGGAATCGGGCTGTGGGTCGTTTACTGGTGTGTCCAGAAGCTACACGGCAGCATCGACTTCGAGTACGATGACGGGAACGTGCTCACCGTTACGCTGCCGAACTATCCCGGATGAGCGCCGCAGCGGCGTAAAATCAGCGGACCGGTGGACCGGTGAGGCTGGGATTTGAACCCAGGAGGCTTGACGCCACCTGCTTTCAAGGCAGGCGCAATGGGCCGCTCTGCCACCTCACCCCACGAGTTATGTCACACCCCGGCGAAACGCTGCTCTCTGAGGTGTGTCCTCACCTCTAAGCCCGGAAAAGTTGAAGGTATCGTTCCCACTCCCGGACCGTCACGGTGTTCCCCGTCGATGAAGAATCAAAAGAGTCGTCCATCACTCCGCGTCCGGTCAGGGCGTTCGACGTTGTGCGAGCAGACACACGACACTGAGTGTGAGGAGCGGCACGAACACGAGCGGTTCCGCGAGTCGGGTAAAGACGTAGTGGGGTCCGTTCTCGATGACCCAAGCGCCCCACGAGAGCGACGGGTCAGGAACGCGTACGGCGACGCCCTAGGCGCGCTCGACGAGGCGGGCCTCTCTACTTGGTGGAATCACAAGTGTAGGGCCGAGTGACATACTGAGCGCCCGTTTCGTGAGCAGGAGCGTGAGAATCAGTGTGGCGAGTACGGTAGCCAGACCGCTCACGTACGGGCCGAGGTGCCGGTAGCGGCGCGAGCGCGGGCGAGTCGAGGTGCGGAGAGTTGGGACGACCATACTGTCACCACTGGTTATCGTTTCAGTCGGGTATCACTTAGTAGTGGCCTCGACCGGACGGATATTCGCCCCTCAGTCCCCGCGGACGAGCTCGTCGCCCTCTAGCCCGAGTCCGTAGCTCTCAACGACGGAGGTGGTGTGGTGGGGCGTCGCGCGGCCGGCCGCCCGCCGCGCCTCGATTTCCCCGACGAGCGTCGCCAGATCGTCGCCCGTCTGGAGCACCGGCTGATGGGGGAGGAAGCCGACCTCGTGGCCGCTGTCGGCACACCGGCGCGCGAGCGTCGGGAGCGCCGGGGACTGCCAGGCGTCGGTGAAGTCGGTCGGCTCGCAGAAGCCGGCGAAGCCGACAGTGCCGCGGGGGCCGGGCGCGAACACGGCGTCATCACGGCGCAGGCGCATCGCGGCGCTGTCGATTTCGGTGTGTGTCAAAAGCGGCGTGCGGCCGTCGAGGATGGCGGTCGAGGCCTCCTCCTCCTCTTCGAGCAGGTGCGTGACGGCGTTGCCCGCCCGCGCGGAGAAGGAGCCGCCGACCTGGACCTCGAAGCGCGTCTCGTCCACCTCGACGCCCTCCGCGCCGGCGACGAGCGAGCGCGCGAGCGTCTCCCCGTCCTCGGGGTAGTTCACCAGCAAGCCGCCGCCGCTTCGCTCTGCCGCGAGGAGCGCGTCACGGAAGGTCGCACGGTACAGATTAGCGGCCTCCGCCGCCGAGAGCGGGGCCGTCTCCGGCAGGTCCGGAAAGGCGTCGTTGGGGTTAGAGACCATCGCCACGAGGAGCGTCATACGGGAGATATCAGTCGGGGGACCCTAAAAGGGCGGCTATCGGGAGCGACGACCCTTCGTCTGGCGGTAATCGCCCGCCATCAGTTGGCTGAAGTGCGAGACGAACGCGTTCAGTTCCTCGTCGCTGGCCGTTCCGGGGTCGCGCATCGGGACGATGGCGAACCCGCGTCCCCGGTTCGTCGTCGCGTGGTGGGTGTCGATGTCGAACTCCGAGGCGGGCGTCGTCGTGTACTCTACGGCAATCTCCGCAAGCGCGCGCTCGCCCACCGGGACGATGATTTCGGGGTTTATCATCCGTATCTCGGCGCTCAGGAACGGCTCGCAGGCGTCGATTTCGGGCTGGTTGGGTTCCTCGGGGCCGTGACAGCGCGTGAGATTCGTGAGATAGGCGTTCTCCAGCTCCGGCTCCTCGCTCGACGGGAGGGAGTTGTTCAGCCCGAGGAGTCCCAGCGCGTGCTGGAAGCGCTCGCCGCGCTCGTCGCCCGTGAACGGAACGCCCGTTCGCTCGGCGCTTGCCGTCGGCTCCGCCCCGACGAAGAGGAAGTCCCCGCCAACGTCGCCGTAGCCGTGGACGACGCGCTCGCGGTGCGCACAGCGCCCGCAGTTTTCGCACGCCTCGTCCATGCCGAACGGGTTCGACCGACAGCGCTGTTCGGCGTCCATACCCCGACGTGTGGCCGCGCGAAGTTAGGCCTTGCTCGCTGGCCCCAACGCTTTCGACACCCCCAGAAAAACAACCCCAGTGATGAAACGCACGACGGTTCTCGAAGCGGCCCTCGTTGCCCTCTCGGCGCTCGTCGGCGCCGCGGCGTACCCCGCCGCGCCGGAGACGGTGCCGATACACTGGAACGCGGCGGGCGTCCCCGACGGCTACGCCTCGAAGGCGGTGGGACTGTTCTTGCTCCCCGTCATCGCGGCGCTCACGCTCTTCTTCCTCCACTTCGTCTTTCGGGCGGACCCCCGAACCGACGGCGAGTTCGAGGGGTCGGGCGTGATTCTGGTCGGCGTCGCCGGGTTCCTCTGTTACGTCCAACTCGTCATCGCCCTCGCGGCGCTCGGCCACGTGGACACCATCAACCGATTCCTCTACCCGGGGCTCGGCGTGCTGTTCGTCCTGATTGGGGTGTGGCTCCCGCGCGTCGAACCGAACTGGTTCGCGGGGATACGAACGCCGTGGACCTTGGAGAGCGACGCCGTCTGGCGACGGACCCACCGGGTGACCGGTCGGCTGTTCGTCCTCGCGGGACTGGCGACGATGGCGGGCGCGTTTATCCCACAATACGCCGTGTGGCTCTGTCTGGGGTCGGTGAGCGTCGCCGCGCTCGGCGGCGTGCTGTACTCCGCTCTCGACTACCGGCGGGCGTGATTACTCGACGCTGGTCGGCGCGTCCTCGGGGTCGTTCTCGGGGCTCGACGGGTGATAATCGGTGTCGTACTCTCCGACATCGCCATCGAGGCGGTCCGGGTTGATGCGCCCGCCGAGGAGCATGAAATCGAGCAGCGTGAGGTTCACCATCGCCTCGACGACGGGGACGCCGCGGGGCGGCAGGACGGGGTCGTGGCGGCCAACCACCTGGGCCGTCTTCTCCTCGCCCGTCTCCCAGTCGACGGTCGTCTGTTCTTTCGGAATCGAGGTGGGCGCGTGGAGCGTGAGCTCGCCGTAGATGGGTTCGCCGCTCGTGATGCCGCCCTGAATCCCACCGTGGTCGTTCTCGACGGGTTTCGGCGTTCCCTCGTCGTCGAACTCCCAGTCGTCGTTCCGGTCCTTGCCGGTGTACGTGCGGGCCTCGCGCCCGAGGCCGAACTCGAACGCCGTCGCGGCGGGGACGCTCATCAGCGCCTGCCCCAGTCTGGCGGTCACGCTGTCGAAGCGCGGGGCGCCAAGCCCCCGGGGCACGCCCTGGGCCTCGAAGTAGATTGAGCCCCCAACCGAATCGCCGGCCTCCTGGTACTCGTCGATGCGCTCGCGCATCTTCGCCGCCGTCTCGGGGTGTGCACACCGGACCTCGTTCTCCTCGGAGTGTTCGAGAATCTCCTCGAAGGAGACTTCGGGCGCCTCGATGTCCCCGATTTGGTTGACGTGGGCTTTCACTTTCACGCCCTCCGTTTCGAGTATCTTCTTGGCTATCGCGCCGGCGGCGACCCAGTTCACCGTCTCCCGGGCGCTCGAACGCCCGCCGCCGCCCCAGTTCCGCGTGCCGAACTTCGCGGAGTACGTGAAGTCGCCGTGCGAGGGGCGGGGTGCGGTGATGAAGGGCTCGTACTTCCCGGAGCGGGCGTCCTTGTTCTGGATTGTCATCCCGATGGGCGTACCCGTGGTGTAGCCGTCCTGAATCCCGGAGTGAATCTCCACCTCGTCAGGTTCGCCCCGTGAGGTGGTTATCATCGACTGGCCGGGCTTTCGTCTGTCCAGGTCGCCCTGGATGTCCTCCTCGGAGAGTTCGAGGCCGGCGGGGCAACCCGAAACCGTGACCCCCATCGCGTCGCCGTGGCTCTCGCCGTACGTCGTCACCTGAAAAAGCCGCCCGAAGCGATTGCCGTTCATTACACTGGATTCGGGCGCGGGGGCATTTAGACCTTACAGGTCTGCCGGTCACAAACCCGTCCGCTCAGCGCGACACGTCGGCGCCGAGGTCCGCGAGCGTCTCGAAGAAGCCCGGGAACGACACGTCGACGTGTTCGGCGCCCGAGATGGACACGTCGTCCGCGACGAGCCCGAGTACGGCGAACGCCATCGCGATGCGGTGGTCGCCGCGACTGGAGAGGTCGGCGCCATGGAGGTCGCTCTCCCCGCCTTTGATTACGAGTTCGTCCTCGTACTCCTCGACGGCGGCGCCCATCTCGGTCAGCGACTCCGCCATCACGCGCACCCGGTCGGTCTCCTTGTAGCGGACGTGCTCGCAGTTGACGATGCGCGTCTCCCCGTCCGCGACAGCGCCGAGGACCGCAATCGTGGGGAGCAGGTCCGGCGTGTCGCCCACGTCGACCTCGACGCCCGAGAGCTCCGAGCGTCGCGCGAGGAGTTCGCCGCTCTCGCGGTCCCAGGTCACGTCGCCGCCCATCCGCTCAACGATGTCCACGATGGCCGTGTCGCCCTGCGCGGAGGGCCGCGCGCCCTCGACGGTGACGGATTCGCCCGGCTCGGCCGCGAGCACGCCCGCCGCGACGAGATAGGAGATAGAGGAGAAGTCGCCCGGAACGGCGTACGTCCCCGAGTCGGGGCGGTAGGACTGCCCGCCGGACACGGCGAACCCGTCGTCGGTGCGCTCGGCGTCGACCCCGAAGTCGTCGAGTAATTCAATCGTTATATCGACGTACGGCGCGGACTTGAGCTCCGTCGTCAAATCCACTTCCACACCGTCCTCGGTGACGGCGCCCGCCATCAGCAGGGCGGTAACGAACTGCGAGGACACGTCGCCCGGGAGCGACACCGTGCCGCCCGACACCGGACCGCGCACGACGAGGGGCGCCTGTCCGTTCCCCCGCGTCGACTCGGCCTCGCCGCCCAACTGTCCGACGGCGTCGAGGAGCGGTCCCTGCGGGCGCGAGCGCAGCGACGAGTCGCCGGTCAGCACGCTCGTGCCGTCCGCGAGCGCCGCCGCCGCCGTGACCAGTCGCATCGTCGTCCCGCTGTTCTCGCAGTCGATGACGTCGTCGGGAACCGCGGGGGAACCGTCGAATCCCTCGATGTCGAGCGCCGCCGTACCGGCGTCGGCGTCCCGTTCGACGGTGCCGCCGAACGCCTCGACGGCGGCCATCGTCGCCTTCGTGTCGGCGCTCACCAGCGCGTCCCGGACCGTCGCGGTGTCGGCGTACCCCGCCGCGAGCACCGCGCGGTGCGTGTAGCTCTTCGATGGGGGTGCGGCGGCGGTGCCCGCGAGCGCCGAGCGGCCGATGGTAACGTCCATACCGGGGCGTGTCCGCGCCGGGGCATAACCCCACCGGACGCACGCCTGCTGCGATAAACAGCGTCCGGTCCGGAGATGACTCACGCCGCCGGACGCGTCCCCGGTGCCGCGTTCCCGGAGTCTTTTGCCCCGGCGGACCCGAGTGGGCGTGTGCAACCGGATTTCACCGCGCTCGATGCGGCCCTCGAACGGCGGGGTATCGACGGCTACCTGCTCGACGCCGATGGGCAGAACGCCGACCAGCGCTACCTCTCCGGCTTCGACGCGCCCGACCCGTACGTCACCCTCCGCGCGAACGGCGAGACGGTGCTGCTGGTGTCGGGACTGGAGTACGGCCGCGCGAAAGCCGACGCCCGGGGAACCGTCAGGCGCCTCTCGGACTACGATTTCCAGGCGCGGGCCGCCGAGTCGGGCCGCGAGGAGGCGCGCAAGGAAGTCATCGCCGCGCTCTGTGCGGAGTTCGGCGTCGAATCGCTCGCCGTCCCGCCGCGATTCCCGCTCACCACCGCGGACGGACTGCGCGAGGCGGGCGTCGCGGTGAGCGTCGACGATGAGGAGGTCCTCGCGGACATTCGCGCGGTGAAAACAGCGGAGGAAATCGACCACATCGAGGCGGCCCAGCGCGCGAACGAGGCCGCGATGGCGGCCGCCGAGGACCGACTCGCCAGCGCCGACGTTCGGGACGGCGTGCTGTACTCCGAGGGGGAGCCGCTCACCAGCGAGCGCGTGAAAACGGAGATAGAGACCACACTCATGGAACACGGCTGCGCGCTCGACGAGACCATCGTCGCCGGCGGCGCTGACGCCGCCGAGCCACACAACCGCGGGAGCGGCCCGCTGCGGGCCGACGAACCGGTCCTCGTCGACATCTTTCCGCGGAGCAAGGAGACGGGGTACCACGCCGACATGACCCGGACGTTCTGTCGCGGGGAGCCAAGCGACGAACTCCGTGCCTTCTACGACGCCACCGAGGACGCGCTCGACGCGGCGCTCGACCGAATCGAGGCGGGCGTCACCGGCGAGGCGGTTCACGACGCGGTGTGTGACACCTACGAGGCGCGCGGCTACGCGACGCTCAGAAGCGACGAGACGACCGAGACGGGGTTCATCCACACGACGGGCCACGGCATCGGCCTCGAAGTCCACGAACAGCCCCGTCTCACGCAGGGCGCGCCCGAACTCGAAGCGGGCAACGTCGTCACCGTCGAACCCGGGCTGTACGACCCCGAAATCGGGGGCGTTCGCATCGAGGACCTCGTCGTCGTCACCGAGGACGGCTATCGGAATCTCACCGAGTACGAGCGACGCCTGCGCCTCTGAGGGCTCCGCCGGGCGCGTCGTCCGACCAGTGGAAGGAAAAGTCCTTCACCCGCTTCCCGTAAGTCCCACCGAATGCCGTACGCGTACACCGGCGACGCCGGCGACGAACTCGTCGCGTCCTACCGGGCGGACGAGTCGCCGTTCCCGACCGACGACGCTCGGTCCTACCCCCGGCGGGACTACCTGCGGGACGAACCGGCGCTGCTCAATCGGCTTCTCTTTCCCCGCTGCTGGAACGCCACCGACCTGCTGGACGACCCGGCGGCGACCCGCGACCTGCTGACCGAACTCGGGCGCTGTCTGCGCAAGGGCGTCGCGGCCTACGCGGGCGACGCCGACCCCGAATTGACCGCCGACCGTACGCTTGACCGACTGCCCGCCGTCCGGACCGCGCTCAAAAAGGACGTGGAGGCCGCCTACAAGGGCGACCCCGCGGCGAGGAGCTACTGCGAGATAATCCGCTCGTACCCCGGCTTTCACGCGGTACTGGCCCACCGGGTCGCACACATCCTCTATAACGCGGGCGCCGCCCAGTACGCCCGCGAACTCGCGGAGTACTCGAAGGTCGAGACGGGCATCGACATCCATCCGGGCGCGGCGATAGGCGGACACTTCTTCATCGACCACGGCACGGGCGTCGTGATAGGCGAGACAGCGACCGTGGGCGACTGGGCGCGCATCTATCAGAACGTCACCCTTGGCGCGCTCCACTTCGAGGAGGAGGAGGGCGAGGACAACGCGCTCGCGAAAGGGTACAAACGCCATCCCGACATCGGTGACCACGTCGTCATCGGCGCGGGGAGCAACGTGTTGGGCGCAATCGAGGTGGGCGACCACGTGAGCATCGGCGCGAACTCGTGGGTGACGGAGGACGTGCCCGACGACACGAGCGTGTTCGTCAGCGACCACCCCGAGCAGGAGCGCAAGCGACGGCGGCGGTGAGCGGGAGAATCGACTCATCGAGCGTGTTCCGAGGCCTCCTCCCGCTGGACCGACGGACCCTTTAGGACGGCGGGCGGGTAGCGGAGGTATGGAGACGCTCATCGTCGGCGCCGGGGAGATGGGCCGGTGGTTCGGCCGACTCGTCGGTGACCCGACGTTCGCGGACCGGGACCCGGCGGCGGCCGAACGGGCGGCCGACGCGCTCGACGGCGCGGACACGCTCGCCGTCGAGGAGGAGGGAACGTTCGAACTCGTCTGTATCGCCGTGCCGATTCCGGCCGCCACGGAGGCCATCGCGGCCCACGGCGGCCGGGCCGAGCGCGCAATCGTCGACGTGACTGGCGTGATGGAACCCGTCGTCGCGGCGATGGCGGCCGCCGCGCCCGACGTGGAGCGCGCGAGCCTCCATCCGCTCTTTTCGGCCGACGCAGCGCCGGGCAACGTCGCCGTCGCCGTCGAGGAGAGCGGCCCCGTCACGGCGTGGCTCCGCGACCGGCTTCGGGAGGAGGGAAACGAGTTGGTTCCCGTCGAACCGGCCGAACACGACGACGCGATGACGACGGTTCAGGGCCGCGCCCACGCCGCCGTGCTCGCGTTCGCGCTCGCGGCCGACGACGTTCCCGAGGGGCTCGAAACGCCCGTGTACGAGGACCTCAGGGAACTCGTCGACCGGATAACCGGGAACACGCCGCGCGTGTACGCCGACATTCAGGACGCGTTCGACGGCGCGAGCGACGTGGCAGAGATGGCACAGGCGCTCGCTGACGCCGACCACACCGGGTTTGAAGCCCTCTACGAGGATGCCGGACGCTAAACAGACGGTGCGGGACACGGCCCGCTACCTGCGGAACGTCCGCCCGCTTTCCCCCGAGGAGATAGCCGAGTACGTCGAGGGCGGCGCGCATCCCGCCGTCGTCTCGCAGTACCTCCGTGAACTCGCCGTCGACCTGTCGCTCGTGGAGCGCGACGACGGCACGTTCGTCCCGGCGCCGGAGCGCGCGCTCGAACCGACGTTTGAGGGCGTCGACGCGCTCCCGGAAGCGTGGAGCCGCGAACTGGAGGACGCGCTCGTGGAACATCACGGGGCCGACTGGCACCGCGGCGAGAGCGGCGCGAACATCGAGGGGCACATCCGAAAACTCAAGCGGGACTACTTCCGGCAGGCCGACGTGACCTACGACGCGGACGCCGCCGAGGCGTACGCCGTCTACCACCTGCCGAACTACTACGCCGTCGGCTCCTACGTGATAGACGAACTCGGGTCGGACGGGTTGCTCCCGGCGACGCTTCGGGTTCTCGATATCGGTGCGGGCGTCGGCGGCCCGGCGCTCGCGCTCCACGACTACTACTTCGGCGCGCCGGGCGAGGACGGCGGCGACGCGGGCGACGACCCGCCGCTCGTGGAGTACACCGCCGTCGAACCGAGCGCGAGCGCGGACGTGCTGGAGCGGTTCCTAGAGCACACCGACCGGAACTTCCACGCGGACGTCGAGCGGACGACGGTGGAGGCGTTCGAACCCGAGGCGGAGTACGACTTGGTGCTGTTCGGGAGCGTCCTCTCGGAGCTATCCGACCCCGAGGAACAGGCCGCGCGGGCGCTGGAGTGGGTGGCCGAGGACGGCACGCTCGGACTCATCGCGCCCGCGGACCTGGAGACGAGCACCGGCCTCAGGGAAGTCGAGCGCGAACTCGCGGACGAGCGCGGGGTAGCGAGCGTGTACGCGCCGACGGTCCGGCTCTGGGCGGACGAGCGGCCCACCGACAGGGGCTGGTCGTTCGACGAGCGCCCGGCGCTACAAACCCCTCCGTTCCAGGAGCGCCTCGCCGCCGCGAGCGACAACCCCGAGGAGATGACGAACACGACGGTGAAGTTCTCCCACTCCCTGCTTCGCCCCGACGGCACGCGGCGCCACGACATCGCGCTCGACGAGTCCGTCGTGGCGAAACTCGCGCACGCACAGCGTCACGTCGGGAGCCGGGTCGATTTCGTGCTCGCGAAGCTGAGCCAGAACCTCGCGGACCCGGACGCGAACCCGCTGTTCAAGGTGTCCGACGGCTCCGAGTCCACGGAGTGTTACGCCGTGCTCGTCGAGGAGTCCGCGCTGAACGAGGCGCTCGCGGCGGCCGACTACGGGGACCTACTCTCCCTCGAAAGTGCGCTCGTGCTCTGGAACGACGACGAGGAGGCGTACAACCTCGTCGTCGACGAGGAGACGCTCGTGGACGCGGTTTAGCTCTCGATGCCGGCCTGCTCCAGACAGTCCGTCACGAAATCGGAGAGATACTGCGTCGCGCCGGGGTCGAAGGAGACGACGATGCCCGCGTCCGGTTCGCAGACCAACTGCATGATGACGGCGTTCTCGAACACGTACACCGCGGCGTCCGCCTCCCCGAGCACGTCGGTGTGTGACTCCGCGCCGAGGACGCGCTCGTGGACGCCGGCGGCGTGGTCGAGGAGGCCGCTGAGTTCGTCGGGCGTGTACTCGCTCTGGAGGTCCTCCCGGACGTATATCATCCCGGGCCCGTCGGCGCTGTCCGGGGGCACGTTATAAATAGAGACGAATCGGAGGCTCTCACCGACCCGTTCCGAACAGTAGCGGGCGAGACGCTGTGCGCGCTCTCTCATAATCCACACTCTCCGCTATCGATTATAAAAACCGGCCATCGGCGCGAGCGGAGCGCTTTTCCACCCGCCCGCCGACGAACGGCTATGGCCGACGCCGCGCCGAACATCCTCCTCACGAACGACGACGGCATCGACAGCCCCGGCCTCCGGGCGCTCTACCGGGCGCTGAGCGACGTTGGCGACGTGACGGTCGTCGCGCCCGCCGAGGACCAGAGCGCCGTCGGGCGCGCGATGTCCGGGGAGGTCGGACTCCGGAGCCACGAGTTGGGCCACGCCATCGAGGGGACGCCGAGCGACTGCGTCGTCGCCGCGCTGGGGGCGCTGGACTGCGACCCCGACGTGGTCGTCTCGGGGTGTAACACCGGCGCAAACCTCGGGATGTACGTGCTCGGGCGCTCGGGGACGGTGAGCGCCGCCGTCGAGGCCGCGTTCTTCGACATCCCCGCCATCGCCGCCTCGCTGTACCTCCCGCCCGCCGACTTCGAGGAGCCACAGGAGCCGGCGGCGTACCACGAACCGGTCGCCGCGACGCGCTATCTCGTCGAGAACGCGCTCCCGGCCGGCGTGTTCGAGCACGCGGACTACCTGAACGTGAACGGCCCGCTCCCGCAGGATGGGGGCGCGCCGATGGTCGTGACGACGCCGTCGCACGCCTACGAGATGGACGCGACCCACGAGGGCGGCCGGGTCGTGCTCCACGACCGGATGTGGGACCGGATGGAGTCGGGCGACCTGCCGCCGGACGACGACAACGGGACGGACCGACACGCCGTCTCCGAGGGGAAGGTGAGCGTCTCGCCGCTCACGGCGCCTCACGGGAGCGAACACCACGAGGCGCTCGACGGGTTGGCCCAGACGTACCGGTAGCCCGTAATACCCGAACGGGAGAAGCGTCAGACGGGGAAACTCTTGTAGAGTCGCGTCGAAGCCAGGGCCGTGAGAACGAGTTTCAACATCCCCGACGACGTCATCGAGGAGTTCGACCGGGTGTGGCAAGAGCAGGAGATCGAAAACAGGTCGCGGGCGGTCAGGGAAGCGATGCTGGAGTACATCGAGGCGCACTCCCGCCTCGAAGAGACGAGCGGCGAAATCGTCGCGCTCGTCGCCTTCGATTACCGACACGAGGAAGTGATCCGGGAGCTTCACGCCGTCCAGCACGAGTACCAGGACGTCATTCTCAACACGAGTCACACCCATCAAGGGGAGTGGTGTCTCGAATCGCTGTTCTGCCGGGGGGAGGCCGAAAAAGTCCGCGACCTGACCTACCGACTCCGCGACTTCGACAGTGTGGGACGGGTGAAGGTGATGGTAATCAGGGATAGCGTCGAATAGTCACGCCGAGGTAACCACGGACGGATTTTGGGGAAGTACGCATCGTCGCGCCGGGAACGAACCGTTCTCGGACGCCAACACCGACGGTTCCTGTTCGGGGAGTGAACTATATCTACCCGGCGCACATCCGGTACCGTATGTCTCTTCGCTCGTCTATCCCCCTACAAATCACCGCCGTCCTCGTCTTTATCGGCGTGCTGTTTCTCGGTCTGGCGCTCCTGTTACCGCCCGGACTGGTAATCCTGATTGCCGGCGTTGGGGCGATGGCTCTCGTTTACTTCAGCGGGGTCGCCTACCTCCTCTCGAACCCCAGGTGGCTCCCGCCGCGCTTCGAAAAGCTACCCATTCTGCTGGGGGTACTGTTTCCGCTCCTCGTCACGGGCACGCTCCTGTACGCCTATCGGGGACTGCTGACGCCGAGTTCCGTCACCTTCGCGCTCGGACTGCTGTTCGTCTTTCTGTACTACTGGCTCGTCGTCCCGCTGGCGCTGTTTCAGACGTTCCAGCGCCAGAGCACAATCCCCGAACCGGAGGAGTGGCCGTCGATTGCCGTCGTTATTCCTGCGTACAACGAGGCGGGGTACATCGGGGAGTGTATCGACTCCATTCGCTCCGCCCGGTATCCCGGCCCGCGGTCGTTGATCGTCATCGACGACGGAAGCACCGACGGCACCTACGAGGAAGCGCGTCGGCACGCACCGCCGGAGGCGACAGTCCTGCGAACGGAGAACCAGGGGAAACACGCCGCGTTGAACCTGGCGCTCGAACACACGGACGCGGAGTACATTGTCTCGGTGGACGCGGACTCACACGTCCATCCCGACGCCCTCGTGGAGATGATTCGTCGGTTCTTCAGATACGACGACACGGGCGCGGTCGCCGGCAACGTCAAGGTGGCAAATCGCGGGTCGCTCATCACCGACCTCCAAGCGCTTGAGTACATCGTGGGAATCAACACGTTTCGGCGCGCGTTCGACCTGTTCGGGGCAGTCACCGTCGTTCCCGGGTCGCTGGGCGCGTTTCGTCGGGACGTCCTCGACGAAGTGGGCGGGTACAGCCCCGACACGGTCACGGAGGATTTCGATTTGACGATCGAGATTCTGCGAAGCGGCTACAACATCCGCGCGAGCACCGGCATCGTCTACACGGAAGCGCCCGACACGTGGCGGGACCTCTACGTACAGCGGCGACGGTGGTTCCAGGGCAACCTCCAGACGCTCAGCAAGCACCGGAACGTGTTCGTCAACAACTCCTACGGGTTGCTCCACCGCGTTGCCCTGCCGTACGTGTTCCTGTCGATGTCTATCCTCCCGCTCCTGGGACTGCTGATTCTGGGCCTCATCGTGGCCTCCCTGTTCACGGGCGCGACGGAGTTGTTCGTCACGCTCGCCGTGTTCTTCGTGCTCCTACAGGTGCTTCTCGCGATTCTGGCGATTCAGATAGAGGGCGACGACCTCCGGTTGGCAGTACTCGCGCCGCTGATGCTGTTCGGCTATAAGCAGTTCCTCGATATCACGCTGATACGGAGCGTCTACGGCCTGTTCAGGAACCCGGACCGGACGTGGCTCCGGCCCGCCCGCATCAGACAGCGGGACGCGTCCACGGCCGACGGGGAGACGCCGGCGGGAACGGCCGGTGGGCAGTCGAGTGACGGGACCCAACAGGAGGAGTAACCCGCGTTCCTGTCGTCCTCTACTGACTCTCCCCCTGCTCAACTTCGTTCAGTTCTACTGGCAAGTCCGAAACAGGGTTTGACTGTCGAATAGAGCCCCAAAATATTTAATTTCTGTTATTATTTACTGGCTTACTTATATGCTTGTAAACCATTTATAAACTAGATATGGACAGAACCCCGAACGATGCGAGAGACCTGACCGGGCGGAGTGGCGCTAACGCTGGAGCGACGAGGCGAGCGGTGCTTGCCGCCGGCGGAGCGCTCACACTCAGCGCACTCGCCGGCTGTTCCGCGCTCGACGGACTCGTCGACCGCGGCGCCCAGCAAGTGCTCGGGACGACGGTGTCCTCGCCATCGGCGTTCTACCCCGGACGGTCGCCGTTGGCCGGGTCGGCCAGTAGCGCCAGCACCGACGGGCCCGCCGGCGGAACCAGGGCCTTCCGTACCAGTGTGGGGGACATTGAGCACGTGCCGGCGACGGTCCAAGTCGAAGGCCGGGAGTTCGACCTCGAAGGCTGGTCGACGAGCGGCACCACGAATGGGCAGGACTACAACTCCTCTCGGTCGAACAAACCGAGAAGCGAGTGGTGGGCCGGCCCCGACGACGACGACAGCGACGGGGACGGGTACGGAGACACGCTCGTGGCGATACAGGACATCGAACTGGGGTTGTTGGGCCACGCTGTGACCGCAGCGGGCGCCGTGGAGCGACGCGACCGGGACGAAGCCACCGTTTCCCTCGATGCGTTCATCAACGCGACCACGAAGGCGCTGAAGAAGGGCGACCGAATCGACAGGTGTGACACCGATGTCTGTGGAACGACTCGTGAGAACATGGCGAGCGCGGAGGAAAACGCTCGGGCCGCACGGAACGCCGTCGACGACGGTGACTGGGACACCGCTGGTGCCGAACTCGCGGCCGTCGAGGCGTTCGTCCTCAGCGACATCGAACTCCTTGACGACGAACTCGTCGAGCGCCGTCCCGGCCGGCCACGGTTCAGCGACATTAGTGCGTATATGCGAGCGGAACCGACCATCGGTGAGCGCTTCACGGTCTGTCTGCCCGACGCCAAACTGCCGGGCGACCGCGGGTCGCTGGCAGAAGAGCTCACACCCGGACGAGTCCTCAGCTACTTCGCCGCATCGTACGAGGAAGACGACCGACACACGCCGTTCCACGACAGATATGACACAGGGTGCTGCTTCGATTACAGCAACGATGGCTGTCTCCGGGCCGATGGACCGGTGTCGCTCCATCGGAATCTCGCCTGTCAGACGATACTCTCAGCGAAACTCGACACCTATCGCACCGAAAACCGGGGGATAACCGGCGACAGTACCGAGGATGGTGCTGTCGTCAGTGGTGCCCCGACGTCGGCTGACACCGATGGGAAGTGCGTCTTCGTCGCGGGCGACGGCACGCTCCGCGAGCCGACGAGCCTCGATTCGTGGGGGTCGCCGGTCGTCCTGGACAGCGATTCGGACGACGACGGCCTCTTGGAATCGGTGAGCACGACGCTGGTCTGTCCCGTCGCGGTGACGCCGGAGGACTGCCCGTGCCCGTTGCCCGGGTTGTTCTACGTCCGGCGGATTGTCCACGACGACCAGATTATCTTCGCCGGCGGGTGGATGCTCGACGAAGGTGCCCTCTACGAGGATTCAGCGACGCTCCTGTTCGACGGGGGGGCGACCGAGGTCGCGAGCGTGACCAAAGCGGACGTCGAGAGCGACGACTTGGATAGCCGTATCGTCGAGCAGTTCTCCCGCGACCGGAGCCAATACGGGTCTGTAGTGGTCGGGGGCGAAATCGACGACGCCGATGATGTTCCAGACGCGCTCGCGGCCGTCGGCGGGAAGAAAGGGTATGACATCTACCTACACAAAAAACAGCACCCAGAATCCGATGATAGCGGTAGTTCCGACGGGGGGATTTACGCGAGTGTGAACGCATTGGACGCCCCGCTCGTCCATCTGGCCGGGGCGGGAAAGCTATCGGAGAGCGAAAAGCGCGTCGCGACGGGCAGAATCGAGACGGGGGTGATAAACTCCGGCGAGGAAGTCGATATCCTGGGTATGGGAGCCGAAAAATAAGTTATCTGCTTCCCGCTCCCGCCGTGGTCGCAGCACCCGGCATCCGAGCCTCCTTACCGGCTCTCTCTCTGTTCGACCTTGTTCAACTCGATGAGCAGTCGGAACACCGCCTTCACGAGATTCGCGTCCACGTCGTATCGGTCCGCGAACTCGCCGGCGCGCTCCATCACGGCCTCCTCCTGGCTCTCGTCGGTGGTCGGCAGGTTCTGGGCCTCCTTGACCGCGGCGATGGACTCCGCGACGTACGTGCGGCGGGCGATGAGTTCCACGATATCCTTGTCTATCGCCCGTATCTCCGCGCGCAGTTCGTCGAGGTCCATCTCGTCGGTCAGCGGCGTCTCCTCGTCGGGTGGTGAGTTCGGGCTCATAGCGTTCGTGCTCCCTCGGTCTGTGTTCGCGTCAGCCACGTCGTTCCCTCGCGTTCGTCCCAGCGGTCCTGTAGCGTTTCGAGCGCGCCGCGCTCCCCGACGGCGACGTAACTCGGCCCCGTCCCGGAGAGCGAGACGCCCTCCGCGTCGGGGAGCGCCTCCACCAGCGGGTCCGCCGGGCGTTCGAGCGCGCCACAGAAGGCGAAGCCGTTGACCGTCATCGCCGTGGCGTAGCGCCCCGCGAGCGCGAGTTCCCGGACCAGGTCGGCCATCGGTGCGATGCGAGCACACCGCTCGGCGTCGGCATCGGCGGAGAACGCCTGTTCCGGCGGCGTCCAGACGAGCGCGTTCCAGTCCACCTCGTCGCGGACGAGCAGCGTGTCGGTGTCGTTCTCGGTGACGGTGAGGCCGCCGAGCATCGAGGCCGACGCGTCGTCGAACGCCCCGGTGACGGTGACGCCCACGTCGCGGGCCGCCTCGACGCCCATCTTGGCCGCCGCCTCGCGGGTCACGTCCTCCGCCGTTCCGAGCGCCGAGAGCGTCGCGAGCACGGTGGCGTTCGCGGCGGCGGAGGAGGACTTCAGCCCCGAGGCCATCGGCACCTCCGAGTCGGTGTGGACCGTACCGCCCGTGTAGTCGCTGTCGGAGAGGACGCGCTCGACGCAGCGCTCGACGAGTCGGGTGTCGGCGTCCGCGTGCCCCGCAACGGAGCCGGACACCGTCCCGGTGTCGTCCACGCTCACCGCGGCCTCCACGTAGCGCTCGATGGCGAACGCGGAGCCGGTGCCCGTCGCGAGGGCGTTGAGTACGGTCCCTGCGGCGGGCGCTTCGGCGCGGCCGTCCATACGCGGGTACTGTCCGAGCGAGTATTTACGACTGGCGGTACCACGCCGCGTTCCCGCTCCTTCCGTTCGCGAGGCCGCGTTCCCACGCGTTGCCACCGCGGCGTGCCGCGTCCGCGACGCTTTTGAGCGCCGCGGTTGAACTGTGCGTAATGAGCGCCCGGAACGACGTATCCCCGAGCACGCTCGGCGTCGACCTCGTGGAGGACGGCGTCGTCGTCGAGTACCTCGACGGTCGGGAAGTGTTTTACAACGGCGTCCCGGCGAAACAGGAAGGGACGGTCCGCTGTCACCCCGGCAAGGAGGTACAGGTACTCGTCACCGACCCGACGGAGACGGAGGGGGTGCTGGTGTACGTCAACGACCTGAACACCCACGATGAGATTCTCGAACAGACGGGCGTCGGCCGCGTCCTGCTTGACTCCGGCGAGGAGGAGGACCTGTTCCCCGGCGTGACGGTGCGCGCCGACGGTCACGCCATCGAAGTCGAGGCGGACCCGGAGACGGCGCGCGGGCGGGTGTTCGTCTTCGAGGAGGACGAACTGGGGGAGCGCTCCTTCGAACTCGTATAGAAAGCCCTCGCGCGGCGCCCCACAGGAGGGCGCCGCGCTCGCCCTTTTCATGTCCACCAGGGCCGCGCCTGTCGGCGCGGCCGCGGTTGATTCCGCGGCGCTCTCCGCGACCGCAC
>Ga0207719_100358_pt1 | contig 29794 bp, 39 predicted proteins | sample A23P1SouthBayCA_2_FD_187279 | JGI IMG/M metagenome (GOLD analysis project Ga0207719, IMG submission 187279) | Aerobic enrichment media microbial communities from Eden Landing Ponds, California, USA - A23 P3 (3) (SPAdes) | ecosystem: Environmental > Aquatic > Marine > Unclassified | place... | reverse complement strand
TTCACGGAGTTGCTCTTCGGATTCCCCGTAGTACTTCGACATAATCTCGGGGCCCGAGATGGTGTGGAAGGAGGCGTCGATCTCGTTGGCGACGGCCTTCGCGATCAGCGTCTTGCCGGTCCCCGGCGGGCCGTGGAGTAAGACGCCCTTCGGCGGCTCGATCCCGAGCCGCTGGAACAGTTCGGGGTGCCGCATCGGAAGCTCGATCATCTCGCGGACCTGTTCGAGCTCTCGGTCGAGGCCGCCGATGTCCTCGTAGGTCACCGAGGGCGTCTCGCTCTCGGCTTCCTCTGCGGACTGGATCTCCTCGGCGGGCGTCTGGCTGATCGACACTTCGGTCGAGTCAGTGACGACGACCGTGCCGCTGGGCTCGGTCGAGGCGATCTTCAGGGGTATCGGCTGATTCGAGGAGGTCATAAAGCCGAACCCGAACGGCACGCGGATGTTCTGTCCCTGCGTGACGGGCTGGCCGGCGAGCTTGTCGCGGAGGTGTGCGCCGATGTTGCCGCTGATCCGGAGGTTCTGCGGGAGGGCCACAGAGACGTGTTTGGCAGGCTTGATGTCTGCTTTCTCGACTTCGACGCGGTCGTCGATGCCGACGTTCGCCTGCTGGCGGAGTCGGCCGTCGATGCGGATTACGCCGGTGCCGCTGTCCTCGGGGTAGCCTGGCCAGACCCGAGCGATGGCGGTGCCGCCGTTGCCGTCGATGCGGATGTAGTCACCGCCTTCGAGGCCGAGCTCTTCGGCCGCCTCGCGGTCGATCGCCGCGAGGCCGCGTCCGGCGTCCTTCTGCTTGAGCGGTTTGACCGTGAGGTTCATTTTTCGACCGTGATCGTGAGTACGCCGTTGTTCGTCGCAACCGATGCCTCCTCACCGGGGAGTTCGAACTCCGTCTCGGAGACCTGCTCGCCCGTGTCGGCCACGACGATCGCAGTCGTACCGACGATGTCGACGTCGATGTCATCGGAGGCGAGGCCGACGTCCGCGGCGAGAACCCAGCAGTCGTCGTACTCGTACCGGCGGACGATCCGCTCGTTTTCACCGGCTAATTGTTTGCTACTCATTGGTGTTCCTAACTCCAAGTTAGTCGCGTAGATATTTAAATCTGTCGCGCACAAAACGCATCACTGCGGAGGGTATACCGAAATAACGGTTGAATTGCGATTCGGGGTGTGCGTCGGCTCCCGGTGACGCCGTCGATTCGCTACGCGACCGCGCTGAGGGTTTATATCGCCGCCAGTCCAACGAAACAGTATGCAAACCGTGACACATCACGGCCGAGAGACGGCCTACCGGACGTTCGATCGGGGGGCGAACGGCCCGACGATCCTCGCCGTCCACGGCAGCGGCGGCACGCACCGCGTCTGGACCCCGCAGTCGAAACTCGCGACCGAGTTCCAGTTCGCTGCGCTCGATTTGAGCGGTCACGGCGAAAGCGAGGACGTCTCGGCCGAACCTGGGTACGAAGCCCTCTCCGCGTACGTAGACGACGTCGTCGCGGTCGCAGAGGCCGTCGACGCGGACGTCCTCCTCGGGAACTCGCTCGGTGGGGCGGTCGTACTCACGACGCTCTTGGAGCGTGACCTCGACGTCTCGGAAACGATCCTCGCAGGGGCTGGCGCGCGACTACCGGTCCTCGACGACCTCCTTCGGTGGGTTTCAGCGGACTTCGAGCGCGTCCTCGAGTTCTTCCACGAGCCCGATCACCTCTTTCACGACGCCGACGACGCCACGCTGGAGCTGTCGCAGGCGGCGCTTCGCGAGACGGGGGGCGACATCCTCGAACGGGACTTCCGGACGGCCCACGCCTTCGACGTTCGCGGCAAACTCTCGGCGATCGACGTGCCGACGCTCGCGCTCGTCGGCGAATACGACCGGCTCACGCCTCCGTACTACCACGAACAACTCTGTACCGAACTGCCGGACTGCGAGATGTCCATTCTCGACGACGCCGCACACCTCGCGATGTTAGAGGTTCCGGAACAGTTCAACGACGCCGTCAGCGGGTTCCTGACGGAGTGACAACGGGGCTCGTCCCCACTCTTATCGACTGTCTGCGGACGCAACCAACTCCCGGATGTGTTCTCCGCTTAACTGTCTTCTTCGGGTGGGAACTCGCCGGAGGCGACCGCGTCGCGGTACGCTTCGACGGCGTCGGACATCTCCTCGCGGAGCGAGCCGAACCGGCGTGCGAACGGCGGCGAGCGCTCGCTCAGCCCCAAGACGTCGTCGACGACGAGCACCTGCCCGTCACAGTCGGGGCCGGCCCCGATTCCGATCGTCGGAATGTCGAGATCTGCGGTGATGCGTGCCGCCAGCGACGCGGGCACGTGTTCGAGGACCACCGAGAAAGCACCGGCCTCGGCGTGACGCTTCGCGAGGTCGTGAATCCGCTCGGCGTCTTCGGCACCCGTGCCCTGCTTCTCGTAGCCGAGTTCCTTGACCCGCTGCGGCGTCAGCCCCACGTGCGCCATCACCGGAATCCCCAACTGAACGAGTCGCTCGGTGAGTTCGACGGTGTGTTCGCCGGACTCGATCTTCACCGCGTCGACGCCGCCCTCCTTCAGCAACCGCCCGCAGTTGCGGACGCTCTCGCTCTCGTCGACGCCGACGGAGAGGAACGGCAGGTCGGCGACGACGAGCGCTTCGTCGGTCGCGCGGGCGACTGCAGCGCTCCGGGAGGCGATCTCGTCGTAGGTCACTGGGAGCGTCGAGTCGTAACCCAGCGCGGTGTCACCGACGCTGTCGCCGACGAGGACCACGTCGATGCCCGCCTCCTCGACGACGGCGGCTGTCGTCGCATCGTACGCCGTCAGCATCGTGATCGGCTGTGCGTCGGAACCGGCTCGCTCGCGGATGTCGCGTACCGTCGTCACAGGCCGAGGTCGTCGTCAGCGCGATTAAATCGTTCGTTGCCGGCGAGCGACGGCCGAGGTCTGCTCTGCAGGCCGACGCAAATCGGCACCGCTTTTGCGCGGCCGACGAAGGCTCGAACGTGCAACCAGTCGAGACGTCCGATCCCGAGGGTGTCGATTACGGGTGGGTGATGCAGACCACGTTCGTGCTCACCATCGTCGTCGGCGCGCCGGTCGTCGCCGCGCTCTCGGTCCAGACGACCCTGCCAACCTGGGGTGCGCGCGTCGAGTTCGCGATCCGAGTGGGCGCGGTGGTCTGGATCGTCGTCGCCCTCGCGGTCTTCCTCTACGCGCGGCGGTTCGACGCCGGCGACGGCGGTCGCGACCCCGACGAGATCCCCGACAGCGACGACTGACCGGGGCAGGAGATCGGTCTCCGGGTCGGCACTCGCTGTCGTCGGCCCGGCGCCCCGTCGGAAGGCCTTTTACCCGAGTCACCGACTCTCGGATATGATCGACGAGACCATAGCGGAGATCCGAGAGATGCAGACACACAGTTCGTCGGTCGTCGCCGTGAAGGCGACACGGGCGCTCTCGGAGCTCATAGAGCGCGATCACGCCACCGTCGAGGAGTTCGAGCGCGACCTCGAACGCAACGTGAGCGCGCTCAAGCGCGCGAACCCCTCGCACGCGTCGCTGTTCAACGCGATGCAGACCGTCCTGGTCAACGTCGTCGATCGGGAGGACACCGTCGCGGAGGCGAAGTCGCTCCTCGAAGACGTGATCGACCGAGTCGTCGAAGACGTCCAGCAGGGGAAATCTCGCGCGGCGCAAAACGCCGTTTCGATCTTCGAGGACGGCGAGACGTTCCTCACGCACGACTTCTCGTCGACGGTTCTCGAAGCGGTCGAGACGACTGCAGCGGACGGCAACGACCTCACGGCGTACGTCACGGAAGCCCGTCCGCGGTTCCTCGGTCGGAAGACGGCACGCCGCCTCGCCGAGGTCGACGGCGTCGACACGCATCTGATGGTCGACGGTGCGGCCGGGACCTTCCTCGAAGACTGCGACCGCGTCGTCGTCGGGATGGACTGCATCGTCGAGGACACGCTGTACAACCGCGTCGGCACGTACCCGATCGTCGCGACCGCGAACCGCCTGGACGTCCCCGTGACGGTCGTCGGCTCGGCGGCGAAGATCGTCGACGACGGCTTCGTCTTCGAGAACGAGTTCCGCTCGCCCGCGGAGGTCTCGCTCGAACCGATCGAGGACGTCGTAATCGAGAACCCCGCCTACGACGCGACGCCCGTGGAACTGGTCGACGAAGTGATCACGGACAACGGCGTCGAGAACCTCTAGATCGCTCGGGAGGAGTCACTCACCGACGACGGACCGACGGAAGAAATCGGCGAACTTCTCGCGAAGCGAGGAGCCGTCGCCGAGGCGAAGGTAGTACGCGTCGCCGCCGTCCTCGTAGTAGCCGGTGATCCGCCGCTGGATCTCGAAGCCGAGGTGGTCGTAAAACGAGAGTGCGGACTCGTTGGTCGCCCGGGCGTGACAGGAGATCGAATCGTGCTCCTGGAGCGCGGCGGCGACGAGCCGCTTGCCATAGCCTTCGCCGCGATGTTCCGGCGAGACCGCGAGAAACAGAATGTAACCGTCCCGGCGAACCGACGCGAAGCCGACGAGTTCTTCCTCCTCGTAGAGCAGGTGATCGCGCGCGCGCCGGTAGGCGTCGACGAAGAACGTCCGGCGCTGTTTGAGTACCCCCTCGCGCGTTCGGATGCGCTCTTTCAGGTCCCACGCGTCTTCGGCGTACTCCGCGGAACCTGGGGCGTCCACCCGCATCTCGACGTTGACGCTCACGCGCTTGAATAGAACCACGACCGATATAATTCCTCCGTCGACTCCTAATGCTGCCGGCCGGCCCGACGTCGTCGTAACGCGCCACTCAAAGCAAGACGACGAGCGCGAGCGCGACGAAGACCGCGCCGGTCAACGCGACCTGCACGACGGTCGAGGCGAGCACGCCGACGGTCGAGTACAGCGCCACGCGGAGCCCCGCCTCGGCATCGGCGTGCTGGGCGAACTCGACGGCGAAGACGGTCGCTGCGAGTCCGAGCACGAACCCGATCGGACCAGCGATGAGAAGGAGTACAAGGCCGACAAGCACAGCCGCGGCCGTCGTGAGGGCCGAGGCCCCACCGGCCCGCGCGGCGATCGCCCCGCCGAAGTAGTCGACGAGCATCGTGAGCAGGCCGACGCCGACCAGGACGGCCACGAGGAGGACTGACGGCTCCGCGTAGCCGGTCGACCACCAGTAGACGAGAACGCCGACGACCGAGAGCAATCCGCCGGGTACGAGAGGCAGCACCGCGCCGAGGACGCCGAGGGCGACGAGCCCGAGCGCGAGCCAGGTGAGCGGCTCCATACGGAGACGACGTCGCCGACGGTGATGAACGCGGCGGACCGAGCGGGAACGCTAGTCCTCGAACCGCGCACGCTCGGTCGCGACGACGTCGACGCCAGCCCCGTACCGATCCACGAGCGCCTCACAGGCAGCGCCGAACGACCGCATACACTGACGCGTCGAGACGTAGCCGAGTTCGTCGGCGGCGACTTCCCAGGGCTGGGCTTGCAGCACTTTCCGGACGAGCAGGCGCTCTTCTCGGGCGGTCAGCGTTCGAGCCGCCTGTCCGCCGTCGTCGGTCGCTCCACCGACGAGTGCGTGAAGCGCGAGCCGACGGAACGCCCCCGGTGCAGTGGCGTACTGTCCGGGTCCCGACGCGGCCCCGACGACGACGCGCCACTCGCGATCCGAGAGATCGGGTGTACCTCGGCCGACTTCCTCGTCCACCGAGCAGGCCGCGAGCGTCCCCCGGACGACGTCGGGGTCGGCGTCACGGAGTTGATCGACGAGCACGTCGGGCACCCGATCACGGAACCACCGCGCGTGACGGTCACACAGCGCCCTGCCCGCGTCCGAAAGCGGGTCGAGCATCAGCGCGGAGTACTCTCCGCTGGATGTGTTTCGCGTCGTCGCGAGATGGACCGTCTCGTAGCCGTTCTCGGCCCAAAAGGAGAGCAGCTCCGGTGTCGCGCCGTAGCCGACGCCCAGGTAGTCCGCCACACTCTCGAACTCGGCGCGGATCTCCGCCAGCAGCGTCGAGCCGAGTCCCCGCGAGCGCGCGGCGTGGTGGGTCGCGATCCGAACGACGCGGTAGCCGACTGGCACGCCGGCGTCCTCGTCGCGGAGTTGGCTCGTGAACACGTCCGGCAGCATATTCCCGCGGACGCGCTCGCCCTCGTACATCGCGCGGCGCGTCGCCGCGTCGAGGCCGCCCTCCCGCGCGAGCAGGGCGACGCTGACGACGTGTCCCGCGTGTTCGAGGACGCGAACGCGGAGATTTGGCGCGTCCAGCAGACGCGCGAGGTCGTCCGGCTCGGTCCGGTAGTGTGCGAGCACGAGCAGTCCGAACACTTCCCGAAGCAGGTGCTCGTCAGTGGCGAGTTCGTCCGCCGTGAGCGTCCGGTAGTCGACCGACGACGGCGACGCGTCGGCGACGAGCCCGTCGACCGGCGGGCGGGCGTCCAACAGCAGCGCGCGGAACGCCCACGTCTCCACAGGGTCGTTCGGCGCGTAGCGGATCGGCTCACCGAGCGACACGTCGACGACGTCGTGATCGGCCTCGATCAACTGCTCGCGAAACCGCACCGAGAAGCCCCGACCGGTTCCTTCGTATCCGTGGACGGTCGTAAAGAACGCCACCGAGGGCGCGTCGAGGAACGCCGAGAGGAGCCTGACGGGGATCGCGGCAGCCTCGTCGACGAGGACGACGTCGGGATCGCCTGGGAGAGTTGCCGCCTCGGTCGGTGAGCGGAAGCGAACGCGACCGCCGCTCGTCGTTCGGAGATCCCAGTCCTCCTCGGACGCAAGCAAATCGAGATCTGCAAACAGCTCTCGCGCCCGCGCGAACACGTCGGCGGCGTTCCGCCGGTCCGGCGCCGTGACGAGGACGTCGCGTCCGGCCGCCGCGAGCGACGCCCCCGCGAGTCCCGCCGCGCTCGATTTCCCGCGGCCGCGATCGGCTTCGACGACGACGGCCTGCTTTTCGTCTGTTTCACGCCGCGCTACTGCCTCCAGCGCGTGGAGTGCGCGTGACTGGTCTGTGGTCACACAGGCCTCGTAGGCCGCCTGCGGGAATACGCGGGTCCCGGCCCGCGGCGGTGTCGGCGACGAGCGGACCGGCGCGTCGTCGTCGGCCGCGCCACGGCGTTCGATCGTTCCGGCGTCGACGTCGACGATCGCGACCCCTGGGTGATCCCGGAGCGTCGCGACGAGGCGCTCGCGGAACCGTCCGCCGACCTCGTCGACATCGTACGGTGGCACCGCGAGGGACGACTCGAAAGAGCCCGGCCGCTCCGGCCAGGCGTCGAGCGGCGGCGCGAGGAGGATAAAGAGGCCGCCGCCGTCGACAGTGCCGACGAGTCGTCCGAGGACGTTCGGCGAGAACGACTCGTGGGCGTCACAGACGACGGCCGTCCGCGTCGTGCCGAGGAGTTCGCGCGCCTGTTTCGGATCCACGCGGTCGAATTTGAACCCCTCGCGCGTCGTAACGAGCGTCGTCTCCGACGTGGAGATCTCGGCTCCCTCGATGGCGTCGTAGGCGGCGTCGATACCGGCGTCCCGATCGCCCGCGAGGACGAGCAGGCGCCGGTGGTCGGTCCGACGCGCCGCCGCGCGGAGGTCTGCGGCGAGGGCGGCAACGTTCATACGCCGGGATTGGGACGCGTGAGTAAGGGAATTGCGCTCGGTCGCGGCGGGGCGAGTCGCATCGATCCGAACGGGCTCTCGCCAATCGGGGGACCGCGTGTGCCGGTTTGCCACGGCAGGACGCCATTGAAAGCGCTTTTATGGCATCCCGAGTTATCCAGGAGTACAGCCTGCCCGGGGTTGATGATGCTCCTCGCCGTCAGGGAAATCCGCTTTCGAGGACCGTTGTCCTCGGCACTCGCCGGCGGGGCAGTCGAGCCCGCGAGCAGGAGAGGTGAACAACCAATGCCAGTTTACGTAGAATTCGACGTCCCAGCCGACCTCGCAGAGGACGCCCTCGAGGCCCTCGAGGTCGCCCGAGATACCGGTACAGTAAAGAAAGGAACCAACGAGACGACCAAAGCCGTCGAGCGCGGCACCGCCGAGCTCGTCTTCGTTGCCGAAGACGTCTCGCCCGAAGAGATCGTGATGCACCTGCCCGAACTCGCAGACGAGAAGGGCATCCCCTACGTCTTCATCGAGACGCAGGACGAAGTCGGTCAGGCCGCCGGCCTCGAAGTCGGCTCGGCCGCCGCTGCCATCGTCGACGCGGGCGAGTCCCAGAGTCAGGTCGAAGACATCGCCGCGAAGGTCGAGGAACTGCGGTAAGCGACGATGAGCGCAGAAGAGACCGCCAGCGACTCGACGTCCGCGGAGGTCATCGAGATCGTTGGCAAGACAGGGATGCACGGCGAGGCCATGCAGGTCAAGTGCCGCATCCGCGAGGGCTCGAACCAGGGCCGCATCATCACCCGAAACGTCCTGGGTCCCGTCCGAGAGGGCGACATCCTTCAGCTCCGCGAGACGCAGCGCGACGCCGACTCCATCGGAGGTCGATAACCAATGGTCGAAACGCGTACGTGTGATTACACCGGCGAGGAGATCGAACCCGGCACGGGCACGATGCTCGTGAAGAACGACGGAACGATCCTCCACTTCGTGGACTCGAAGGCCGAGAAGAACTACCGTCTCGGTCGCGAGCCCCGCGATCTGGAGTGGACCGAAGCAGGTAGCGCCACCGAGGGCGAACAGTGAGCAACGACGAGCGCACCTTCGTGATGGTCAAGCCCGACGGCGTCCAGCGCGGGCTGATCGGGGAGATCGTCTCCCGCTTCGAGGAGCGCGGTCTGAAGCTCGTCGGCGGGAAGTTCATCCAGATCGATCAGGATCTCGCTCACGACCACTACGGTGAACACGAGGACAAGCCGTTCTTCGACGACCTCGTCGAGTTCATCACCTCTGGTCCGGTCTTCGCGATGGTCTGGGAAGGCGCGGACGCGACCCGTCAGGTCCGTTCGATGGTCGGCGAGACCGACCCCGCCGAGTCCGACCCCGGTACGATCCGCGGCGACTTCGGTCTCGACCTCGGTCGCAACGTCATCCACGCCTCGGACCACGAGGACGAGGGTGCGAACGAACGCGAGATCGACCTCTTCTTCGACGAGGACGAACTGCTCGACTACGAGCGGATCGACGCGGCCTGGCTGTACGAATAACGCGGCCACACGCTCTCTCGCTCTCGCTTTCTGCGCCTCGCCAGCGGCGCGTCGCGGTCGGCCCCGCCCGACGGCCCCACGCGGCTCTCACCGACTGGGAGCGACCGCGTCCCTCTTTTTTCACCAGTTCCTAGCGACGGCTATGCGCAGTAACTGTACGAAACTGATGGCGGCATCGACGATGATCTTCGGCCTCGTCGGGGCGCTGTTCCCGCGTCGCGTCCTCGACCTCGCCGAGCGATTCGTCCTCGTCGGCTACGAGAACCCCGAAGATCTCGAACCCTCGGAGTGGTACGTCTCGGCGACGCGCGCGCAGTCCGCACTTTCGGCGCTCGCCGGCGGCGTCGTCCTCGCGCTCGAATACGGCTCTACGTGCGGTAGCGATAGCGACGAGGACACCGAAGACGCCGAGTAAACGCGACGCGTCGCAGCGGTGGCGCATCTTTTCGCTGAATACCGAGACCACTGAGCCGTCGAACGAAGCGCGTCGTGTATGAAAAAGCAGACCGGAAACAGTGCTTCGGTTACGCCTGCGGCGCGGTCACGTCGATTTCGCCGGCGTCGAGTTCGGCCTCGACTTCGCGGGCGGCCTGGACCATATTCTCGATCTTCTGGTAGGCGACCTCACGCGGCAGGAGCTTCACGCCGCAGTCCGGTGAGATAGTGAGTCGCTCCGGCGGGACGACCTTCAGGCCCTGCTTGATGTTGCGCTTGATCTCCTCGACGGATTCGACTTCCGCGTCGTGAACGTCGACGACGCCGAGCGCGAGATCCGGCTCGAACGCCGGCTCCTGGAACACGTCGATCTGCTCGTAGCCGTCGTTACAGAGTTCGACGTCGAACTCGTCGATCGGGAAGTCGTTGATCTCGGGGTAGATCCGCGAGTAGTCGCCATAGCAGACGTGCAGCCCGATGCGGACGTCCTCGGAGATGCCGTCGACGATCCGTTCGAGCGACTCGCCGACGATCGCGTGGTCGTCCGGCGTCGTCGCCAGCGCGGGCTCGTCGATCTGGATGTAGCGCGCGCCGGCGTCGACGAGCTGTTCGATCTCCTCGTTGACGAGGTCCGCGAGGTCGTACGCGAGCGCTTCCTCGTCCTCGTAGGCCTCGTTGAACGACCAGCGGGCGAGGGTGTACGGCCCCGTGATCGGAACCTTCACCGGCTTCGTGGCGACGTTCGAGGTGAACTCGAATTCGTCGACGAGCCACGGTTCGTCGTACTCGACCGCCGAGACGACGGAGGGCTTGTCGAAGTAGTTGTGGCCCCACACTTTCACCGGGCCGTTGAACTCGTAGCCGGGGATCCGGTGGGCGAAGTACTCGACCATCTCCTCGCGGCGCATCTCGCCGTCGACGACGGTGTCGAGACCCGTTCGTTCGTGTTCTTCGGTGATGAGGCGGGCCGCGTCGTCGTGGGCTTCCTCGAGGTCCTCCGCGTCGAACTTTGATTCGGGGTCTTCCGAGAGTTCGCGCACGCGGTTGAGCCACTTCGGTTTGGGGTAGCTCCCGACGACGGTCGTCAGGAGGAAGTGATCGGCGTCGTGGTCGTCCGGGCGGAACTGCTCGCGGTTGTCGGCGTGACGCGTCATTCGGCGCTCACCTCCGCGTCGAGGTCGGCGGCTGCCGCGAGGGCGGCGAGTTTATCCTGGTGTTTGTTCACGGGCAGATAGAACGGTTCGGTGTTCGTACTCAGATACACGGTTTCGAGGTCGGTGGCGGGGAGCTGCTCTTCGAACCACTCGACGCGTTCGCGGAGCGTCTCGGGCGATTCGACGAGCGTGTTCTGTCCGTCCGAGAGGCCGAGCGCGACGTCGTCGGTGACGCCGTACTCGCTGGCGTTGTAGACTGTCTGTTCGCGGTCGCCGGCGACGACGTCGAGGCCGACCGCCGAGACGTCCGCGTCCAGCAGGTGCGCGTAGGTTTTCTCGTCGAGCGCGCCGAAGTACGTGTGGACGACGACGTCGGCGTCGGTTGCGCCCGCGACGGCGTCGATCGCTTCGGGGACGGCTCCGGCGAGGTCGTCGTCGGGTGCGGACTCCACGAGCGAGGGCTCTAAGAGGAACAGCGTCTCGTGCTCGGGGAACGCCTCGACTTCGCCGCCGAGGAACTCCGCGATGGCCGAGAGGAACGTCTCCGCGTCGCCGTAGTGTTCGTCGGTCGCCAGATCCGCGAGCGAGTACGGGCCGGGGAGAACCGCCTGCAGCGGTGCGGCGTCGTCGAGCAGTTCGGACGCCTGCTCTAATTCGGCCGCAACGTCACCGGAGAGAGTCAGATTGTCGACGACGCGCGGGTCGCGATAGAAGTTGTTGTTGTCGTAGTAGCGGACGATGCCGCCGGTCTCGACGTTGTCGTGGACCGTGAGGGGGTGTGCGATCATATCGTCCCAGCGGAGCTGTCCCTCGACCGCGCGGTCGAGGCCGGCGTCGAGTTGGTCGTCGACGACTTCCGACCGCGCGTTTTCGTACGTGGAGACGATCGCTTCGGACTCGTCGCCGGAGATCAGATCGCCTTTCTGGTGTCCTTTGAGGTCCGATAGGTCCGACTTCGCCCAGTCCGGCAGCGGGAACAGGCCGGGCGTCGTCGCTACGAGTTCTGTCATCGACAGACGCTACGAAATGCCGCGGCTTAATATTTGCTAAAGCAGAAAATGCGTGTTAGTTATCAAGGATCGGATTCCGTCTGTGTCAGCGCCACCACCGAGAGCAACTCGAACGGATAAGACTCCTCGACGACGACCTCGTGGGCGAAGCCGCACGCTTCCGCGCGGTCGATCACGGCGTCGTATCCCGTGAGCGAACTCACGAGCAACAGGACGACGCCGTCGGGTGCGAGGACGCGCCCGACGGTGTCGAGGAACGGATCGACCAACTCTCGCCCGGACTCGCCGCCCGAGAGCGCCTGCTCCATCCAGTCGTCCCACTCGTTTTCGGGATCGGTTGGGAGATACGGCGGATTGAACGCGACGGTGTCGAAGGCGCCGTCGGCGAACGGTTCGACGAGGTTCCCGCGAACCACGTCGAAGACGGGGGCGTCGCGGTCACCGGTCGCGGACTGCCCACTCGCTTCCGTGTCGCCACCGCGGTCACCGAGTGCCCTACGACGCGCCGCCCGGCAGGCGTGCGGGCTGAGGTCGCTCGCGACAACGTCGGTCACGGCGTCGACCTCGCGGGCCGCCTGTTCGGCGACCCACCCCGAGCCGGTGCCAACCTCCAGGAACCGCCCGCGACCACGCGCTTCGACGGCGGCGGCGAGGAGCCCGGAGTCCTCTGCGGGCTGGTAGACTTTCGTTTCCATCCCGCGCCGATCCGCGAGGTCCTGCTTCGTCTCCTCGCTCACGACGACTCACCCCCGTCGCTCGCCGCTTCCGCCGGCGGCGCCTGCTCCTCGCTCGATGCTGCTTCGGCGTCCGTGTCGTCGCCCGCGAGGACGAAGCCGCCGGTCTCCTCCCGGCCGGTGAGTTCGCGCTGCGGGAACGGGATCTTGATGTCCTCGGCTTCGAGCGCTTCCTTGACCGCGCCGATGACCGCGGTCTGTGAGCGCCACTTCCGACGCGCGCTCGGATTGTCGATCCAGTATCGGACGCCGAGGACGACCGCGGAGTCGCCGAGTCGCTTGAGCACGACCTGCGGCGTCGGCACGCTCATCGGATCGTCGAGCCCCGACACCGCCTTCTGTGCGACGTTGGCGGCCCGTTCCGGATCGGCGTCGTAGTCGATTCCGACCTCGACTTCGATGCGGAGCCGTCCCTTCCGGCTCCGGTTGACGAGGCTCTCCGAGGAGACGACGTCGTTGGGGATCATCACGTACTCGCCGTCGAACGTCTGGATCCGTGTGTTGACGATCGTGATGTCGGTGACGATGCCCTCGTACTCGCCGACCTGGATCCAATCGCCGATCTCGAAGGGTCGCGAGAACATCAGCACGAACCCGGCGATGAGCGCCCCGAGCGTCTGTCGGGCGGCCATACCGACGACGATCCCGAGGAATCCCGCCCCGACGAGGATGCCCCCGACGTTCACCCGCCACAGCGAGAGCACGATCGTGAACGCCAGGAGATACAGCGTGACCTGGCCGATCCGGAACGCGATCTCGCGCTCGTGTTCACCGAGTGAGGACCGCGTCTCGGCGATCTCTTCGATGAGCTGTCGGACGAGTCCCGTCATCGTGTACGCGCCGATCAGAAACAGCGCCGAAATTCCGATCCGGACGAGCGTCTCCGGGCCGTAGTTGTCGCCGAAGACGCCGAGCAGTTCCGCCGAAAGCCCCCACACGGCGACGATCGCGACGCCGCCCGTCAGCGCCAGGATCATCGTGCCGAACGTCACGAAAACGTGCCACAGCGTCTGTGGGATCTGCTCGGGCTCGATCGCGTGGAGCCACTCCGTCCGTGCGAGCAGTGTCATCACCGCGAGGCCGATGGCGAACGTGACGGCGATCCGGCCGCCGGTCGACGGGACGAGTTGCGGGAGACCCGCGAGCGTACTGCCGACCCCGTCGGAGAAGATCTGCAGTGCGAGGAGGGTTCCCACGTGAGACACCTCAGCGGCCGTGTTCGTCGGCGATAGCGGTCAGTTCTGCGAACGCCGCGGGCGAGAGCGATCCCGCCCGAGCGCGGAGGAGGTCCTCGTCTGCGCTCTCGACCGCGTCGACGACGGCCTCCGGGTCGGAGAGACCCGAGATGTGTGCGGTGTTGCGGATGCCGTTTCGGATCGTCTTGCGCCGCTGGGTGAAAAGCGCCTTCACGAAGTCGAAGAAGAACGCCTCGTCTGCGACTTCGTAGTCCGGTTCTCGGGGCTGGAGGCGAACGATCGCGCTCTCGACGGCCGGCGCGGGGTCGAACGCCTCCGGCGGCACGATCTCGACGACTTCGACGTCCGCGTAGTGCTGGGCGCTCACCGACAGCCGGCCGTAGTCGTCGGTGCCGGGCTCGGCCGCCATCCGCTCGCCGAACTCCCGCTGAAACATCAGCACTAGCGGGCGCTGCGTCGGCAGCAGTCGGAAGGTGATCTCAGACGAGATCCCGTACGGGAGATTCGCGACGCACGCGGTGAAATCCGGGAGTTCGACTTCCAGGGCGTCGCCTTCGATGATCTCTAGTCGCCCGGTCTCGATGTCAGCCTCGAACTCCTCGCGGAGGAACGCCGCGAGCGCGGGGTCGCGTTCGACGACGGTGACTCGCTCGGCGACGCGGAGCAGGCGGTCGGTGAGCGCGCCGGTCCCGCCACCGATTTCGAGAATATGTGTCCTATCCACATCCTCGGGGAGGTACGTGGGAATCCGATCGAGCACCCGGTCGTCGATCAGGAAGTGCTGATCGCGGTCGGGGTCGCCGCGCACGCCGGCCCGACGGCGCAACTCGTCGGGGTCGCGAAGATCGGGCGCGGCGTCGGGCGTCGAATCTGTCATTGGGGACGATTGCAGGCCGGTCCGGGTAAACGTCTCGGCTCGCGCTCCGCTCGACGCTCGAACTGAGGCTGTGGGCCGCCGCCCCGCAGTCGCCGGCGCTGCGCTACGATTCGCGGCCGACGAACGTCTTGTACTTCAGGTCGTCGTCGCGGAGTTCCTCCATAATCCGTTCGACGAGGATCTCTTTCGGCCGGTGGAGGCCCGAGACCCGTTCTTCGACGTCCTCGAAGCTCTCGAAGGGACCGCGCTTGCGCTGATCGAGAACGTTGTTGCGGAGTTTCTTCCCGATTCCGGGCAGGAGATTCAGTTGGTGCAGCCGCAGCGTGATCGGCTGGGCGTCGTTGTAGAAGTCGACGAAGCGCTGCTCGTTGGCGTCGACGATCTCCTCGATGGCGTACTCCAGTTCGGCGTTTGCCGTGTTCGAGATGTCGCCGTACTGCACCTCTTTGAATCCCGCGACGGCGTCGCGGGCTTCTGTCGGGCCGATCACGACCCGGTCGCCGATCGAAATGTCGGCGTCGTCGCTCAGCGTGAGTTCGAAGAGGCGGAAATCGCGCTCACCGAGCGCGTACGCGAGAGGAGACTTTCGGTGGCGGGGGCGGTCGTCGTCGGCACGGCCGTGCGGCAGGTGATCGAGAACGACCGCATAGCGCACCGTTGCGGCGTCCGTCTCGCCCTGCGCGCCGGAGTCGTCGCCGCCTCCCGACTCGCTCGCGTCGTCGGCGTCTCCGCTCTCGGTCGTGGTCATACGATGACGTACGCCCAGGGCCTATTTAAATAGTTGGCCGACGGCGACGAACCGTCTGCTCGGATTAGACGTACTTCGCGACGACGTTCAACACGTCGTCGAGTTCCTCGCCGCTCAGGGCGTACCGTTCCTGTGCGTACACCGCGCGGAGTTCGTCCCGGCTCTGCGGGAGGAGGTCCGCGATCTTGATCGCTGTCGGGGCGTCGACCTTCTCCAGTTCGAGTAGTTCCTCGACGAGTTCACGCGACTCCTCGGGGTCGAGGTGGGCGAACCGGTTCACGTGTTCGACGGCGCGAGCCAGTTCGTACTGGAGTTCGCGCTCCTCGTCCGCGGCACGCTCGGCTTCGACGTCCTCGAGGAGTGCTTTGACCTCTGAGACGGTCAGATACTCCTCGTCGACTTTTTCCTTGAAGATGGTCATCGGCGGAGCGTGTTACTCCTGGGCGCGCAGGTGAGCGGGACGAGTGATGAGGGTCTTCTCTTTGCCGCCGTCGACGATCTGGACCTTGAACGCGCGGCCCTGTTTGCCGACGACTTCGCCCGTGTGTCCGTTGAAGCGCGGATGGAAGCGGCCTTCGCGCACGCTCGGGTCGATCTTCAGATGGACCTTCTGACCTTCGTCGTACTCCTGGATCGCGCGCTGCGGCGGCGACGTCCCGCGGTCGCGCGGCTTGTTCGAGAGCTTTCCTCGCGTTCCGTGAAGTGGACCGTTGGAACTCGGCATAGTCGTTGGAGTCAGTACTTTCGACGCGGTTATAAAACGCACGTTCCCGTCTCGTGAGCCCGCGCCGTCTCTGTGGCTACTGCACGGGCTTCTGTGAGGCTGGGAATCGCCGACAAAATCTAAAACGGAGGCCGTCGTACTATCAGGTATGGCACAGCAATACGCATCAGGCGGCCAGCTTCCCGACGAGGTCGATGCCGCGCTAACCGATGGGGACGACGGATCGTCGCACAGTGACTCTAGTTCGCGTCTCGAACAGTTCGGGATGGGCGTCTCTGTGAGCATCCTCCTCGGGGCACTGCTCGGCGTCGCGGCCGTAGCGAGCCTCAATCTGGGTGCCGTCCCCCTGTTCGTGGCGCTGGGGCTGGGCTTCCTCCTCTCGCCAGTGGTCGGTGTCCTGTTCTTACAGCGGTTCGAGAGAAAGCAGGCGTAACCGCAGTCGCCGCTTTTAGATTCGGCCGACGTTCTCGACGGAGACGCTTTCGACGCCGTCGACGTCCGTGAACGCTTCTTCGACCGCTTCGGTTCCACCGGCGTCGTCGGGGACGATCACAGTGGGGAGCAGCGCGACCAGCCCGAACGCGACGTCGTCGCGCTCGAAGCCGTTGATCTTCGCGCCCTCGGGGAGCGACTGTTCGAGTCGCTCCTGCAGTTCGTCGAGGTCGATTTCGGGACTATTCGGCATCACCTTGATCTTAGCGGCTACCTTTCCCATCGTTCAGGGTCCCATAAACCCACAGTCGGGGCATTCATAGAGGTTGCTCTGCTTTCGGCACTTCGCACACCGCGAGATCTCGTGGCCACAGTCCGGACAGTTGAACGTTGCCGCGCTCATGCCGGAGATGTTGATGCCACAGGACACGCACTGCCGGGCGTGTCGCTGCTCGGACTGGCTCATACTCTACAGCACCCGTCCGCGACTTTTAACGGTTGTCTTTCCCGCTCACCCGAGGACGATCGGACCGAGGAGCACGTTCATCAGGTGCACGCGTCGCGCACCGACGCGCGGCGGTATCAGCCCAACGAGCGCTGCGAGACAGAACACCGCGCCTCCGAGGACGCCACCGAACCCGAACGCCAGCGCGAGGAGCAGTCCGAGCACGCCGACGACGAGCGGCCGTCGCGGGAGCACGCGCACAAGACGGAGATACCGATCCCCAACAGTGACGAGGATCACGATCCCGAGGCTCGCGGCAAGCGCGATCACGAGCAGCATATCGAGGAGGCCGAACGGGACGCTCGCGGCTTCGCCCGTGCTCGTCGCCGTCGTCCGCCCCGCCACGCCGAGCGAGGTGAGCGCGACGGTGACACCGCTCCGCGGCGCGCCGAGGACGGCGAGCGACGCGACGGCGAATACGGCCGTCGCCGTGTCGGCCCCGCTCGTGGCGACGACGTACGCCCGATCCGAGCCGCGGCCCGCCGGCCCGCTCCCTCCGGAACCACCGAGGGCGAGGACTGCCGCGACACCCGCGGAGACGCCGGGGAGATATCCGACGAGCGCGCCCCCGCCGACGCCCGCGAGGCCGGCCCGGAGTGCTTCGAGCCGCGACAGTCCGAGCGTCACGCCGTCCTGTGGCGGGATTGACCCGTGCGCGTCCAGCGCGTCCAGTAGCACCGGCGCGCCGAACAATCCGCCGAACAGCGGAGCGAGCATCGACGCCGCCCCATCGGGCGATAGCGCCCCCGACACGGGGAGGTCGAGCGTCAAAAGTCCCAACCCGGTCGCGAGTGCCACACAGAGGAGGGCACCCAGCCGACTCCGACGCGTCGGTTCGGCGAGGACGAGCAGCGCAGTGACGCCCGCGAGTAGCACTGGGAGGGCGGCGAGCAACCACTCCCGTCCGCCGGCGACGACGTGCGACAGCGGGAGAGCAATCCCAAGCGCAGCGACGAGCGCGATGCCGCTCCCGAGCGCGGAGAGTCGGATCGCCTCGCGGCCGCGACCGGCCAGCACGAGTCGATGTCCGGGGAGCGCTCCCGGTGCGGTCGCGGCGTCCGGGACGCCGAGCACGAGTCCGGGGACGACCGAGAGGAACGTGTGCACGACGCCGGCCGCGAGAATCGCCGCGCCGACGGCGGCCGGCGGTCCGTCGATGCTCGGTGCGACGCCGACGAGGACGAACGCGACGCTGTTGACGTGGAGTCCCGGGACGAGCCCGGTGAGCGTACCGAGTCCCACGCCCAGGCACGCGTACGCGAGTGTCGTTGCCGGCGTCGCCATCGCGACGGAGTGGTCTCGGACTCGTATTTGAACGTTCGCGTCGAACGGGGCGCTGATGACGGACGTCTGGATACCGCCACGGAGCGCTGTCGCTCAAGCGTTGCCGGCGTCGCCATCGCGACGGAGTGGTCTCGGACTCGTATTTGAACGTTCGCGTCGAACGGGGCGCTGATGACGGACGTCTGGATACTGCCACGGAGCGCTGTCGCTCAAGCGGGAGCGTCGAAAGAAATCGGATCGAAAGACGAGTCGGCGCGACGTCCGGATGGGACGGTCGGCGTCGTCGGCTTTGGAAGTGTCGGAATTAACCGAAGAGGTTGCCGAGACCCTCGCCGGAGGCCTCTTCGTCCTCTTCTTCTTCGTCGGCTTCTTCCTCGGCTTCTTCTTCGGCTTCTTCCTCTTCCTCGCCCTCGTCAGCGGCCGCGGGCTCGCCGCCAGCGGCGCCGCCCGCAGCGGGTGCGGGTGCGGCGGCGGCCGTCTCGACGGCCTCCTCGATGTCGACGTCCTCGAGTGCGGCGACGAGCGCCTTCACGCGGGACTCTTCGACGTCGACGCCAGCGGCGTCGAGAACTGCGGTGACGTTGTCTTCGTTGATCTCTTCGCCCGATTCGTTCAGGATGAGAGCTGCGTAAACGTATTCCATTGTCGTATACCTCGTGTGTTATCCGAACATCGCGCCGAGTCCTTCGGCACCGTCGTCGTCATCGTCGTCGTCGGTGTCGTCGGCGTCGGCTTCTTGTTCGTCAGTGTCTTCGTCGGCCGGTTCCTCTTCTGCGTCCGCTTCGGCCGCCTCCTCGGCAGCCGGCGCGGGCGCCTCGACCCCCCGGAGTTCCTCCGGGAGTGCCTCGTCGTCGTCGATCTGCGCCGCGAGCGTGCGGACCTGGGCGTCGGCTTTCGCGACGAGGTCAGGCAGCACGTCGGGGTCCTCGATGGCGGCGAAGAGCCCGAGGGCCTTCGCGTCGCCAGCGGCCTTCGCGAGCAGCGTCGGCGTGGACTGCGCCGTCGGGATGGTCGCGTTGACCGCGAGGTTCCGTGCGGCGGCAGCGGCGGACTCGATGTCCGCGCGGTACTCGTCGACGTCGATCGCGAGTTCGTCCGGCTCGAAGAGGACGCCTTCGGAGAAGACGCCGCGGAGGTCGAGACCGACTTCCTTCGGCTCGATACCGAGCTCGGAGAGCACGCCTTCGAGTTCTTCGGAGACGGGTTCGCCGGCTTCGAGGACTTTCGAGTCCTCGGTGACCTGGATCGAACCGTCCATAATGCGCGCGGCGGCGCCGACCTGCTGCAGCTCGCCCACGAACGGACCGGGGTCGACGCCCGTGTCACCCTCGGGGATGACGATGTCGTTGGGCGCGACTTCGCCGGCACTGATCGGTGCGGGCGTCTTCGACGCTTCGAGCTGTTTGTAGAGCCCGAACGGGTTGTCGTTGGTGCCGACGAGCGCCACCTGGCCCGAGACGTACTCGACGAGGTCTTCGAGACCGTCGTCGACGTCTTCGAGCGCGCGGACAGCGAGCGTGTTACGGCTCATCCGCAGCTCGGCGCTGCCGTGAAGGTCGCGCCGCATACTCTGTAGCTGGCGGCTCGGGATGCCGGCGACGTCGACGACGCCGACCGACTGGTAGCGCTCGAGGAACTCGACGAGTTCGGCGACTTCCTCGCGCTTCCACTCGGGGATCGTCTCCGTTCGTCGCGCGGATGCGCTCTCGCTCATGCGGGCACCTCCACGGACGGTCCCATCGTCGTCTTCACGTACATCGAATCGATGTTGAGGGGACCCTTCTCGAGGTTCGCCTCCAGACGACGGATGATGACGTCGATGTTGTCCGCGATCTCCTCGGAGTCCATGTCCTGTGCACCCACGCGGGTGTGGAACGTCCGGCGATCGCGGGAACGGAGCTGCACCGTGTTCTTCATTCGGTTCACTGTCTCGACGACGTCGTCGTCCGGCTGGAGCGGCGTCGGCATCTTACCGCGCGGACCGAGAACCGTCCCCAGGAAGCGGCCGATGTCCTGCATCATGCTGGCTTCGGCCACGAAGAAGTCGGTCTCGTCGGCGAGGTCTTTTGCCGCGTCGGTGTCGTCTCCGAGCTCTTCGAGGTCGTCGCCGTCCAGAACTTGGTCGGCGGCCTCCTCGGCTCGGAGCGCTGTTTCACCGCTCGCGAACACGACGATCTGTGTTTCTTGGCCCGTGCCGCTGGGCAGAACCACAGACTCGTCGACACGTTTCGACGGGTCGTTAAGGTCGAGATCGCGCAGATTAACGGCGAGGTCTACCGTCTCACGGAAGTTCCGTGGGGGTGCCTCGTCGAGTGCGCGAGAGACTGCGTCAACTATCGTATCTGCCATTATTCACCTCCGTAGTACGCAGGATTGCTCCTACGGGTCAGTGAAACAGGCGTCTGCCTGTCTCGTCGAATCGAACGGGAATGGCGGACTTAAGTCCGTCGAAGCAGATCCCACGTACCGGCCGTTTTCGGGCGCGAAACCCCGTATTCGTGGGAATAGTCGACACGGTAGAACGCGGCCGAACCGGTTCCGATGCGGCGGTCGCCTGACGGTCCTGTGGCGACGGTCGGACGTCGAGAGACGCACCGCTCGGGGCCGATCGAACCGCAGAGAGAAAGGCGTCCGCAGTGAGTGGGGTCACGGCGACAACGCACCGTGCCCGATTCCGTCGGGGGAGTCCGAACCGCGAGTTACTCGTCGGCGAAGACGTCGTCGTACTCGCCGTCTTCCATCCGCTCTTTGAACTCGCGCGGGTCGTTGCCCTCGATCGTGACGCCGAGGGAGGTACACGTACCGACGACCTCTTTCGCGGCGTTGAACGAGTCGTACGAGAGCAGGTCAGAGGACTTCTGCTCTGCGATCTTCTTCACCTGTTCGACGGTCAGATCGGCGACGAAGTTCTCCTGGGGTTCGCCCGATCCGGTCTCGAAGCCGGCCTCGTCCTTGACGAGTTCGGCCGTCGGCGGAACGCCGACAGAGATCGTAAAGGAGCCGTCGTCCTCGTACTCGACGGTGACGGGGACTTCCATCCCGTCGAACGCATCCGTCTCGTCGTTGATCTGCTGGACGACGTCCTGCACGTTCACAGGAGTCGGTCCGAGTTCCGGACCGAGCGGCGGACCAGGGTTCGCCTCCCCGCCGGGAACGAGTACTTCGATAGTTCCAGCCATACCTCACAACACCCTGCGGCGACTTTTAACGGTTTTCTTTCGCCCGAACGGCCGTGTGAGAGTTCGACACGCAGCTCGTTCCCCGCCCAGTGGACGATCGACTGTCCGTGCTCCCTGGTCGGTTTACAGGTCGAGGCCGAACGGCGCGGCGTCGGCGGCCGCGGCCGCCATCGCCCCGAGGAGTTCGCCGACGGCGTCGAGGTCTTCGGTGTCGACGACTTCGACCGGAGTGTGCATATAGCGGTTCGGGATCCCGACGTTCAGCGCGGGGATGCCGCTGCGAGCGGTGTAGAACGCGTCGGCGTCGGTTCCCGTCCGCGTCCCGGTCGCCTGGAGTTGCACGTCGACGTCGGCGTCCTCGGCGGCGTCGCGAGCGAGGTCGACGAGCGACGGATGGTTCGCGCTGCCGCGGGAGACGACCGGTCCCGCGCCGAGTTCGACCGGGCCGGTGCGTTTGCCCGGGATGTCGGGGTTGTCGGTCGCGTGCGTCACGTCGACAGCGATGGCCGCGTCGGGGTCGAGGTCGAATCCGACCATCTTCGCCCCCTGGACGCCGACCTCCTCTTGGACCGTACTCACGGCGTAAACCGTCGCGTCGACGTCGGCTTCGGCGGCCGAGCGAAGCGCCTCGGCGGCGGCCCAGATTCCGACGCGGTTGTCCATTCCGCGCGCGGCGAGTCGCGTCTCGTGGAGCGGGCGGACGCGCGTCTCGACGGTCACTGGATCGCCGACCTCGACGAGGTCGTGCGCCTCCTCCTCGCCGTCGGCCCCGACGTCGACGAACTGCTCGTCGATGTCGTCGTACTCCTCGCCCTCGTAATCGCGCAGGTGGATCGCCGTCTGTCCGATCACGCCGGCGACGGGGGTCTCGGCGTGGACGGTGACGTGCTGGCCCTTCGAGACCGTTCGGTCTGCGCCCCCGATCGCGCCGATCCGGAGGAAGCCGTCCTCGGTGATGTCGCGGACGATGTAGCCGATCTCGTCGGCGTGACCGGTGAACGCGATAGAGACGTCGGCGTCGGCGTTGCCGTCGTGGACCGCGACGGCGTTGCCGTACTCGTCGGTCCAGACCTCGTCGGCGAACTGGCGCACGTAGTCGAGCCACACTCGCTGCCCGACCGCCTCGAATCCCGAGGGGCTGGGTGTCGTCAGCAGATCCGTCAGAAACGCGTGTCTGTCGTCGTCCATAGACCTGCTCTGATTGCCTGACACCTGAAACCACCGGCTCTCGGTGTCGCTCACGCGTCTGCCTCCACAACGATTATGCTTCGTGTCGGCGTATCGAAACGTGAGATGCCCGAGAAATCGTTCACGCTCTTCGAGATTCATCTGCACGACGGCCTCAACTTCGAGGCGACGAACACCGCACCCGCGATCGGCGGTTCCACTGACGACGAGGACAGCGCGTCGTCCGACAGCGACGCGAACGAGGACGCGACCGACGAATCGAGCGGGATGTGCCCGACCTCCGGCGGCCGCCTGCTCGGTGCGCTAGTCGCGGTCGGACTCCTCGTTGCACTCGCCGCCGCCGCGAAATACCTCCGTGGAGACGACGACGTGACGGAGCTCAACGACTTCGCCGAGGAGTAATCGAGCTGTCGGTTCCCTTCCTGCTGTCGGTTCCGCTCCTTCCGTTAGCTCCGTTCCTACTGTCGGTTCCGCTCCTTCTGTTAGCTCCGTGCCGGATCCCCTACCACCCTCGGATGCGTCGCTCGCTTCCGGTCGGATAGCTTAAGCGGGACCCCCGGTATTCCTCCCCTATGATCGTCTCCAGCGCCCCCGGGAAGGTGTATCTCTTCGGGGAGCACGCGGTCGTCTACGGCGAACCGGCGGTCCCCTGCGCGATCGAGCGCCGGGCCACAGTCACCGTCGACGCCCGCACGGACGACCACATCCGAGTCGAAGCGCGAGACCTGAGTCTCGACGGCTTCACCGTCGAGTACGCCGGCGACACCGGCTACCGGCCCGACGTCGACGTCCCGGAAGGGCTCGTCGACGCCGCGGTGGGCTACATCGACGCCGCCGTCGAACAGGCTCGCGACGCCGCAGACGCACCCGACGCCGGCTTCGACATCACCGTCGAGAGCGAGATTCCGCTCGGCGCGGGGCTCGGTTCCTCGGCTGCCGTCGTCGTCGCCGGCATCGACGCCGCGACGCGGGAGCTCGGCGTCGAGCTCGCGCCCGAAGAACTGGCCGACCGCGCCTACCGCGCGGAGTACGACGTCCAGGACGGCCAGGCCTCGCGCGCGGACACGTTCTGTTCGGCGATGGGCGGAGCCGTGCGCGTCGAGGGCGACGACTGCCGACAGATCGAGACACCGAATCTCCCGTTCGTCGTCGGCTTCGACGGCGGCGCGGGCGACACCGGTGAACTCGTCGCGGGCGTCCGCACGCTCCGCGAGGAGTACGAGTTCGCGGCCGACACCGTCGAGAGCATCGGCGACATCGTCCGCACCGGCGAGTCGATGCTCGCCGACGCCGACCCCGAATCCGAACCCACAGACGAACTACTCTCCGAACTCGGCCGGCTGATGAACTTCGATCACGGGCTGCTCGAAGCGCTCGGCGTCTCCTCGCGCACGCTCGACAATATGGTCTGGGCCGCCCGCGAGGCCGGGGCCCACGGCGCGAAGCTCACCGGCGCGGGCGGCGGCGGCTGTATCGTTGCTCTCGACGAGACGCCGGAGACGCGGACGGCGCTGCGCTACACCGCCGAGTGCCGCGACGCGTTCCGGGCCGAGCTGGACCGCGAGGGCGTCCGCGTGGAGGAGTCGGGGTCGGACCCTGGCATAGATGCAGCGTCGAACTCGGAGTCGGAGGCGGGCCAGCGGTGACGGTCGTTCTCAAACTCGGCGGGAGCGTCGTCACCGACAAGGAGACGCCCGAGACCGTCGACGACGCAGCTCTCGACGCGGCGGTCGAGACGATCGCCGCGGCCGACGTCTCCCGGCTCGCTCTCGTCCACGGCGGCGGGAGCTTCGGCCACCACCAGGCCGAGAAACACGGCGTCAGCCTCTCGGAGGGGAGCCACGACGCCGCGGGCGTGTGGGCGATCCACGACGCGATGCGTCGCCTGAACGACGAAGTCATCCGACGGCTGCAGGACGCCGGCGTCCCGGCGCTCCCGGTTCATCCGTTCTCCGTCGGCGCACGTGACGCCGACGCTGATCTCTCGTTCCCGCTCGACTCCTCGGCGACGATGCTCGACGAGGGGTTCGTTCCCGTCCTCCACGGCGACGTCATCGCGCAGGCGGACGCGGGCGCGACGATCATCAGCGGCGACGAACTGGTCACACGGCTCGCGAACGGCCTCGGTGCCGACCGCGTCGGCCTCTGTTCGACGGTGCCCGGCGTCTACGACGACGACGGCGAGGTCATTCCCGAAATCACGGCTTTCGACGACGTCGCGGACGCACTCGGCGGCTCCGAATCGACGGACGTGACGGGAGGAATGGCGGCGAAAGTGCGTGCGCTCCTCGAACTCGGCGCGCCGGCGCACGTGTTCGGCCCCGACGCCTTGGAGACGTTCTTGGCCGGCGACGCCGCTGGAACCGTCATCAGCGGATAGTGCCGCGTAACGACTGCGGAGAAGAATCGGGTGTCCGTCAGGCCCCGGGAACGCCCAGCGCCGACACCGCGCTGATGCCGAGCAGTTCGAGTGCCGCGAGCGCGACGACCGCAGCGGCCCAGGCGGCCGCGCCGGTCACGCCCGCCTTGACCCAGCCGCCCGGGTAGCGCCAGCGGATGACGCTGACCCAGCCGACGAGTGCGAGCAGCGAGCCGACAAGCGGGATCCAGGCGAGCAGCGCCCAGACGACTGCGCCCAGGAGCGCCGTGAGGATGGCGTGTTCGAACGTCAGGCTGGCCGTCCGTCGCCGAGAGACGACGTGTTCGGCCGCGACGTGGATCGCCGCCCCGCCGATGAGGAGACTCACGGCGAAGGCGACGAGCCCTTCGAGTGGATCGAATCCGCCGGCCAGCGGCGGGGGGCCGGCGTACTGGAGAGCGATCATCGGTATCGAGAACCGTCAGCGGGGTGGTCAGAGGCTGTGTCGTCGCTGCTCAGGCCGTCGATCGCCTGGCCGAGCGGCTCACCGAGCGTCCCGGCCAGCGACTGGCGGATCAGCGAATGGATCTGCGCGACGCGGTCCGGGACCTGGTCGGGGAGGCCCGCGCGGGGACCGTCCCACGACGCGGCGCTCGCGCCGTGAGGTGTTTCCGACGCGTTTTCTGGCCTATCGACCGCTCGGTCCGCGGCTGCTGTATCGGCTCCGTGGGTGGCTTCGCTGTGTGCGCCGGCGGCGCCGTTCGTCGAACCGGCTGCGTCGGTCGGCGCTGCACCGGGCACAGCCACGGCCGCTCCCGTGGTGAGCATCAGTGCTGCGAGACCGATCGCGACGATCGTCTGGAGTTTCATCGGTGGTGCCTCCGGTCCGCTCTCGGTGCGGATGGCATATCAAAGGTGAAAGCGGTGCGTGCGGATTTCAGCGGCTTCGGACCCGTTTCAGCCCGATTAAGTCAGCTTTCTCCGGTTTTGCAGCCGGCGCGCTCTCCGCACTGGCGACGCGGCGGGGACGAGTCACAGCGAAGCGTAGCGCGCAGACCGGACGCAGCGGCCGGGCTTCGGTCACTCCTGCAGTTTGCGCCACTCCCGGTCGATGAATGCCTTACAGGAGCGTGCGGCATCGCTCTCCGGGTTCGGCAGTTCGCCCTCCTCGAGCGCGTCGTCGTCCCCACCGCTGGACTGCTGTGGCCCCGCCATATTCGTTTGTTTGATCTATTCGTGTTTTACTCTCACTTCGGTTCTTGTTTTTTTGGAAGCAGCCCCAACCTCGTAGCACCGCCGCCGCGTCGAAGGGGCGGCGTCCGTCGGCGTCGACGCCCATCTTTTACTCGGCTCGGAGCGTCTGTCCGATATCGGATGCTCCTCGAAGTCGCCGGCTTTCTCGCTGGCTTGGCGCTCCTATTAGTCGGTGCCGACCGCACCATCGACGCAGCCGCGGAGTTGGCGCTGTACTACGGGGTGCCGGCCTTCTTCATCGGCGTCACCGTCATTTCGATCGGGACGTCGATCCCCGAGATGACCACCTCGATCTACGCGGCGGTCTACGGCGCCGGCGACCTCCTCGTCGGGAACATCGTCGGGTCGGAGACGGCGCAGATCACGCTCGCGATCGGCGTCGTCGCCTTCATCGCCCGGATCGAAGCCGAGCGACGGAACGTCCTCGTCTACGGCGGTGCGATGATTCTCGCGATGGTGATTATGATCCTCGTTCTCGAAGACGGGGAGATGATCCGCTCGGAGGGGGCGCTGATGATGCTCGCGTACGTCGCGTTCATCCACGACCTCTACTCGAACGAAGGCGGCGGCGAAGTAACGAAAGAAGTCGCCGAAGAGCAGACGCCACCACAGCGGGCGATTCCCTGGATCGTCGCCGGGATCGCGCTGGTAGTCGTCGGCGGGTATCTGATGGTGACGAATGGGATCGCCATCGCTCGACTCCTCGGCATCCCCGAATTTCTCGTCGGCCTCCTGACCGGCCTCGGAACCACCGCGCCCGAAATCGCCGTCGCCGGACTCGCGGCCAGGCGCGGCGAAGCCGGCATCTCGGTCGGTTCGCTCCTGGGGAGTAACATCACGGATCCGGTGTTCTCGCTGGGCATCGGCGCGCTCGTCGCCGACGTGGCGGTCACCAACTCACAGACCGTGTTCGTCTCGACCGGGTATATGCTGGCCGTCTCGTTGGCCGTCCTCGGGCTGATGTACTGGCAGCGCGGCATCGACCGGCGAGGTGCAGTCGTGTGCGTGCTGCTGTATCTCCCGTCGTTCGTGCTCTTCTGAGACTGGTGCGGATGCGTCGCCGTTCTCGACCGCCAGCGCCCGGTAATCCGGCCGTACGTGTTTTCGGGTCGTGAGAAATCTCCGCATAACAATTGCACTCGTGACGGTACGATCCGCCTCGGAGCGTGCCAACGATGGACGAGATCATCCGATACGCGGAGAGACGTACTGATGAGTGAGACGCCGGTCCGCGTCGGCGTCTTGAGCCTCCACAACAGCAAGGAGACGAAAGCGATTCTGAACGCCGTCGAGGCGCTCGGCCACGACACCGAGTGGCTCCGATCCGAGAACACGGTCGTGCGGCTCGGCGGCGACGAGGCGACGCTCGATCCCGACGTCGACGTGGTCGTCAATCGACTCCTCCTCTCGAATACGGACCAGCCCGCCGAGGAACTCGGGCTGGCGCGGACGCTGGCGGGCGTGCGACCGATGCTGAATACCCCGGACGCGACGGCTCGGGCGGCGCACAAGACCGCCGCCGCAGTCGAACTGATCAACGATGGGCTGCCGGTTCCGCGGACCGCACTGGCGCTCAGCAACGACCGACTCAACGAACTCCGCGAGGAGTTCGGGGAAGAAGCCGTCTACAAGACGGCGATCGGGACGCACGGCGGCGGCGCGTGGAAGGTGAAAACTAGCGATCCGCTGACGGCCCGCGTCGGGAAGCGACGGGCGTTTCTGCAGGAGCTCGTCGGTCGGGACGACGAACCCCCGCACGATCTCCGCGTGTACGTCGTCGATGACGAAGTAATCGGCGCGATGTGCCGCTACGCCGCCGACAGCGACTGGCGGACGAACGTCGCTCGCGGCGGGAGCGTCGAGGACGTGACTGAGTCCGTTCCAGCGGAGGTCTTGGAGCTCGCTCGGCAAGCAGCGGCGGCGGTCGACCTCGACTACGCCGGCGTCGATCTCATCGAGGGTGACGACGGCTGGTACATTCTGGAAGTGAACCCGACAGCCGGCTTCAAAGGCTTCTATCAGGCGACGGGGCGCAGCCCGGCCCCCTACATCGCTCGGCAGGCGATCGAACACGCTGGCGCCTCCGTCGACCCCGAGCGGGTGGAGAGTCTCTCGTCGACGCTCGACGACTCGGTGCCCGCCTGCAAACCGGCGCCGACGTCAGTTTCTCCCGAGGAGGCGATCACGATCGGCTTCACCGAACAGGTCGTCGTCAGCGGGACCAGCGGACGGAAGACGGTCGTGGCCAAGTCAGACTCCGGAGCGTCTAGAACGAGCATCGATCTGCGGCTCGCCGCGGACATCGGCGCGGGCCCGATTCATACTGTCTCGCGTGTGCGCTCGGGGAGTTCGAAGCAGTCCAAGACGCGGCCGGTCGTCGACCTCGTCGTCGGGATCGGCGGCGAGCAGTACACCGTCGCCGCGAACATCGAAGACCGGACGCATATGACGCACCCGCTTCTCCTGGGGCGCGACATCCTGAAGAACTACCGTCTCGACGTGAGCCGGCGCGTCGAAGATCACGCGGAAGTGTCCGGCGAGGAGTAGTCCCTCCAGCGCTCAGGCGTCCGGTCCGTCTGTGACTGCCCGAGCGATTCGGTCGGCGTCCGATGCGTCCGCGATGGCGGCGGCGAGTTCGCTCTCGGTGACCGGCCGTTCGGACGTGTCGAGGCCCGCCGACCGGGCGACGCGGACCGGACTCGGGGGGTGGAGGTTCGCCGTCGCAAGCAGTTCGTCGTCGTAGAACACCTCTCGCGGTGTCCCACAGCCGACGATGTTGCCGTCGGCCATCACGCAGACGCGGTCTGCCACCTCGGCCGCGAAATCGAGATCGTGCGTCGAGAGCACGACGCTGACGCCATCCGCGTGGACCTGTTCGATTTGGCTGGCGACCAGCCGAGAGCGTTCGGGATCCAACCCCGCGAGCGGTTCGTCGAGGACGATCACGCTCGGGTGTAGCGCCAGCACGCCGGCCAGCCCCACGAGCCGTTTTTCGCCGCCGCTCAGGTAGTGCGGAATCCGGTCTTCGAGGTGGCCAGCGTCGACCGCATCGAGCGCGTCGCGAGCGCGTTCGATCGCTTCGTCGCCCGAGACACCGTAGTTCTGGAGCCCGAACAGCACGTCGTCGCGGACGGTCGGCGCGACGAGTTGGGCGTCTGCGTCCTGGAAGACGAAGCCGACCGTCTTCCGGGCGCGTCGCTCGTCGCCGTTGGCGACGGGCGTTCCCTCGATCACGAGTTCGCCCTCGTCGGGGACGAGCGTCGCGTTCAGATGTTCGAGCAACGTCGACTTCCCCGCGCCGTTCCCGCCGAGCAGTGCGACGACCTCGTCCGGGTAGACGCTGAACTCGACGTCGTGCATTCCGACCGTTCCGTCCGGATACGTGTGCGCTTCACACCGCAGATCGACGAGCGGCGTCTCCGCGCGGGTCACAGTCTCACCCCCGTCGTCACGACAGCGTATCCCAGCACGACGGCGTAGGCTCCGCCGACCAGTAGGGTCTCGTGGATCGGCGGGCGCGGCACGTCGCCGTACAGCGTCAGATCGCCGTC
>Ga0207719_100356_pt1 | contig 29878 bp, 35 predicted proteins | sample A23P1SouthBayCA_2_FD_187279 | JGI IMG/M metagenome (GOLD analysis project Ga0207719, IMG submission 187279) | Aerobic enrichment media microbial communities from Eden Landing Ponds, California, USA - A23 P3 (3) (SPAdes) | ecosystem: Environmental > Aquatic > Marine > Unclassified | place... | reverse complement strand
GGGCCTTCGACGTGCTCGCGGAGAACGTCGACGACGTCCGGTTCGACGGCGCTCCGAGCCGTGCCACCGAGATCAAACTCTCGGACGCCTCCCTCAGTCTGGGGGATCCGGTCACGGTCAACGTCAGCGCCACCGATACGAGTTCGCCCGGCCGGTCGTTTTCGACCGAATACACCACCCGTCCCGTCGTCTTCGAGGCGGCGGAGTCGCGGGTGGTGTACACGATGGGTGTGGTGTTCCGCGAAGGCTCCGGGGGCGCCGCCGCCGCCGTCCGGTCGCCCTCGCTCGTTGCAACCGACGAACGCGTTGTGCTGTCGGTGCTTGTGACCCGGGCTAGGAGTGGGGCCAGCGTCGCGGGGTCGACGACCGTTCTGGTCAGGACCAACCGCGCTACCCAGCGAGTCGTCACCGCTTCGGAGGAGCCGTTCGACGCGGTCTACCTGAACGTCACGTCGCCTCGCGCTGGGGCGTGGGCGCGCGAACTCGACGGCCGGGGCGACCTCTCATGTTCGCACGACGCCGCCACCGACACCGCCCGCTGTGAGGTTCGGAACGTGGCCCGGACGTACGTCTCGGTCGTCGAGGTCGACGTGACCTTCGAGTGACCGCGGCGGGCGCGCGTCGGGCGGGACGTCGGTCGCGGCCCCCCGGCGGTCGTTCCGTCCCCGGCGTCGGCTCCGTTCAGTCCAGTTGAATCTCGATCTCGTTTTCGGTGACGTGCAGGTAGGTGATGTATCCGCCGCCTGTGCCCCGCGTGTAGGTCATCTCCCCGTACGATTCGCTCTCGTCGACCCGCTTCCCGGACGGCGACGTCTCGGAGACTTCGAGGTTGTAGTTCGGGCCCATCAGTGCGAGGTAGTGGTTCGTGATGTCGGTCATCCGCTGGTCGCCCGACCCCTTCACGTACGTCACCTCCTCGTAGGGAACGGTGCCTGCGTGTTCGTCCCACGTTGCGGTCGGCGCCGCCGAGCCGCTCGGGTCCAACTTCCACTTGCTCGCGCCCGTCCCCGAAATCTCCTTGTACTGCATGATCGTCCCCCCGGTCAGGTCGACGTCGATGCGCGATTCGTCGTCGCCGTCGCCGTCGAGGTCCGAACAGACCACCCGGATGTCGCCCGAGTCGTGAGGGACGGAACTGTTCTCCCACTCGTGGCTCACGGTCCCGTTCGTGTAGTAGACCCCGACGGTCAGGTCGGCGAACTTGCCGTTCTTGCACTGCTGTTTCTCCGGCGAGTAGACGAGAACCTCGAAGCGCTTTGGGCCGTTCGTGGCGTAGAACGACCAGTACATGTTCTTGTAGAAGTTGTTGTTGCCGCTGTCCTGCAGCGAGAACTCGAAGTCGGAGATCGGATGGCCGTCCGCGATGCCGCGCACCTTGACGCCGTCACCGTGGTCCGGCATCTGGAAGGGGCCGTTGACCCCGCCGACGGTCGTGAGGTCGACGACCGCGCGGTGGTTCGAGTGATCGACCGAGACGTTCCCCTCCGTTCGCGTCCGGAAGTAGTCCGCCCACCCCTGATAGTACTGGCTCTGGACGGTTACCCGGACGACGCCGTTGTTGACGGGGTTCCGGTAGTCCTTGGTGGGGCTGTAGTTCGCGGTCGCGTTGGGGAACACCCGCCGGGCGGTCCCGCTCGGTTCGATCGTCGCCCGGACGCGACCGCTGCCCGCGTCGCTCCCTCGAACCCGAATCACCGGGAGCGTCAGCGTCGCGTCGCGGTAGTGGAACTCCGGCGGCGATGCCATCGTGGCGTTCCCGTCGCTCAGACGCCAGACGCCGCCGCCCTGGTAAGCGAGCGTCCGGTCGCCGTACTCGTACACGAGCGCTCCGAGCGTGTCGTTGTAGACGGTCTCGTTGGTCGGCGGGTCGCTCGCCGTGTGGTTCAGGTGCTCGATCCGGAGCCATCCGGCGTCCTCGTCGACGGCGTAGTTCCCCCGCCCGGCACGGCCGAAGTCGACCTCCTGGGTTTCGGCGTCCCCGAGCGCCGCCATCGCACCCCGCGAGTCGAACAGGCTCATCGTGTGCTCCGTCCGCTCGTGACTCGTCCGCTCGCCGATCCCATCGAACGCGTCGCCGCCGGCGGTCACGATGAGCCCGCTGGTCATCACGGTAATCGCGAGCAACAACGAGACGCCGACGACCGTCGACTGGCCGCGGTCGAACCCCTCCGGTCGCCCGTCCCCACTGCGCATGGATTCACGTGGGGTGTCACCGCCTAATACCTGTCGCAGGCCGATTAAGCGGACGTTAACTCGCCCGCTACCCGTCGTCGATCGTGGTTGACGACACAACCGTTAACCGAGCCCGTGCCATGATCCCCCACATGGGATCGCGGCTGCTCACGCCGAGGTCGAGCGTCGTCGGACTCGGGGCCGTCATCCTGGGCGCCGCACTGCTCCAGGCAGCCGTCACGCAGCTTCAAACGCCCGAGGGAGTCCAGTATCTCGTCATCGGTCTCTCGGCCATCGCGATGATCGTCGCGCTCGTCGTCGTCGCCTACGTCCTCCGGGGGGCCACGCACGCGAGCCCACCCGAGGACGGTGCCCCGAACGGCGGTGACGGGACGGGGGACCATCTCGAACGGTGATTGGGATGTGGGCCGACCGCGGGACGTCCGGGATCGACGCCGCCGAGGACGACTGACGCAGGCCCTCAGGATTCGATCTTCTCGACGATCCCCTCGGCCTGTTCCCGGGCTTTCTCCTCGCCGAGGGTCTTGCTGACCAGGACGGCCTGGACCTCCCAGTCGTCGCCGTCTTTCTTCTGTCCCATGCGGACCTCACTTCCCTCCGAGACGGAGCGTGCGGGCTTCTCGGCCCAGTCCGGCGTCCGGATCTCGTCGAACTCGTCCGGATCGCGGAACCGGACGTGGATGTACTCCTCGCCCGTCTCGACGTCCTTGACTGACGGCATGGGTGGTCGGTGGTTCCCGGTGAGCTAAACTCACCGGCGCGCACCCGCAGGCACGGTCGCTGTCGTGCTCGTGCTCGTCGAAGCCACCGAAGATGGGAGACAGGGCGGGGCCGGGTCCCATCACCCCGACAACGATGGCGCGACGCCGGCGATTCACCTCCGAGGTGGCTTGAGGTACGATCCCGAATGGACCGTCCCTGCAGGTTGTCCGGACGTCGTCTCCAGCAGTCCTTCACCCGAGGCTGACCATCCCTTGCTACACCCGTGAAAACCGAATGGACTCGCCGGGGTAGAGGACATCCGGCACAAGTTGCACTCCGGAATTCCCGCTTCGCTATCGGGCGGTTTGAGCAGTCAGAATTTGTCGTCATCGAGGTAGTTGGAGTCCGAATCGATCGATTTGCGATCCTGGAGGAACTCGCGCCGAATGCGCATCCGCTCCATCTCTGTCGTCTCGTCGTAGTGTTGCTCGAGGACGCCCCGCGAGACGTTCATCCGATCGCTGACGACCTCCCGCGGCGTCCCGTCTCGGAGGTGGCTGGTGATCGATCCGCGGCGGATACCGTGCGGGGAGCGCGAAGAGGGACAGTCGCGGGCCTCCTCCCGCGTCATGAACTCGCAGGTCTCCGGATCCTCGTCGTGTGGGCACTCCGAGACCATACACGGGCGGGTCCACTGGTAGACGAGCCGTCGGATGGGGCTCGCCGTCAGCCGCCCGTGTGGGCTCGTGATCAGCGGTCGGCGGCCGTGCTCGTCGACGACGGGGTCACGGGTGTACTCGAGGTAGTCCTCCAGCACCTGCGCGTAGTAGTCGCCGAGGGCGATCGCCCGCTGTGCTCCCTTCTGATTCTTCAGGGGAGTCCCGGTCTCGGGGCGATGCCGCAGTTCGAGGCAGGGTTCGTCGAAGTTCACGTCGTCGACATCGAGTCCCCGAAGCGCCCCGAGTCGCATGCCGGTATTCCACAGCAACGCGAGAATCACGTGTTCCCGCGATGCGTAGTGGAACTCGTCGAGGTAGTCGAGAATCTCGCGGGCTCGCTCCGCGTCCAGGAACTCGTCTTTCGCTTCGTCTTCGGGATCGACCGTCGGTATCAGGACCTTCTCTCGCATCCCCGACTCGACGGCGTCGATCGACGCCGCCCACTCCAGAAAGACGCGTAGCGTTTGGAGAATACCGCGAAGGGTGATCGGGGAAACCGGGTCGTAGTCGCCGACCTCTCCGCGGCGACGGGCGACGCGGAACCGATGCAGGTCGCGGCCGGTGAGTTCGTTGAGGTTCTCGATTCCGACCTCGTTACACCACACCGCGAAGGATTCGAGTCGGTACTGGTGGTTGACGATGCTCTTCTCGGTGAGATCGGGTTCTCGATGATCGACGTAGAGCTGTACCGCTTGCTGTGGCGTGATCGGTTCGAGGTCGTCGCTCACGACAGCAGCACCTCCCGGAGCCCGCGGAGCTTCGCCCTCAGACGGTGCCAGCGCGTCACCTTCAGCGAGTAGTCGAAGTCGACGTCACAGTACCGAAGCGGGAAGCGAGGGCGCGAGTGGCCCTCTCGGACGCACCTGTCGAGTCTCCACCCGACCCACGCCTTGCACTCCGGACAGTACCACGGCGACTCGGACCGGTCGGTACTCACGCCGGATCACCTGCCAGCATCCCGGAGACGTCGTAGCCGAGGGGAGTAATCGCGACGCCGTCGACGACCGTCGCCAGGGCGATCGCCCACATCTCGTCAGCGACATCGTCTCGGTTCCCCGGGTCCTCTCCCATCCAGTCGAGTGTCTCGCCCGCAATCTCGGAGACGAGCGACTGATCAGCACTGGTCACGACCCTAGCACCTCCCGGCTTCTCCACACAAACAGAGATATTCTGTCTGATGAGTCGTCAGAAAAGATGTTATATGGAGTAGGTTCAATGGATTGACTGATGGCCGCGGAATTCACCCGATGCTTAGTGTGTGGGCAGAAAGTGAAGTTCCTGCATCCACACCACCACGAATCAACGCATGACGCTGGTTTGCCACAAGACCATGAATCATATCTGAATTGGGTAGCAGAACAGTGGGACCTGCCCGAAGACCATCCTGTCCTTGAATCGGGAGAGTTGACGAAACCAGAAGGATGGCAGCGCAACCGAGATTTGTTCTCTGACTGGCGCTCAAAAATCGTCCAATAGACTCCTCGTGTTTCCTCGCGGCTGTTTGGGTCGTCGCCTCGCTGAAGAGAACCGTCTGTCATGCTACCCTCCCGAACTCTCGCGAGCAGCCGGGACAGGCGACGCCGGCGTCGCGGTCCTGGTCGTTCACCCACGACCCGCATCGGGGACACCGCTCGACCGACTCGTCGTGGAAGCGCCAGGTCCCGCGGCCGCTGTCCGAGTACAGGCTCACGTCCGATCGCCCGACCCGTTCGTCGGTCTTCCGATCGATCAGGGCCGAGTAGGATCGGTCGCACTCCTCACAGTAGAACGACACCTGCGTGGCCCGCCAGGCGGTGTGACCTTCGGGACAGCGGAGTCGCCAGCAGTCGGCGGTGTCGTCGACGGCGATCCGGATCACCGCAGACACCTCCGGTCGCGGCGGTGGATCAGACCGCAGTCCTCACAGCGCACGAGCGGCCCGGCCTTGAGGAACCCCTTCGAGACGCTCACGACGATCCCTCCGGTTCGATCTCGGCGAGCAGGTGGTCGAACGCCTCGCGCTCCTCGGGATCGAGGCCCTCGCGGATCTCCTCGAACTCCCGAGGGTTGTGGATCGCTTCACGGGCCGACTCGATCGCGCTATCGATCTCGTCGGTGGTCGCTTCGACGTGGTTGCTGAGTCCGTCGGTGTCGATCACGCCGACCCCTCCGGTTCGACCGCGTCGATCCCGCGCTGCTCGAGAGTTCCAATGTCGTTGTTCGTCCGGGGCCACTCCTCGGGTCGGTGTGAGCAGCCCGAGACGTGGCCGTACTCGGCGCCGTCGGTGCCGACCGTCACGCGGCACCGGCACTCGGCGCAGTACGCCTCGCCCCGCTCGGGGTCGGTGCCGTACTTCGGCCCCGACATGTCCCCGTCGTCGAGCAGCAGGTAGTCGGCGGCGTCGATACGCTCGGCTCTCGACGTCAATTCGGTTCTGTCGCTGGTGGCGTTCATACTCATAGCTTCGAAAACCCGCTCTCTCGGCTGGCTCCGCGTCGATACTGCGACTTCCTGGTCGGGGGTTTGAAGGCCCCGCGTGCTGTCTGCCGACATGGCTGTTTATCGGCCACGCCGGGGCGCGGTAGGGCGCGGCCCGGCACCTTTTCCGACCGGACGGACCCCGACGTGAGCCGACGGCTTCTTCTCTTGGCAGATATACAATAAAACTTTGGTAGGTATCTACTAATACATTGGCAGGTATGTTGGGTTCAAGTTGGGCATTCGGGTCTATTAAGGCCCTGATCCGTGGAAAAATCGCGGTATGGTGCGACGCCGGAGGTCGAGTTCGATGAACGAAAAGGATGATATTATCCTTGAGTACCTGAACTCGATTGCTCCGAGTGCGGAACCTCCTGCAGTCATCTATTTCAACATCAACCGTAGGAGCTCTGAGTTCAATCTCGACCAACGCACGGACGGTGGGTTCAGTCTGAATACGCTCCGAAACCGAATCGATACCCTCGAAGATCACGGCCTCGTAGAAGTCGTCCGTGAAAAGGGGAGGTATCGGGCGATCACGGAGGAGGGACAGGCGTACCTTCGTGGCGAATTCGATGCTAGCGAAGGCGCGTAACTGTTGCTGACGAGTGATGCAACTCTCTGGGGAGATTCGCAAACACATGGGTAGCTGAGCGAGTTCTACGCGGAGCCTTTGTGCAGCGCCCGGTAGTCTCCCATCTCCGTCACGAGTTCGACCTGATCACGCTGGTAGGAGTCGCCGGTGCGGTCGTTCGTGAGCTCGTCGAACTCGGGATCGACGTCCCACGCGCTCGCGCACTTCCGGCACCAGAAGTGGTTGTTCGTCGGCTCCCAGGAAGTGTGGCCGCGGGGACAGCGCCACTTCCAGCGGTCGACCTGATCGTCGAGGTCGATCTCGACCGTGTCTTCGTGTTCCGACATTGCACTCCGGGGCGATGGTCGGTGGTATAAAAGAGGTGAGCCGGACGGGCGGAGTGAAAGTGTACGAAAGGGCGGAAGTAAACCTAGCAAAATGGCTGTTGATTCTTCCCTTAAAACACGTTATTTCGAAAGTACGAGTGCCTAGTGTTATAGAAGGGCTCTGTTGAAATACTCAGAGAGTGACACAAACTCGTGCTGAATAGAAAGGGACGGATTCAGCACAAACTAGTTCCTTGGAGGGATTTCCATGAGTACCATGGCTCCTAACGAACTCGTTATCGCCACTCGGCTAACTGGCCTACTCCGGCGTCAAGAAGCGCCTCACGTCTCTCCTGTAAAAACGCTAGAGGCCCCTCCACATCTTGTCCCGAAACTTGAACGGTACCGCGATTTTCAGTTCCGCGAGCACCTAATGCCTCCCAAGTCCGAGTCCCCATTCCTATCGATATCTCGACGCCGAATTTCTCCTTTACTCCGGCCTGTATCTCTTCACTGGAGACGCCTGTCCAAGGTGCTGGGAGTTTAGAATCGTCTGACTTCCTCGGAACAACGGCATAACGTGCACAATAATCAATTACCACTTGGCGCTTTTCGGTCGTGTCGCTATAGCTCTGTATTGGCACGGCTACCTTTGGTTTCGCCCTGTATATAACATTTCGTTGAATTAAATTCTGTATTGGCCGAGATGTAGTGTCTATTCAACATGGCTACTGAGACTATAACCGATTGAGGGATTCAACGAACCTGTCAATATAAAATTAAGATGAGCCCCAATCTTTACTACCACCCGAATGTCAATGAGTAGTAAATAAGTTGCCTAGAGGGTGTTGATATTGAAAGTCCTGATTGACACGAATGTCTTCATTCACAGGGAGGGTGACAAATTAGTCCCGGATGCTCTCCGGGACTTGGAAAAATATCTCAAAGATAGAGGACATACGATCGTCATTCACCCCCTCTCTGAGAAAGAAATCCGTAACGATCCGAGGAAAGAACGTCGGCGAAAGGCTGAATCAAAGGTCGAAACCTATCCCCGAGTCGAATTTCCCTCTTATCCAAATAATGCAGACGACGAATTCCGCCGTCACGTGTCTGAAGCAGCTGATTTTAATGAGAGAGTCGATAACGCATTGCTCTATTCAGTATACGACGACACGGTGGACTTCTTGGTGACAGAAGACAAAGGCATTCACCGAAAAGCGATTGATCTAGGTCTCTCTGATCAAGTGTTCAATATCAAAGAGGGACGTGATTTCTTTGAACCTTCTCAGTCTCGAATCCGGGGACCCCAGTCTATTGAAAAAACGAAAGTCTCTCGCCTTGATGTCTCAGATCCCATTTTCGACTCACTGAAAGAAGACTATCCAAACTTCACAGATTGGTTGGAGTCCCACCCTGACCGGACAGCGTGGATTAATCGAAATCCAGATGGATCGCTGGGCGCTCTGTTAATTCTCAAACCCAACGAAGTTCAGGAGATAGGCGTTGAACCAGTATTAGGCCCTGAACGTCGACTGAAAATATCCACACTCAAAGTTTCCGAAGATCGATGGGGTTCGAAGATTGGCGAGCTGTTGATCTCGATAGCTATCAGAGAAGCCCTCTACGAGGGTAATGAAGTGATGTATCTCACTTATTTCCTTGATGAAGAGGATTATTTTGTCGATCTCATCAGATCCTACGGTTTTGAATACGTTTCAGACAAGGAGAACGGAGAGGCTATCTTCCTAAAGAGGTTGAAACCTGGACCTGGAGACAACCCAGATCCATTGGAGACTACAAGGAGATTCTACCCATCGTTCTATGACGGTCCTGAGGTCGACAAATTTCTGGTCCCTATCCAACCGGTATTTCACAATAAACTCTTCACAGCGTACGCAAAGCGTCAACCGCCTCTTGGTGAATTTACAGGACAATTCAATTCGGAGGGAAATGCTATCAAGAAGGCCTATCTCACTGGTGCAAAAAACAAGCAACTTGAGCCAGGCGATATTTTACTATTTTACCGCTCTGAAGATCATAAGGAAGTCACATCTCTCGGAGTCTGCGAGAGACTTCATTATCGACTCACGGACCCGGATGAAATTATAAAGTCAGTTGGAAAGCGATCTGTCTTCACCGATTCTGAAATTGAAAATATGGCACAATCACCGACTTCGGTGATTCTTTTTTGGTGGCATTTTGATTTGGAGAATCCTATCTCGTACAGTTTACTACGCGAAGAAGGAATTTTAGATGCCCCACTGCAGGTCCTTCAGGCCATCAGTGAACAAGATTATAAGTTCATCAAACAAGAGGGAGGTATTGATGAACGTTTTGCTCTCGATTAAACCAGAGTTCGCCGATAAGATATTGGATGGCGAGAAGCAATACGAATTTCGTCGTAGTGCGTTTCAAGATGCTAGCGAGGTTGATACTGTTTTTCTCTATTCGTCCTCCCCTGTCCAGAGAGTCGTAGGCGCCATTACGATAGGAGATGTAGTTGAAGATGAGCCACGGGATTTGTGGAAGCGTTTCGGCGACAGCTCAGGGATGAGCAGCCGAGAGCGTTTCTTGCAATACTTTGACGGAGCTATGACTGGGTACGCAATTGAGATCGGGAAGTCTTACCGATTGAGTAATTCCATAAATCCACGAACATTTGTTAGTGACTTCGTGCCACCTGTATCATTCTACTATCTGGGAGACGAATTGCAATCGGTATTAGAGTCCGAAATACCGGAATCGCTTCTGAGGAACAAATCTGCGTCGCTTACGCAGTACGGCTCAGATTGAGCTATCCAGCAACAGTTAGTCTCAACCATTCTTCGGTCACCCTCGATATCGCGGATGCATCCAAATAAGGTCGATCTCGTGAACAGCGATCCAGTCGCTCGGGTCACTGACGGGCTGACACAGCGTCTCGGACTGCTCGGTAACTCCGTGTTTGTCGAAGCGCGTCGCCACGATCGCGTCGGCGGGACGGCTCCAGTAGATCGCCTCGCTCGCGTTGTCGGTGAGTCCGACCAACTCGCGAGTCGTCGAGTCGACGCGGAGCAGCGCCCGCGCCATGTCGTCGGCGTGAACGGGGTTCCGGTGCTGCGCGATCACGACGTACAGCGACTCAAAGACGTCCAGGTACGTGGCCCTCGCTTCCACGGGGGCCTGGCTCTCAATTCCCATCCCGTTCGCATCGGGTGACGCGACGGGAGTAAAAGTGAGCCAAGGGCGTGGTGGAAGTGGATTCAGTTCCGCTCCGGGTTTGGCGTAGCCCTTTGATCGAGGCATCCTCAGGTGGGCGTAGGATGGGAACCTCGATTCGCGAGCCGACTACACCGACCGTCGAAGATCGACATCCGGAACTCGTCGCGGTCGTCCAGGACATCTGGGCCGTCGACGATCCCGCGCGAGCAGCGGTCGCGATCCTCGAACGGGACACCGACGTCGACGACCTCGTGGGGATCCTCGAGGACGGCGACGTGCTACAGTACCATGACCTGAGCAACACCGTCGACACCCTCGAATTCGCGGCACGTGACGGCTTCGAGATCGAATCGCGCCGGTTCAGGGACGCGGTGTCGGATCCCGAGTACTACGTCGCGAGAGCGGATCTTGACTGGTCGTGGCTCCACCCACGGTATCGGTGGCTTCTGGGGTAGGTGACTTCAACCATTAAATACCCAAATTGCGTATGTGAGAAATGTGACTGATAGATATGCGAATTTCGTTCGTTTTCTTCATACTCGGGCAGGTGACGCAGTCCGTACAGCGTTCCGGTACTCGAACACGGATTGGGAGGCGTTGTATCTCCGTGGGGACGTTGAGACCGCCGAACTCCGCGAGTCGGTGACGAGCATTATGGAACGACTCCGAGCGGACCAACCAATCGTGGCCCACGACGAGTACCAGCAGATCGGAGAGCCCCAGGCATCGGTTCAGATCTACGAAGAAGGGGTTCTCGTCCACATCTGGGAGTCGGACACACACGGTGTAGCTATTTCCCTGGATGTGGAAGTAGCGAAGAATCTCTCTGAATTCGTTGATCAGTGTGCTGAGGCGCTGAACGATACGCAGAGTTGAGTGGTATAGATCTCTGGATTATTGCCTTAATCAAGAACGAGAAGGAACCAACCGACTCCGCGACGGGACGAGAACCTGCTTCAACCAGATGCCCAGCCTAACCAGAAGGGCGAACGCAGCCCACTCAGCAGCCCTGTTTTTAAGCGAGACATCCTACAGTTGTCAGTCTCATTCGTTCAATATAGGGGAGGTAGCGAACAGAGTCAGGGTGTTCACGGCCGGAGGCGGTCTCATAGGTGCGAAGGAGCATATCCACCACAACTCAGCTATCGCTGGGTTCAATTTCGATACTGAGGAATTCATTACCTCCTGAAAGGTATGTCGGGTAACCGAAGACGCTGACACCAACCGGATTGTCGCCGACTGGAGCGAGGGACTCGTTTATCGCAGGTGCCTCACTCTCGCTCAGCAGTATTCGGTCGGGATCGTCTTGGGTTCGATAGAGATACAGGGTTTCTCCAGGCTCGAAACCCGCGATCTGCGTCCTGATCTCCGGGCCACCAGGGATGTAGGTACTGATGGTTGCGTTCCCGATGGTCATGCCGCCGCGATGTTCAAGTGCGATGACAGTGCCGTTCCCCATGGCTTCTGCGTCCAAGTGGGGAAGGTCTTCGGTGACCCAATCTGGGCGAGTCGGTGCGGCCGTGCCCATCCCTTGCACGCTGTAGTTCAGTCGGGCCGTCATCGTATGGTTCCCGCGACGGAGAGTTCGTGTCATGATGACGTCGTGGATCAATCCATTGCGGTCAACCAACATGCGCGCATGAGCGCTCTGGACCGGAGTGGCGTTACCGCGGAGGCCGGTGGCCCAAAACTCGTACAGCGTCCGATTGTTTCGAGTGAAAGTTCCCGTGAACACGTACGTGGACGTATTCACCCACTGGTGCAGTGTCTCACTCATCGCGGCCTCCCAGCGTTGGGGGTTATTCTGATACGAATAATACGCGCTCTGGACTTCGGCGGATTCGACACTCGTTTTGACCGCGGTTGCGTTATCGGTGACCCAGTACGTATTCACGACTTCATCGTCGAGCCTGACAAGGGACCGGTTTTCGCCACTGGTACTCGTGATCGATAATGGCAAGACCGTGAAGCCAGTAGATTCCCGACTGGATTCAGCGGTGACGTAGTCCCATTCCAAGTTCGCCGTGTGGTTGGTGGTGTTCAACGCCGACCGATGGGCCCCGATGAGGCGGGTTACGTTGGTGATCCCTGCTTCAGTGGTGCCTGGCGGAAATACCGTTTGGTTGGTCGCTGTCTCCGGTGGTGGTGACGTGGTTGATTGCGCCGTCTCTGGAGTCACTCCTTCATGACTTGGTGCGGCCTGGATCATTGGGACGACTGTGGACAAAGTGACCACGCTGATACAGAGAGCGATGACCAAATGCCGACCCCTGAATGGGCTCCTAGAGAGGAGCGCGGAGAGGACACTCATCTCAATCTAGAATCATGAGTTAAGAACCATTAACAGTAGTTGCCAATACGGTTTCTTTATTCAGTGGTAGAGGTGAAACGACCGTTCAGTACATATGCGAACGTACTAACGGTCGTCTTCTATTCTACTATGCCAGCGGGATTTTCGACCAGTGTAGACTGCCATCTTTGAGGACAATCCTTCGAGAGTCACAATAATCGGTCACAGTCCATTCCCGCGTCATTGAGTCCACTACCGTTCCATTAACTGAAGCAGTACTCGCCACAGAATATGTTCCTGCATTTTCCACAACATCGGGAACTCGATGGGTTTCGTCTGGCGATATAGTAACATTATCTGATAGAACCATCGAGCTTCTCGACCGATTTTTAATTTGTAGTGAGAAGTTGTGTGTGGAATTCTCCTCATTTAAAATTTTGATGAAGACGCCTTCAGAAATCGGTGGACAAGTGTGGCCCGAATCGGCCACTGGGGTGGATGTCGAATTAGTTGTTCCAACACAGCCAGCAAGAATGAGTAAAAACACAGTTAGAACGGTCAAAACGCCCATTCTTGCAAGCGGGGCCATACCATCGCAAATCTTGGAGCAACTTGGTAAGTCTTCGGACTGCTTCAACCAGGTGCCCAGCCTATCCAGAAGAGCGAACGCAGCCTATTCAGCAGGGTCCACACTACCGGAGTCCCAGAGGAGATCGGGCCATCGGGATCGAGTTCTAATGAGTCAATACCTTTGGCGATTTTATATTGATAGACCCAGATTTTCGGATTATCCCTGCTATCCGGAACACTGGGACCACAACGGCGGTCCTGTTAGTGTTGCGTATCGTCGCTATCCTGCGTTTCACTATTCTGGTAAATGATATCTGAGAAAAAATGTTGACGGACCTATCAGATAGTCAGAGGGGAATTTGCATAAACTGCTGTCGAGAACGTATTCGATCCTCCCACAATAGTGCGCAGTATCTGAGGAGGATACCGCTAACTACAGGGTGGGTGTCCACCAGCTGATTCAAGATTGACCTGTTGAAAGCAACCCCCTATCGATAGGACCCTGTGCACGACGCTGCTGAATACAGTCAACGTTGCTTAGATTTATGGACCTGATGGGAAGTCTACCTATCGTGTCCGAAAGGGATGTTCGCATACTGGGCGTGAAACACACTGATGATAGAGTCCACAGTAGTATACAGGGAGAAGCCGAACAATCAGACGGCGTAGGGGTCGTGTACCACGAGTGGCCAGAATCTTCCCATGATCTATTAGATTTTCTACCCTGGCTCCTCGTTAAAAGCCCAGCCAGTATTATCCCTGCGACACTCTCTGCGATCATCTCTGTGGTCAAAATGCGTCGAGGAGTAAGTGTAGATTCATCCGGGACAGCGTACATCAAATCAGAATGCAAAGTTGCTACTGAACGTCTACGTGACGAATATGATGCCGACTTAGTGAACGTAGGCATGAACAGAATTGACCTTCTCAAACGCCGCAGTTGGTTTTCCGCACTACTTTCCTGGGGGATCGTCTTGCTTGCAATCTGGATTATAATCCAAACAATCGAAATGGGGAATCCTGCACTTTTGAGGTGGCTCATCGTTCCACTCATACTCTCTGTAACGTACAGAGTACGCACCCTTGATTCGGTCCGCGACTCTCGAGATGAACACATGGCAACTGCGATTCTTCAGGACTACAATGAACGTCAACCGACGACTGCCTTCGTTATCGTTGGACAGAAGCACGTTGAGGGAATTGCATCTCGAGTCGGACGGCGGTTTTCTCCAGTCTGTCGCTGGCTGTCTAATGAAGCTGACCTCAAAGACGGAGACTAATTATTTGGATCTGTTAACATTCTCGTAGACCGCCCTAATCTACTCAAGAACCGTTGGTTGGTAACCCGAACGACCAGCTAATCCAACACTGACCTGCCGAATGTAGCCCCCCTTCCTAGGGCCCTGTCCAGGAACGCCCATTCTTCAACAGTGTTTCCGTAACAGATTGGCTTAATGAGCATATGCCGGTGTCTTTGAACATCACCTGCTACGTCAGTTCGTGATCGTGAAGATTCCGGTAAACGCAACATGCAGAGGGTTTACACAGTAGATGATTGAGTTATAGCCGCTTGCGAATATCTGTGATCCCATTCCCCAGAATCATGTACCCAAGAAAAAGGACGGCAATAAATCCAAGCCAGTTCGGTACAGTTCCCTGTAGATAGTTCTGAGAAACCAGTTCACCGGGGATAGGTCCCGAGATGGTGAATATCTGCCAAAGGAAACCCACCATCAGACCCGCCACCCCCACGTTTGTCTTGACGGATCGTTCAGCCTTTGACTCAATTTCTGTCATTAGGCTCTGTGTCTTGTGAAATGCCTCTTCAGCGAGTAGTTCAGGAGTGTACATGTTTGTGACGGCAAGGGCTAAACTGCCAAGAACACCGATTACTAGACCATAAACCACTGAATTCAATCGAAACCCGATATCATAAGCCAGCAAAATCACGAATGTTTTCCATAGAACCTCCAGATTTGCATGTTCCACGTATTGTTTTGCGAGGATCGAACTAGCGACTTCAAGCTCCCCTTGACCCACTTCAGCTGGTTCATTAAAATCGCTGGGAAGTACTGGGAGTATGTAGTCCCGAGTCCATCGTTCTTTTCGATTGAGGTTGGGTTCAGTGACATCTGGCATATTATTGACTACTAATCCAACCGTGAAGAAGAATTGGTATGAACCCCTCCGTGTTTAAGAAGTAACCCTCGCGCCGTTGTTTCTGTCACCCCGTATTCTAACTGTGAAATCCACGTTTGAAAGGCGTCTAAATCACCGGTGAACGAGGAACCTTCTGACGCGTTCATCTCTCATAAGAGATACAGCATCGTCGATCAGCAATCCGTAACGCAACTTCCACGGAAAATATAATAGTTCGTTATGAGATGCTATTCTTATGTGGATATCTGATCTCCTGACCTCAGCACCCGGGAGAGATCTCACTATCTACCAGCGATCCTCTGGATACGTTTACTGGAAGCGTGCTGTTGTGGCGATCCTCCTTGGAGGTATTTTCACTGCTGGGGTCTTGTACGGTCTCTATCGAGTCCGCGGTTGGGTAGTTCCGGTAGGTATTCTCGTACTGATCGGTGTGGTAGCCGCAGTTTACAGCCGGAAACAGTTCCTGTCACCTTCGTCGGTCCGCCTACAGACCGGGCTGTTTCTCGCGATCCAGCGCTTTCGACGAGTCAGAAAGAGGGGCACCCGACAGATGATGAAAGATGCGGTAGAGAGCAGACCGCTCACAGGAGCGGTCGTCGCACCTGTCTTCTGCCTCGGAGTATTTCCAATCGTCGCCGCCACCAGCACACGCTTCTTACAGAACTATAGCATCACAAGTGGTGTCGATGAAACGTTATGGATCGTCCACGCGACGGTGACCGGGTTCAGCTTCATTGTGCTGATATTCTTCTGGGAGTTCCTCGGGGACGAGTTCGATAATGCGGTGTTCATCCGGACCGCTGTCCGTTACACGTGGTCGCTCCATATCATCTATTTTCTCCTCGCCGCAAACGTCGTGATCGGCGCTCTGGCGATTCTGGCTCAGGGGCAGCAAGTCACATCGTATGTCGGTGTTCAAGCTGTCCTGTTCATCTTGAGCATGTTTGGGGTCTACTGGCTGTACGACACCGTCTACACGGTCATGGTCAAGGAGACGCTCGCCTCACGTATCAAGCGGAGACTCGACCAGCAGATCGGTGCTATCCTCACCGAGCCGGATCAAGAAGGGTGGTTGTCTATTGTCAACCGCCAACTGGACCATGGATATCCTCAACTGGCACTACCGGATTTTAGCAGGGAACAAGAACGCAGGACGGCCCGTGACCTCGGACTGAGCGGGGAGGTCACAGATATCCATCTCCACAGATTACACGACCTGTTCGACGAGGCCTCCACGCTTGACGTGGAAATCGAACGGCTACCAGCGCTCGGACAGTCCTATCGTGGCGACGATGACGTCTTCGTGTACCAGGGCGATCTCACGGCACAGGAGGAAGAATTGCTACGAAACCGATTGCGCCGGGCGGTCAAGGTGATATGATGGCGGGGAACCGAAAACAAGGCGAATTCGAGGACCTTGTGGAGTACCTTGTTGAGCGCTGTCTTGATGCCGCCCGGGACCGGGATAAAGACAGGTTTGTCGAGTATCTCATCGATTACAACGACGTTGTGGAGAGCTATCTGGACCAGCGGACAGACCTGGGGACACAGGCGAGTGAATCCAACAGTTCGGCCTTGGAACGAGTCTTCTCCAACTACTTCGTTGACCTGTACCGAGAGTTGATTGAGGCTCCAGCAGGATTCCGGACAGAGACGATTAGCGCGATCGTGACGACAATCCGGCAGAGCCGAGATGCCGGGTTTCAATCCACTTACCAAGAGCTGCTCTCCGTCCTCAATAGGTGCTATCAGGTCCAAGTGGAAGCTGGCGAATTTGAAATTCGGACGAAGCGATTCTTCGCGCGGCGGTACACTCTTATCATCAGTAAAAGCGTTGACGAATTGCATTCAAGCGATTCTCCCGACGCGTTTGAGACAGCTAGGTCCTTCTGGAGAATAACGTTTGATCGCGTGCAAAAGTTACTCAAAACAGCGATCGAAGCCAACGACGGGAAAACGTACTCGGAGATCATCTCGAAGCTGACCGACATACATCACTATGACATCATCTCGTCAAGTCACCAAGGTGGTGTTGATGGATCAAATAGTGAGGAGGATCTCTTGGAACGAAAAGCCGGACTCGGAAGAGCCATCGAATCCGAGGTCTCCGCGTTAACGTTCGTACTGACTGGCTGGGCGTTCCGTCGGTTCCGTGAGGGTACGCTCTCGGAAGAACAGTATCGGGACATCGCGACCACGACTGAGTCCCAGCGGAACTCGATAGCAGCCGTCGCGGACGTGTACTATGATACGATCCGTGGTGATGGCCGGTTGGGCTTCTGGGAGAACTGGAACCTGGACGAGGCCATAGCTGAGACCATGGGGGTTGCAACAAGTGCACCCGCAGCATTGTCGTGGCTACTGTCGTTTTACTGTGCAGAACTGCTCCGCCTCGGATCCCAGTCCTTTGAGGACGATGAGCTTGCCCTCGGTGAACTACCGATACCGGTCTCGAAGGAAGTGATCTCCGAATCGGACCGAGTCCGTGAGGAACTGGAGTCGCTCGAAAAAGAATCGATTGCGGGGGCCCTCACCGATGCTGGAACGAATGTTGACGCGTTGATCGATGCGATAGTGCAGCTGCATGAAGAGGCCGAGGAGACGTATCAGGACCAACTACGTGAAGAGATTCATGAAGCTGAGCTAGACGATGAGGAGGTGAATGCGTTCAAGCAGTCTGTCCAGTCGAACTTCGTCGATAGTTGTACCGTGCGGACCGTGCTACGTGATATCGGGATTATCGCAGATGGTTCGTCCGAGGAGGCGATGGAGGCCGAGTCACGAGAACTTGGAACGCTTCGCGTTCCCCGTCGTGCGCTCGTCTCTGTCGACGATATCCCGCTTCACCTGTCGATGCAACGGTATGTGAATCCGATAGAGGACAGTTACCGGGATGTACTCTTTGAGAATCTCGATATTGGACGAGAGAGCGTCACCTCTCAGGAGGAAATGCTTGAGCGCATCCGGGAATACGTCGATTCACGTGATGTTGCGGCGATACTGACGACACTCGGGTCCAGTGAGGATGTATTCAGAGATTCCGACGACTTTCAGTATATCTTGACGGCCGAGGAACGGTCCTTTGAAAATCAGCGTGGTAGTTTCGCAGGGACACCGGTTCTTTTCATGGGCGGGGATGAGTTTTCCGTCCTCGTGCTCTTTGCAGGCCCGGCGCAGGTGATCGAATCGAATCCGGGGGATGCGCCCCTATCCTTCGATCTGACACCGGCGGAAGACACCCTTTCAGACAAAGAGCGACAAAACCTGTCTGAGGAGGAACTGGAGAACGTGAAAGACTGGGTTTACACCGATGTATCCTATCAGTGTCAATTTAGGCCAGGTCCCCAGGTAGGCTTGGCGATTACAGTTGAGAAGTGAGTGTCCTGCACTGACCGCAGAACACCCTTTCTGATCGACAGTCTGGAGTGCTGACTATGCAGGGGCGACCGACCGGCTGTTTCGAATTAGGTATTCAAGAAAGAATCCGCTTAGAAAGCTACAGCTAGTCGGCCCGCGGAGTCTGACTGAGCGCCCCGGCGTCGAGCATCCACTTCGCCGCGAGCCGTTCGACCACGTCGCACTCTTGGAGGTCGGGGAGGTCCCCGGCGCCGCTCGTCAGCCGCACCATGTACGTCCGCTCGCCGAGGCGGTCGACGTCGACGCACTGCTCGTCGGGGATATCGCCGTCCTCGAGGACGCCGTCGATTTCGAGCAACCCTTTTGGAATCGTCACCAGCCCTGACCCTCCGTGATCCTGAAGCTTCTGCATACCTCGCTCGGCAGGTCAGACTGCCTTAAGTGTACCTCTCGTCCAAAGATCGTCAACAGACAGTACAGACCAGCGCCGCCCTCAACACCCCCGGACCGCAGGCGGGTGGTATCGACCGGCCAAGCCGGTCGGTGCTTACCATGGGTAGCGAGATCGGGGCTGAAGCCCCCGACGCCTCCGACACGGAGGACCGACCGAGGTGGACAGACTGGCGGATCAAACAGCGCCGCGCGGAGGGCTCGGATGCGTAACTCGCGCGCCCGAGCGACCGACGCGTGACTTGGGACCCGGTCGGGATCGTGGTCGGCGACGCCTTCGCCGACTACGTCCAGCGACTCCGGGAGACCTACGACCACGCCTCGGACGGCGGAAACGTCCACTTTTCAACCGACATGACCGAGACACACACCGACGACGAACAGCACCAGGACTACCGCGACGCGTACCTCGAGGCGGCCCACTTCGCCCGTCCGGACGCGGTCGACTTCGCCGTCCCATCGATCGACCTCGATCGGTCGGTGAGCCGGCGCGCGTTCCTCGCCGGCGTCGGGACGGCCGCGGCGACCGTGGCGACCACCGGCGTCGGCGCCGCTCAGGAGAGCAGCGACGCCGTCCCCAACTTCGAGAGCGAGTACACGCCGATCCCGCAAGTCACGGGCGCGCAGTTCCGCGTGGGGGCACACGACGCGACAGAGATGTCGCGTCTCGACTACGTCGACAACGACGGCAACGTGCAGTCGTTCACCGAAGAGTTCGGCGCCGTCCTGGCGCCCGACCCGGACGACGAGGACCAGCCGCACAACCCGGTCGGGTTCCACCCGAGCCGGATCCGGACCGAGGAGTACACGGCGTTCCCGCGGGGCGAGACCTACGACGAGAACGGCGACGGCGACGCCAACACTGACGTTCGCGCCGTCGACTCGACGCACTGGTCGACCGACGCCAGCGGCTCCACCGGCTCGATCACCGTCTCGGACGTCGACGACGACGCGCTCGGGATCTCGACGAGCGGCCAGGCCTCGGGTGACGTCGCGACGGCGACGTTCACGGACTTCACGATCGACTCCGGCGAGGCGCGCAAGATGCTCCAACTCGTGCTCGACGTCGACACGCTCGAGTCCGGCGCCGTCGTCGACGTGAAGGTCGTCGACGCCAGCGGCGCGTCGGTCGTGGCGTCGATCGATCCGAACGCCGACGGCTCGGCGGACGCCACGATCGCGACCGCCCAGGGGACCGGCATCGTCTACCAGGTCGAGATCGGCCAACTCAGCGGCGGGACCGATCTCGACACGCTTGAGGAGATCGTCGTCGAGGTCTCCGAGGCGAACGCGGACCTCACGGTCCACGGGATCAACCTCGAACTCGACTCGGAGTGGTCCTTCGGGACGCGCGAGGTCTACGACTCCCAAGACGAGCAGGTCGTCGAGGAGACCCTCGTCGAGCCGGCGGGCATGACCTGGATCACGTCGCTCTCCTCGCTCACTGAGCAGTTCGGCTCGGCGACGTTCGTCGATCTCGAGTACCAGGTGGAGGTGCGCGCCGACGAGGCGCCGATCGACAACTGGGACGTCGAGGTCTCGGACGTCGAGCGCTCGGAGTCGACCAAGAAGTTCCACATGGTCGGCGGCCTCGAGATGCCCGGCGGGCTCTACGAGGTCGACGTCGTGCAGGCGGGGACGCTCGTCGACGAGGTGCGGCACCCCGACTCGGTCTACCAGTCCGTCGAGTACGCTCACAGTCTCAGTGAGCTACCGACGGTCGACGACGTCGACGACGTCGAGTGGACCGACGCGACGACCGTCCTCGAGAACGGCGACTCCGGCACCGAGGTCGAGGTCTCGACGACGGTCAGCGCCGGAGACACGATCGGCCTCAACTACGACCTTCGGGAGAGCGAGAGCATCGTGTCGGCCATGGTCGCCTCGGCCGGCGGCGGCGGAGCCGCGCCCCAATCCGGGGGCGGGTTCATGTCCTCGATCTGGGGGTGGGTCACGGCAGGGCTGACCGGCGTTGTCGGGGCACTCGGCCTCGCCTCCTACATGTCGGGCGACTCGGGGGCGTAGATGGCCGACGACGAATACACGGCCACGGACGCGATCAACGACGGCACCGAGGGGGTGGACGAACAGGGAGTGTCGGGGTACGCCCAGGCGAGCGTGATCGGTGGAGCGCTCGCGGCGCTGGGGTACGCGATCGCCGACTTCATCCTGAGCGTTCAGGGGACGCTGTTCGCTCCGGTCCGGGCCTTCTCCGACGGGATCGCGACGTTCATCGGCGGGACGCTCGGGGGACCGATCATCATCACAGACGCGGGGGCGGAGACGTCGGCCGACTCCTTCACGAGCGGGACGGCCGCGCTGCTCGGCCCGTTCGCGTTCCCGGTCGCTGTGGGCGTCTCGGTCGCGGGGGTCCTGGTGTTCCTCTGGTTCCTCTCGAACACGTCGATCACCCCGTGGTCGGTCATCGGAGACGAGGACAGCTGACGATGAGCGAGGCCGACACCGGCGATCTCGAGGACGAGTACACCGGTGGCGGCGGTGTTCGGTGGGTCCCTCTCATGAAGGGCATCGTCGGAATCGTGCTCACCATCCTCGGGTACGCGTACGCCTCGGCGATCGGGCTGGTCCGCGACGGCGTGACTGGGGCGCTCGACGGGATCGGCTCGTGGCTCGCCTCGCTGGTCGAGGCGCCGTTCACCGCCGGCGAGGAGGAGATCGTCGCCGCCGCCCGGACGGGAGGCGACGCCCTGTCGTGGCTCGGCCCGGCAGCCTTCCCGGTCGCCGTCGGGATCGCCGTCACGACGACGCTCATCCTCCTGTGGGGGGTGAGTCGGTATGTCTGAATCCGGCGACTCCGGCGGGTGGCTGTCATGGCTGTCGGACTGGGATCCGAAGGGACCCAGCGGCTCCGGCATGGACGACCCCCGAACCGAGGAGGGAGCGAATAGCGACGACGGCGGTGGGATCGGCGAGAGCCAGGTCCGCAAGTGGGTCGCCGGCATCCTCGTCAGCGGGATCCTGACCGCGGTCGGCACGGTCGCCGGGCTCTCGATCGACATTGTCGACACGGTCCGGTCGTCGCTAACGTCGGCGGGAGCGGGACTCGCGAGCGAGGCCGGCTCGATCGGCGACATGGTGATCGAGTTGCTCATCGAGATGCCGCTCGAGGCCACGGGCGACCTCGCGGCGTCGACGGGACTCGCGGCACCGATCGTCTCGGTGCTCGTGTTCGCGCTGGTCGCGGCCATGGTGTCGGTGATCGTCTACGGGCTCTACCGAGCGGTGGTGATCGTGACGTGAGCCTTCGCGACGGACTCGGAGCGCTCGGCATCGGCAGCGGGTTCGCGGCCCTGGCGGACCTCGTGGTCAACGGCGGGGACGTCCTCGTGCTGCTCTCGACGTTCCTGCTCGACGAGTCAGGGCTCATCTACCTGTTCGTGGCGCGGCTCTCGGCAGCGGCGCCGAACGTCTCGTGGCTCCCAGCGGGGACGCTTGAGACCGCGACGACGGCGCTCGCTCTCATGACGGCCATCTTCGCCGTGTATCGGATCGCAACCAAATTCGGAGACAGACTCGACTAAGATGATCGACACCAGCACACGGAGAGACGCACAGCACCCCCCGCATGCGGGGTGGGGGAGAGACAGATGATCGGGCCCGGGCTAATCGGTACGGTGGCAGTAGTGGCGGCGGTCGGCGCCGTCGTGGCGGTGATCGCGCTGTGGGGGATTAACTACCGGAAGACCAACGACGCGACGAGAGCGACCGACCGGACCTCGAAAAAGGTGATCGGCGTCGTCTCGGGCGGTGTCTTTGCACTGGTGGTCGCGTTGAGCAACTTCGCCGGGCTGTTTGGGACGTTCGGCGACATCGTCTCGACCTGGCCGGGCGCGGTCGCTCAGTTCGTCCTCGGTGGGCTCGCAGTCGCGGGCTTCGCCGGTTGGATCGAGATGGGTGCCGTCGTGGGGACGGTCCTCGTGGTCGGCATCATCGCCGGCGCAGCAGCGATCAGGAACTAACATGACGGGGACCTCTCGCGGTGTCGTCGTCGCGACGGCGGTGCTCACGCTCCTCGCGATCGCCGCGGGAGCCTCGGGCGTCGCCGCCCAAGAGAACGGCAACACGACGGCGAACGCGACGGTACAGACCGGCCCGTACGACCTCGCGGAACTCGACACGTGGGGCGTCCGCGGCTCGGAGAACGCCCCGGCGTCGGTGCGTCGGTACGGCGACGGTCAGCTGTGGCTGCGGTACGCGCCCTCGTCGATCGCGGGCGACCCGTCGAACCCGAACACCTACCAGTATCTCGCGAAGGGGACGACCCTCAAGCGAACTGAGGTGTACCTCGGCGGGTTCCTCGGCTGGGGTGCCAGCGAGGAACTCGACGTGACGGTCGTCTACTGGTCCAAGGGTCAGGTCCGCGTCGAGGACGACGAGGGGAACGTCCGGTACGAGCCGGCAGCAGTCGACCAGGTCGTCGACGAGACGACCGTGGCGCTCACCGGGGGGTACGATCGAGCGACGATCGACCTCCGGCCAAGTTACGACGAGACGCGGCGCGTGACGATGTTCGTTGAGGGAGCCGAGGGCTCGGCCACCTGGCGGTTCGACGTCCGGACGTCGCCGGCGTCCGAGCCGGTGAACGTCGACACCGCCGGGGACCTCGCGATGTGGGCGGTCGGGTTCCTAGTGCTGACGCTCGTGCTGACGCTCGCGTTGATGAAACTCGCGCATAAGGGGCACGAGCGAGCGGGGAAAGGGCCGGGGTACCCGATTTGGCTCTACCTTGCCGGGGGGGTCCCGATCGGATTCATCACGCTGGTCGTGGGGTACCGGCAGGTGATCGACCAGATCGCCGAGGCGCCGTGGATCCTGATCCCGGGCGTCGCGCTGTTCGCGACGGTCGCGGCGATCAACTGGTGGGGCGACGACACGGATCGGATCGGCCTGATCCACGTCGATCTCACGTCGTCGTCTGCCCACGAGGACGGCAGCGGCGAGGTCCCCGTCGAGGTCCGGTCATTCGAGACGGCGGAGGTCGACGGTGTCCGCGGCCTCGTCGTCGACGGGATTCTGTCGTACTTCGCCCGGATGCGGGGGGCGATCCCGGAGTTGCGGCTGCTCTGCATGGGCGAGGAGCGCACCGACGATCCGAGTCTCACATTCCCGGGCGGGACCGGTGCGTTCGACGAGGTGTACTTCGCGGATCCGTTCGACCACAGCCCCGCGTCCGTGAAGCGAGAGAGGTGGTCCCTGGGGCACCTCTACGACGCGCCGGACCTCGAGGACGGCGCCGGCACGGTCGACCGGATCGCCGCGCACGTCTCGAGCGTTGCCTGGGAGAAGATCATCCCGGCGCTGGGGATCGTCGCGGTCGGCTGGATCCTCGGCGGGCTGCTCGTCGAGAACGCGATGATCGGGGCGGCCGTGGCGCTCGTGCCGGCCGGGATGTTCGCCGGGCAACCGGTGAAGGGCCATGCCGAGTTCCACGTCGCGCCCGCGCAATTCCACTCGGTAATCCTCGCGCTGATCAACACGAAAGAGGAACTCGACGAGGTCGCCGATCGGGACTACTTCAAGCAGAAGTACCAGGAAGAGATGGGCAAGAACGTCGCCGAGCGCAAGCAGACCCGCGAGGAGACGGAACTCCGGAAGTTCGACGAGGTCATGGCGGCTATCGAGGAGGGCGACCCGGAGAGCCTCACGGACGCGATCGACGACGAGGCGGTCGACGGAGGTGCGCCCGCCGATGACTGAGCCGGTGGTGGAGGCTGAGACCGACGCCGAGGAGGACCCCCCGGATGCGGGGGTTCACCAGGCGATCGAGCCGCCGACGTTCGACGCGCCGACGCGGCCGGCCCTCGAGACGCTGTCGCGAGACCAGCGCGAGCTACTCCAGTCGTGGCTCGCCGGCTTCGCCGATCGGGCCGACCTACTCCGGTGGTGTCACGAGGCGACCGTCGCGACGCTGGGGCAACTCCCGCCGGAGTGGCACCGGGATCGGTTAATGTCGCTCTCGGAGTTGACCACGCTGGTCGTCGTTGACGAGCAGCGGCGGCGGTGGCTCGACGAGGACGCGCTGCTCGACCCGGACCGCGCCCGGGAGTGGCGCCTCGCCGTCGCGTCGACCGACCTCGTGCCGGCGTGTCAGACCGCTCTCCGGCGGATCCGCTGGTCGGCCGTCGAGTACACGAACGACGCTGACGACGACAACCCCGCGTTCGTCGACGTGGAGGACCAGGACGAACCGGCGATGCGGCCGGGGCTGGGGGAGACGGCGACCCGGCAGCGGTGGGTCGTCGACCGCGGCCTCGAGGGCTTCGACTCCCGCGACGAGATCGTGGAGACGTGGTTGCCGTACGCGATCCACGCGTCGTTCGGCGAACTCGACGAGGACCTCGCCTCGGCGTTCTGGTCCGAGCAGCCGCTTCGGGAGATGTTCGTCGAGCGCGACGACCGGGCGGCGAAGTTCTACCGCGAGTCGTTCCTCGCCCTCGAGTTCCTGCCGGCGTTCAACCGAGCGGTCGAACAGTTAGCAGACCGCGCCGGAGAGGCTGTCTCCGGCGGAGAGACGACCGACCACAGTCCGACGACGTACCCATCGCGATGAGCCAAGCACTCAACTCCGCGTTTTCCGCGGTCACGACCGAGTCGGAGGTTCGGGACCAACTCGCGACGGTCTTCGACTTCCACGAGAAAAGCGCGCAGGCGCACGGAGACGCCACGCTGAACCGCCACAACGACGGCCAGGATATGTACAAGCGCCTGGGGTTCGCGCCGTTCCACGAGTACCTCGCGCTGACCGAGCGCCAGGGCAAGAACGTCGCGACGTACCCGAGCGCGTGGGTGACGCCGCTGGTCCATCTCAAGGGCCGGGAGATCGATCTCGTCGAGGAATTGGTCGGCGAGGTCGAGTACGACCCGCAGGACCCGCACCCGTCGCACGAGGCGCTCGAGGACTTCCCGCGGCCTCGGGCGAAGGCCCTCGAGTGGATCGCCGACGACGAGGGCGACCGGACGGCGTGGAAGTCCCAGGGCAACCGGACGATCGACGCGTGGACCGCAGGCGGGACCGACTACTTCGCCTACGGGAAGCCGGGATCCGGGAAGTCGACGCTCATGACCTTCACCGCGGCGGTGCTCCAACAGGTCAACAACGAGACGGTACTGCTGGCGGACACGCTCGACGACTCTGGGACGAACGAACGCGCCGAGTGGCTGGCGCTCGCGCCGTGGACCACGATCGCGATCCCCGACGGGATCCCGGTCGAGGTCCGGATCGTCCCCGAAGCGGCCGAACTCTCGCCGTTCACGATCGACGTTGAGGAGATCTGCCGCGACGTGGTCCGGTATACCTCGCCGGTCGATCTCCTCGAGCAGCTTGTCGAGGGACAGTTCTACGTGGTGTTCCCCGACCCGCTGCACCGCGGCTGTGAGGACGTCTCCCGGTTCGCCTACCACGGCCCGGACCGGGTGACGCCGGTCGGGGAGTCGGGACCAAGCGCGCCGACGCCGGCCGATCAATGGTGGTTCGCGTTCGTGCAGGCACGGATCAAGCGCGACGTCTTCCCGCACTGGACGTCGATCCTCTTCGACGAGGCGGGCAATCTGTTCGATCCGGACGCCGAGAAGGACGAACACGACGAGTACGACAAGATCCGAAAGTTCGCTAAGGACTTCGCAGACGCGCGCAAGAAGGGCGTGAGCGTGTTCTCGTACGCCCACGCTCTCTCGGAGGTGAGCCACTTCTTCCGGGCAAAGCAACGCTGGTGGGTCACGATGAACGGCGCGACGCCGCCGGTCGGCAAGTCGCTGCCGGGCGACAAGTCCTGTCCGGTGCCGACGACGCGGTACTCCCAGCAGATGGAGAGCGGCGAGGCGCTGGTGTGGAACACGAGCAACTACGCCTCGATCAACTGGCCGAACGTCAAGCGGGGCGCCCGGCTCGATGCCGAGGTATCGATCGATTTCGACCTCGAGGCGGTGGGACTATGAGCGAGTTCAAAAATCGAAAGAGCGAGCGAGTTTCGAAAAAAAGCGCGCGGACCCTGGGGTTGAGATGCGGATCGACACCTCTCGGCGCTGACACGCCGACCGCGAGCGTCCGCTCGGAGCGCCTCGCATACGCGCGCGGGATTAACATCCACGCCGAGCACCCCCCCACCCCCCTGAATAGCGACGCGAGCGGTCGCGTCGGTGATACGATATGACAGATGCAAGGAAACTTTTCGCGACGCTGATCGCGTCGTTGATCGTGGCATCGGTACTCGCCGGCGCGCTGCCGGCAGCAGCGGCGAGCGGACCCGAGGGTATGCTCGCGCTCGGGGACGCGCAGGTGAGCGAGGACATCCCCGAGGGCGCGGACATGCCCATCCGCGCGAGCGACCTCGAGGGCGCGATTTACGCCAGCGAGCACGCGGACACGCTCGAGGTCGTGCTCACGACGCCCGAGCGGGCGGACCCGTACCTGGGCGACAACGCGAGCGTGCTCGCGGACGACGAGATCGCGATCGTGCTCCGGGACGACGAGGTCCACGAGGGGCGCGACGTCGCCGTCGATCTCGACGTGCTTGAGGCGGGCGTCGGGTTCGTCCCCGAGGTCGCCTACGGGACCCACGAGGACGGCGAGCGCTGGGAGTCGGCGATCGAGCGCGACGGAACGGTCGGACGGTTCCACATTCCCGAGTTCTCGACGAACTCGGTTTCGTTCTCCGCCGAGGTTCAGCTGACGGGATCGCCAGCGACGGACGGGACGACCTACCAGTACGATCTCTCGTCGACCGACGCCGTCGGTGACTTCAGGGTCAACGTCACGGGGGAGAGGGCGTCCGAGTGGGATAATCAGAGTGCGAGCGACGTGAGCGCGACATCGACGCAACCGCTCTCCGTGGGCGGCAATTTGGCTCCGGTTGGTCCTGATCCAAAGGGCGAGCCGACGCTCAACGTCACGAGCCGCGGTTTGAACCATTCAGAGATGGACGGATCTGTTGATTCAAACACCGCGTTCTTGGGGGACTCAAGCTCTGGGAACCCGTTTTCAGCGGAGGTACAGTTTAATCAATCGATCCCTCAAGGTGAGACGATCGAGGCTGTGAAGGTCGGCCTGGCAGGTGGTGCGATCGAGAGTGGCGAACACATCGAGGTCGATATCTACATCGTCGAAGGCGAGCAACCGGACCAAGTCGTCCAAGAAGGGACCCAGGTCGTCGACGACGCCTACATCGGAGCCTCAGGTATGTCTGAGGACCGCGTTTTCGATTTCAACTCGTCTTACGCGATCGGTGAAAACACCGAGAACCTCACCGTCGAGTTCGTCGACGACACGAACCACGACGGGGAGAAGGACAAGGTGAAGCTGGACATGTCCGTCGAACCGAACCGGGACGACACATACGCCCTGAGCGTGCTGGAGGATGGCAGTTGGTCCTACTACAACAGGCGCGCGAACGTCTCGCTGTTCACGCAACCGGCGAAGGGGGTTTCAGTCAGCGATGGGGACGGAGAGTCCGTGACGTTCGGGGATTTCTCGACCAGCGAGTCAGTGACGAAAGAAATCAATCTCTCGGCGTCGTCGTCGGAACTGGACTTTGACGCCACCAACGACGGCCCGATCGACTACGAACTGCGGGTGAAGGAGCGAACCTCGACACCATCCGGAGCGGTCGAGGTAAACGGCAATTCGACGAGCTTCAGCGCGCTCGAGGATGGAGAAAAGGCTACGCTCACGACAGACACGGACTCGATCGTCGAAGGGACGAATCGGGTCAACGTGACGCTTGACAGCGGATCCCTGAGTGCCGATGCACCGACGCCCGCGGTCGAGTTACGGTATTCACACGATACGACCGACAAACAGACGATCGACTACTCGGCAGAGGTCTGGTCCGAGCGGTACAACATCTCTCGGACGTACGGCGACGCGACAGAAGATCCGACGCTCACGATCCCCTTCGAGAGCGAGGTCGTCGACGTGGGCTCGGTAGAGGTCCGTCGAAACGGCGGCACGTGGAAACAACCGAGCGCGTGGACCCGCGACAACACGACGCTCACGATTGAGTTCGGCTCGATCGACAGCGGCGACACGCTCGAAGTCCGGGCGACCGGCCGCAAGGTGATCACGAGGAACGGCGATATCCAGGTGCTCGAGCCGACCGTCGAGGGCGACACGCTCGACTCGAAGATCGAGGTGCTCGACCGCTCGGAGGACTTCGCGATCGATGTCTCGGGCTCTGATCGGATCCACTACACTGCTGAGGAGTCCTGGGAGGCCTCGTCGCACGTCGTCGTTGACGCCTCGGGCGGGCAAGAGCTTCGGCTCCCGGACGCTCAGGCGGGCTCCCAAACGCGCGTGCGAACCGCTCCGCTCGACGTCACCCCGGAGTCCGGCGAGAGCGAGGTCGTCGTCGAGAACGCCGACGAGCCGCGGTTCAGCATCCGTGAGGGAAACACGACCGGCGCCGCGAGCGTCGACGTGACCTATTACGAAACGCTCTCCGGCGAGCGGTACGTGCTGTGGTCGGAGACTCAGGACCGGGAGATCGACGCCGATCGCGCCGAGAGCCCGGTGCTGTTCACGACCGACGGCGAGGCGGACACCTACACGATCCAGCAGGTCGATCGCCAGGACGCCGGGGTCAGCGGCGTACCTCCAAAGACAAGCGACGTCGGCGCGCCGTTGGTGCTGGTCGTCCCAGTCGTCGGGATCTCCGTCGCGGGACTGTTCTGGGCCGGCCGTCGCTTCGGCGGCGCGCGGGGAATCCGCGGGAATGCGATCCTTCTGGTCGGCTCGACGGTTGTCGCGATCACGGCGGTCGAATTGGTCGCGCCCGGGACGCTCGCGTCGATGTTCTCGACGCTGGTGTTCGCGCTGGGAGACTCGGTCGCGGGTGGGATCGGTGCTGCGATCGCGGCGGT
>Ga0207719_100354_pt1 | contig 30377 bp, 21 predicted proteins | sample A23P1SouthBayCA_2_FD_187279 | JGI IMG/M metagenome (GOLD analysis project Ga0207719, IMG submission 187279) | Aerobic enrichment media microbial communities from Eden Landing Ponds, California, USA - A23 P3 (3) (SPAdes) | ecosystem: Environmental > Aquatic > Marine > Unclassified | place... | reverse complement strand
GGTGTCGCCGGGCGAGTCGACGACGCTGACCGGGACCGTCCAGAACCCCTACCTGTTCCCGATCCGGAACATCCAGGTCGAACTCTCCGCGCCCAACGCCGACTGGAGCGTCACGGCGGACGGCGAGACGACGGTCGACCGGCTCAACACCCAGGAATCCGCCGAGATGAGCTGGGGTATCACCGCCCCCTCCGGCGCCAGCGGCGAAGCCACCATCACCGGCAGCGCCAGCTTCGAGTCCACTACCGACTCCGCGACGTCCGATATCTCCCGGTCCGTCTTCGTGTTCAACCCGGGCGACGTCCCACAGGACGGCATCGAGGCGTACTTCCCGCTTGACGGTGACTCCGCGACGAACATCGTCACCGGCAACAACGGCGACATCACGGGCGACCCGAACACCGACGCCGAGGGCGTCGTCAACGGCGCCTGGGAGTTCACCACGAGCGGCGACCCGGCCGGCAGCCGGAACAGCACGACCGACGCGGTCACCTCCGGGCAGACCCTGCCGCTGAACGGCGAGACCGCGACCGTCGGCGCCTGGGTCAACTTCACCGAGCACGAGGCGTTCGGCCGACTCTACCAGGTGGGGGGCAGCGTCGCCGAGCCGGCCGCGTCCGCCGGCGGGTACGAGGTCATCTTCCACGGCGGGGACAGTACGCCCGAAAACAGTCTCCTCGTCGCCGACGGTAGCGGCCGCGTCGTCGGCGCCGACACGGGGGCGTTCGACCTCTCTCCGGAGACGTGGTACTTTGTCGTGATCGTCCGCGACGGGGCGAACTACCGGCTGCACGTGTTCGACACCAGCGGTGAACTCGACGACTCCCCGGCGACCGGGTCACACGACGCGGCCCCGCCGACGAGTTCGGGCGAACTGCTCGTGTTGATGGACGGCGACGACAGCGAGACCGCGGGCCGCATCGACGAGGTCCGGGGCTACTCGCGGGCGCTCTCGGAGAACGAAGTCACCGAACTGTACAGCGGCTCCGGGGGCTCGCCGTAGCCTAGGTCGGTCGTTTTTTCGGTTAGTACTCCCCGGCGTCGATTCCCCAGCGCTTCTCGTCGTACTCCCGTTCGCGCTCCGATTCGAACGCGCGCTCCAGCGCCTCCTGGAGCGTGGCCTTCTCCTCGCGGCTGATCCGGGCGAGTTCGTCGGCCTTCTCGACACAGGGGGGCGGCCCGCGTTCGATCGCCACGCCCTGGAGGACCTGCCGGCGGATCCGATCCCTGAGGTCGGGGTCGCGGGCGAACGCCCGGGGCGTCTCGACGCGAAAGAGGAGGTCCGTCCGGGGGTCGTAGACGACGAAGAAGGCCGTCTCGTAGGCGGCCTGGTCGAGCCGGCGGTCCAGGCCGAGCGCGTCGCCGGCCGTCGAGAAGACGCGGTCCGCTCCCCCACGAGAGAGAAACCAGTTCGTGAACGTGAGCTCGTCGGTGCGGCGCTCGCCGCCGTCGCGGCGTTCGAGGAGTCCCCTGAACAGCGCGGCGTCGTCGACCCAGGGTGCGTTGCCCGTCTTCGAGCGGACGGCGCGGGTGATCGTCCGCGTCGTCGGCGACTTCACGAACCCGATCAGCGGCACCTCCCGCTCGACGAACCGCTCGACCAGCCGGAGGTAGTTCGCCGCGACGTCGCGGGGCCGGGTGTCCTCGACCAGGAGGTCCTCGAGGCGGGCGTCCCGGCCCCGCCATTCGAGGAGTCCCTTCGGGTACAGCGGCCCGTCGAGCACGAGGAGGTCCTCGACGACGTCGGCCTGGGTGAGGGCGTGGTGGCTCTCGGCGAGGTACAGGGCGAGGACGTGGACGACGTGTTGCTCGAACCGGTCGACCCGGGGGGCCTGGAGGATCCGCCTGCGGGCGAACCCGTCGTCGTCGAGCAGCCAGTCGTCGCCGCCGACGTCGACGGTGACGTCGTTGGCGTGGACGGTGGCGACGACCGTCCGGGCGCGGTGGAGCCCGAGATCCGAGGGGACGGCGCTCATCGCGGCCTGGGCGACGTCGAGGACGATCCCGTTTTTGAACGTCGTCGGGTTGATCGTCCCGGAGTCGAGGCCGTGGCGGGTGGGGAAGGGCTCCTCCTGGAGGGCGACGGACTGGACGTCGACGGCCCCCCGACGTTTCTCCCCCAGCGGTTCGAGGACCGTCACGCCGTCCCGCCGGAGGGGGTCGAGGAACTCCTCCCAGACTGTGGTCGCGAACGCGCGGTGATCCGTCTCGTCGACCCCTGGGCGGATGCGCCTCGCGAGGTCGACGATCCCGTCGAAGTGGACCGGATCGAGGGTCACGCGTTCCCCTGGGAGCGATCCGAACAAAAAGCTACCCCGTCCCGGGGCGACGGCCCCGCACCCCCACACTCGACCGTCGACCGCACGCCCCGGTGGTTAATCACATATATATTGTAGGTCCCGTATGTATCTACCCACAACATATGCTTATATGTCTCCAGTGCTCAGCAAGAAATACGAATGATCGCCCAATCCGAGCGGTGTCCAGGCTGCAAAAACTCCATGAACGCACGATCCGGTTCGGTTCCGGTGTGTACCGAGTGTGGCTACGTCCCGCGCCAGGGTGCTGACTGACGCGCCTTCCGGCTTCGAAACGATCCACGAGCGGTATCGCGGCGGCGCGAACGAAGCTTAGTTGACCCCGGGCGCCGAGTCGTCCGGTATGAACCTCGGTCTGATCATCCTTGATGGGTGGGGCCTCGCCGACCACGACCACCTCGACGCCGTGCGGTCGGCGGCCACCCCCAACTTCGACTGGTGCCGAGAAACCGGCGCGTTCGGTACTCTCACCGCACGCGGCCGGAGCGTCGGACTCCCCGAGGGGGGCCTCGGAAACTCCGAGGTCGGCCACCTCACCATCGGGGCGGGACGGATCGTCGAACAGGCCCACACCCGGATCAACCGGTCGATCGAGGACGGCTCCTTCTACGAGAACGACGCCCTCGTGGGCGCGATCGAGTACGCCGCCGAGCACGGCGGGCGCGTCCACTACATGGGCCTTCTCAGCGACGCCGGCGTCCACTCGGACCACGAGCACCTCCACGCGCTGATCGAGATGGCGGGCGACCGGGGCGTCGAGGCCGTCACCCACGCGTTCACCGACGGCCGCGACACCGCGCCCGCGATCGCCGATCAGTACCTCGCCGACCTCGCTGGCGTCGTCGAACGCGAGGGCACCGGCGCGGTCGCGACGGTTTCCGGGCGATACCACGCGATGGACCGCGACGAGAACTGGGAGCGCACGCGGAAGGCCTACGACGCCATCGTGAACCGCGAGGCCGCCCACGAGGCCGGGACGGCGATCGAGGCCGTCGAGGCCGCGTACGACCGCGACGAGACCGACGAGTTCGTCGAGCCGACGCTGGTCGAGGGCGCTCCCGCGCTCGAAGACGGCGACGCCGTCGTGACGTTCAACTTCCGCGCCGACCGGATGCGCCAGCTCGTCCGGATGCTGGCCTCGATCGACCCCGAGTGGGGCTTCGAGACGGATCCGCCGGACGTCCGGGTCGTCACGATGACGGAGTACGACGAGCGGTTCGACCTGCCCGTCGCCTTCCCGGCCCGCGAACCCGGCGAGACGCTCGGGAAGACCCTCGCGGACGCCGGCAGGACACAGCTCCGGATCGCGGAAACGGAAAAGTACGCCCACGTGACCTACTTCCTGAACGGCGGCCGGGAGGTGGCCTTCGACGGCGAGATCCGCGAGATCGTCGAGAGCCCCGACGTGCCGACCTACGACGAGCAGCCCGAGATGAGCGCGCCGGAGGTGACCGACGCCGCGATCGGGGTCATCGAGCGCGACGATCCCGACGTCCTCGTCCTCAACTACGCCAACCCCGACATGGTGGGCCACACCGGCGACTTCGAGGCCGCCGTCGCGGCGGTCGAGGCCGTCGACGAACAGTTGGGACGGCTCGTCGGGGCGCTCCAGGAGGCGGGCGCACACGTCCTGATCCTCGCCGATCACGGCAACGCCGACGACATGGGGACGCCCGGGGAGCCCCACACCGCCCACACGTTCAACCCCGTCCCGTTCGTCTACCTCGCGCCCGACGGGACCGACGGCGGAAAGCGCGTCCGCGAGGGCGGCGGCCTCGCGGACGTGACGCCGACGATCCTCGACCTGCTCGGGATCGAGAAGCCGGGCGAGATGACCGGGACGCCGTTACTCGAGTAGCGACGCGGCGTCGTCCTCGTGGTAGCCGTGTTCCGCACAGCGAGAGACGGGCAGGGCCATCGGCGCGGAGTCGGGGCGCGCCGGGGTTCAATCCGGCGCCCCCGGCCCAGACCGGGGCTCTTAAATCCACGGGAGCCCCCGCAGGGCTATGGGCTTTGGAAGCTACGACGAGTCCGAACAGGAGAGCGCGGGCGAGGCCGACATCGACGAGGAGGACACCGTCACGGTCCACGAGCACGACCACGAGGGCGACGTCTCCATCGAGGGCGGCGACGACCAGGACGCGCTCATCGATCGTCTCCAGGAAATGAAGGAGTAATACGGTTTAGTATGAGACATACCGGTATCGACCGCGAGACGGCGCGCGGTCGAACCGGTAAACGATCATACTAAACCAACACTTCACTCGCAAAAACGCCGTTTCGTCGTTCACTCGACGCGAACGGTGACGGTGTCGTGGATCGGACTGTCCATCGGACAGACTCTCGACTCCGAGGGGTACTTCCAGTGGATGGCGATCTCGTACTCGCCGCTCGCCGACTCCGGAGCCGTCACCTCGAGTTCGAAGGGTCGCGTCCCCAGGCGCTCGATCCCCCGAAACGAGGTCGGCGTCCGTACGTCCCACGCCCCGCCCGGCGGCTCGATCCCGAGTTCGACCAGGTCCAGCGGCATTATGTAGGGATTCTCCACCCGGCCCGTGACGGTGGTCGTCTCCCCAGCCGTGACGCGGCTCTCCGTGAGTTCGAACAGGTCGAGTTCGTCGGGAGGCCTCAAACACTCGACCACCGGCGTCGGAGTCGACGACGACGTCGAAGCCGGGGTCGACGACGATGGTGGGTTCGGCGTCGGTGTCCGTGATTCGGTCCGGCGTGCCGTCGACGAGGCCGGGGGTGAACGGTGCGTGATCAACTCGGACTGATCGGTCGTCCGGGCGGTCGAGCGCACGTCGGTGTCGGTGGGCTCGCTTCCGGGGTCCTCCGGGGACAGGGCCAGACAGCCAGCGAGCCCGAGCCCGCCCGAAACCGCGAGGGTTCGCAACACCGTGCGCCGATCCCGATCCATACACTACCTTCACGAACGATCGATAAATATCTCCCGTTTTTTCATCCCGGAGGGGACGATATCAATTCGTGTGGGATCCGTGTCGGACGGGACACGGTGGTACGTTCGGACGGACGCTCGGGGCGAACGTTCGTGAGGGAAACTATCGGGCAGAACGATGATACTCTCCGCCGGGTCGTCCCCGGGCGGAATGTATCATGGCTTCTGTCCGATAGTAGAGTAGACGCTGGCCACGGCGACGAGACTCAGCCCGTCCTGAAGGAGTAATCGAGCGCCGGCGCGGAGTGGGTGAGCGATCCCATGGAGATCACGTCGACGCCCGTGGCGGCGTAGGCGGGCACGTCCCCGACCGTGATCCCGCCGGAGGCCTCCGCGAGGGTATCCTCGGGGAGCGCGTCCACGCCCTCCCGGACTTCCTCCGGCGTCATGTTGTCGAGCAGGACGATATCGGCACCCGCATCGGCCGCCCGCCTCGCTTCCTCCGGATCCTCGACCTCCACCTCGATCTTCGTCGCGAAGGAGGCCTTCCGCGAGAACTCCTCGATCGCGCCCTCCAGGCCCATCTCCGCGACGTGGTTGTCCTTCACCATGACCATATGCGAGAGGTCGAGGCGGTGGGTGTCCCCGCCGCCGGCGGCGACGGCGCGCTTCTCGACGCCCCGGAGCCCCGGCGTCGTCTTCCGGGTCGCGGCGACCCGGACGTCCTCCGATTCGCTCCGGGCCGTCTCGACGGCGGCGGCCGTCCGGGTCGCGATCCCCGAGGCGTGGCCGGCGACGTTCACCGCGGTGCGTTCGCCCCGGAGGACGGCGCGGGCGGGTCCCTCGACGGCGAGGACGCTGTCGCCGACCTCGATCCGGTCGCCCGTCGCCGCGCTGTCCCGCACGTCGACGCCGAGGTACTCGAAGACGGCGACGGCGGCGTCGATCCCCGCGGCGATCCCGGACTCCCGTGCGACGAGCCGGCCGGCCGTCTCCCCGGGCACGTCGTTGGTCACGTCGTGGTGCCCGATGTCCTCGCGGAGCCAGGCCTCGACCTGGCGGTCGGTGACGACCATCACTCCACCTCGGCCTCGACGGGCGCGTCCCCGAGGAGGTAGTGACAGCCCACCGACTCGTCGTTCTCGGCGGCGGCGCGGGTCACGAGCAGGGCCGTCACGCTCGCGGCGCGGAGTTCGTACAGCGAGCGGGAGGTCCGAGTGCGGACGTAGGCGTCGACCTCGCCCTTGAGCCGCCGTAGCACGGAGAGGGCGCGGTTCAGGTCCTCGGGATCGCGCTCGACGCCGACGTACTCCTCCATCACCCGTCGCAGGCGGACGAACTTCTCGCGGGCGAAGTTGTCCGGGAGGTCCGGATCGCGGTCCAGGAGGTCGGGCGCCTCGATGCGCTCGATTTCGTGGCCGGCGGCGTCCGCGCCCGCCCGGAGGCCCCAGACGAGTCCCTCCAGCAGGCTCGTCGAGGCAAGCCGGTTGGCCCCGTGGACGCCCGTCCGCGAGCACTCCCCGACCGCGTAGAGGCGATCGAGACTCGCCCGTCCCCGTCCGTCGACGTCGATCCCGCCACACAGGAAGTGCTCGGCCGGCGAGACCGGGATGCCCCCGGCGGGGTCGATCCCGCGCGCCTCGCACATCGCCGCGAGGTCGGGGAACTCGGTCGCGAAGGGAAGCGGCGAGACGTCGAGGCGAACCTCGCCCGTGGCCTCGCGCTCGCGGCGCACGGCGCGGGCGACCACGTCGCGGGGCGCGAGTTCGGCGTCCGCGTGGTAGTCGGGCATGAACCGCTCGCCCTCGGCGTTCCGAAGGAGGGCGCCCTCGCCGCGAACCGCCTCGCTCACGAGGAACGGGTCGTCCTCGTCGGCCACGCAGACGGTGGGGTGGAACTGGACGTACTCCATGTCCGCGGTGTCGGCACCCGCGAGCGCGGCCATGGCGATGCCGTCGCCCGTCGAGCCTTTCGGGTTCGTCGAGACCGGGTAGAGGTCGCCGATCCCGCCCGTCGCCAGGACCGTCGCGCCGGCGTAGGTCGGCGCGACCGCTCCGTCCTGCTCCAGCATCGCGCCGTGGACCCGGCCCTCGTGGCGAAGCAGTTCGAGTGCGGCGGTGTCCTCCAGGATTTCGACGCCGTCGTGGCCGTCGAGGTGGTTGAGGAAGGGCACGTGGATGTGCTTGCCCGTCGAGGCGTCGACGTGGAGGATGCGCGCCTCGTCGTGGGCGGCCTCCCGACCGAAGTCGAAGTCGTCGGCCGCTCCATCTTCACCATCCTCGTCGCCGTTCGTGTCGAACTCGACGTCGAGGGTGTCGATCAGGATCTCCCTGACGGCGTCGTTTGCGTTCTCGACGAGCACGTCCACCGCGTCGGGGTCGGCGGTGCCGGCGCTCGCCTCGACGATGTCCGCTTTGAACTGCTCGGGGTCGTCGCGGGCGACCGCGATCCCGCCCTGGGCCCACCACGAGGACGCTCCCTCCGGTCGGGCGGCCTTCGTCGCGACCGTCACGTCCGCGCCCTCGCGTGCGGCACCGAGCGCGGCCGCGAGGCCGGCGATGCCCGAGCCGATCACGAGCACGTCAGTCGTTCGCTCGTTCATCCGTTATATTTCGAGCATTCGATCGAGGGCGACCTGCGCGAGTTCCTTCTCCTCGGGGGCGACCTCGATGACGTTGCGCTCGCGGCCCTCCACGAGTTCTTCGAGCACCCAGGTGAGATAGTTCGGGTCGATCTGGCGCATGGCGTTGCAGTCCATGCAGGCGTCGCCACAGAGGGGAAGCACCTCGACCTCGGGGTGCCAGCGGTCGAGGTGGTTCGCGAGGTGGATCTCGGTGCCGATCGCCCACGCGTCGCCCGGTTCCGCGTTTTCGACGGTCTCACAGATGGTCGAGGTCGAGCCCACCACGTCGGCGGCCTCGACCACCTCCCGGCGACACTCGGGGTGGACGACGACGTTGGCGTCCGGGCGCTCCTCGCGGATCTCCTCGACGTGGTGTTCCCGGAAACGCTCGTGGACCTGGCAGTAGCCGTCCCAGAGGACGATGTCGTTCTCGACGACCTCGCTCGCGTCCTTGCCCTCGGGGTCCCAGGGGTCCCACTCGGCTATGGAGTCCTCCATGCCCAGCCTGTGGGCGGTGTTCTCCCCGAGGTGCTTGTCGGGGAGGAAGAGCACCTTGTCGCCCCGGTCGAAGGCGTACTCGAAGGCCTTGTGGGCGTTCGAGGAGGTACAGACGAGGCCGCCCTGTTCGGCGCAGAAGGCCTTCAGGTCGGCATACGAGTTCATGTACGTGATCGGGATGACGTTCGCGTCGGGCGCGGCCGCGGTGATCTCGGCCCACGCGGCGTCGACCTGCAGCGCCTCGGCCATCCCCGCCATCGGGCAGGACGCCTCCATCGAGGGGAGGATGACGCTCTGGTCGTCGTCGGTGATGATGTCCGCCGACTCGGCCATGAACGTCACGCCGCCGAAGATCACGTAGTCGGCGTCGGCGTTCGCGGCCTCCTTGCTCAGCTGGTAGGAGTCGCCGATGAAGTCCGCGTGCTCGACGATCTCGCGGCGCTGGTAGTTGTGGCCGAGGATCACCACGTCGTCCCCGAGTTCGTCGAGGGCGGCCTCGATGCGTTCGGTCCGCGCTTCCTCGGAGAGCTCCCGGTAGGCCGGCGGGAGCTGTTCCAGGTTGTCGTACTTGAACAGGCTGAGGTCGGTCTCGAACGCGGCGGTTTCCATTTCCGGCACGGTGAACACCTTGAGTACCGGGATTCTACGGAGTCACGTATTGAAAAGATTTCGCTTTCAATACTACTCCGTGGAGACGTTCGAGGTATATTCCCGCCCGGCTGGACGGCCGCTCATAATGTTTGGTGTCGCTGTTTACCGGTGCTCGCCGCCACCGGAGGGGGTGACCGGTCCGGAGTCACCGCTCGATCGACTTCGCCGTCTCGACGAACGCCTCGACGCACTCGACGGGGGTGTCCTTGTGGACGCCGTGGCCGAGGTTGAGGATATGCCCCGACGGCCCGGCCTCTCCGATGATCTCGCGGGTCCGCTCCCGGACGAACGCCGGGTCCCCGAACAGGTGGGCGGGATCGAGATTGCCCTGGACGGGGCGCGTCCCCAGCTCGTCCCGCGCCTCGGCCATGTCGACGCGCCAGTCGAGGCCCACCACGTCGGCGTCCGTTTCGGCGAGCAGGTCCAGGTTCCCGCCCATGTCCCGGACGAAGGCGATCGTCGGCGCGTCCAGATCGGCGAGGATCTCCCGGTGGAGGGGCAGGACGAACTCCCGGTAGTCGGCGGGCGTGAAGACGCCGGCGTACGTGTCGAACAGCTGGACGACGTCGGCGCCGGCGTCGATCTGGAAGCGGAGGTGCTCGCGGACGACGTCGGCGAGCGCGGCGAGGAGTTCCCGGAAGGCGTCCGGGTGTTCGGCCCGGAACCGCCGGGCGGGGAGGTGGTTCTTCGAGGAGCCGCCGGCGATGGCGTAGGAGGCAAGCGTGAAGGGGCCACCGGCGAACCCGATCAGCGGTACCTCGTCGCCGATCTCGCGGTTGAGACGTTCGAGGAGGTCGCCGACGAAGGCGAGTTGCTCGCGCACCTCTCCGCGTGGCCTGTCGGCGTCCCCGGGACCGTCGATCGGGTTCTCGATCACCGGACCGACGCCGGATTCGACGTGGTACGAAAAGCCGAGCGGTTCGAGGGCGACGAGGATGTCGGAGAAGATCACGAGCCCGTCGGGCCGGTACCGCTCCCAGGGCTGGAGCGTGATTTCGGCGGCCACTTCGGGGGTCTCGATTGCCTCGCGAAACGAGTACTCCGCGCGGAGCTCCCGGTACTCCGGGAGGTGCCGGCCCGCCTGGCGCATCAGCCAGACCGGCGGACGCTCGGTGCGCTCGCCCCCGGCGGCCCGCAGGAGCAGGTCGTTCACTCCCGGGAAGTCCGGTACGCCCCGGGTTAAGGGTTGTCAAACCGTGGCCCGACGGCGACGGGCGGGGGCGACCGTGCCGTCGAGCTGTGGGTCATCCCGCCGGCGAAGACTGGACGGTTTATTGCGGTGCGATCACGGAGTCCAACGACCCAGTGCTCTCGATTCTTACTGCTTTCTTCCTTGGGTATCCGAAGGACGCTATTGTCCGTATCCACCCATCCTGTAACCGCTCGCTCTACTTCTATCGGACGTAGCCCGGCGTCCAGGCTAACCCAGACCATGCTGGGTATTTTCCAGCCGTTCGCTTTCTTCCAGTCGCTGGGACTGACCTCTGATTTCGGTTTCTCGAAGCGCTGCGCCAGGTGGGCTTTCCACCGGTCGCGTTCTTCAGGTGAGAGGTCGTTGTAGCCGGGAATGGATCCGTATTCGAGCGCGGCTTCACGCAGCCGTTTGCGTTCCTCGATGGTGAAGTAGTCGCGAGGCTGCTTGCTTTCTGTTTTGAACGTCATGTCGGGCTCCCACTTGTGCTCGCCGAGCTCGTGGTGCCGCCATTTGAACAGCATCTTCAACGCTTTCAGCACGTTGTTTTTGTGGCCGTTGGAGTGTTCGCTGTACGCGATTTCTTTGACGTATTCGTCGGCCTGGTCTTTGGTTACGTCGGTCGTGTACCCGTCTTTTTCGTCCCAGACCCACCGGTAGAACTGGTCCATGCGGTAGATCCTGTTCTTGACGGTGGTTTGTGCGTAGCCTTCTCCGGTGGACGGGTCTTTGCCGAGGTTGAGTAGCCAGAGGCAGAGTTCTTTGCGGTGGTTTCGGTAGTCGAAGAGTTGGCGTTGGTTGAGCCGGTCTTCGACGGGTTGGGTGATGAGTGTGAGTTCTTCAAGTTGTTGGTCGGTCATGGGTGGTTGGCACCTCCATGACCTAGAACTAGCGTTGTTTTGTCCTGACATTTAAATAATCGCAGGACGGCGTCGACCTTTGCCTTCCGAGTTTCCGTGTTATCTTTCCGTGGTTTGGACATGGTTTTCTCTCCATTACTCGTGAAGGCTGAAAATACAGGATAGCGGCCTGTGTCAGGGAACCGTCATGCTCCGACCGGGATTTGAACCAGAGCCAGACGTTCCGGGCGTACGGCCTCGCTCCGCTCGGCCGTTCCGGGACTGCGACTGGCAGGGTTCAAATCCCACTGAGTCACATTTGCGGCTCGCGAATTGCTCGCCGCAAAATGCTCCGACCGGGATTTGAACCCAGGTCCTTGCCTCGAGAGGGCAACTCCAACCTTCGGACCGCACGGCGGAATTAACCTCTTCCGACGGCAATCTGAGACGGATTACGTCCGTTGCAACCCTCACAAACAGGTTGTGGATATATAAAATCCCCCTACGTTGCCGGTCCGGCAATCAAGATTCACCGGAACCCCATTCCGTCTAATGACCTCATATAGACATCGTCACCAGACTTGAAGAAGAGGTAGGTGGCCGTAGGCACACTTACCTCTTCGACTCCTGGTTCGCTCACAACTCCGACCTTCCCGAACACATCGAATCCTACGGCAAGAACTGGAGCGGTCCGCTCCGAAGCAATCGACAAGTCACCTATAGCGGCGAGGAAATCCGCGTCGATGCGCTGGCAGAGCGCATCGACACAAGTAAGCGTGACATCGAGGACGACACCTACCACATCTGGAAGAAAAAGCTTCCGAACTCCGATACGTGAAGCTGGTCATTGGCGAGAAAGAAACCGATGAACATGAAGAGGACCCGGTAAAGTACCTCGTCACGAACAAGATCGACGCACTGACCGAGCACGTGATTCGCTCCTACAGGATCCGGTGGCGCATCGAGACGTTCTACGAGGACTCGAAGCAGAATCTTGGTTTAGGAGATTGCGAGCTCCGGCAGGCCGCAGGTGCCAGTGGCGACTGGCACCTGCTGATGCTGGCCTACAGCCTCCTCAAGCTGGGTGCTGCAACCAGCGCTCTTGGAACGATTCTCGCCCGCGCAACCTCGCTTCGCAACGATATCAAGCGATCTTTCCGTGAAAACATCCAGAATCCCCTTTCCTGGGCTCTCACCAGCCCCAACCGAAGCACCGACGAGCTAAACCACCAGATCGAAGGGATGTTCGTCTAACGGGTGAAGTCAAGTAGCTAAAGACGAATGGGGGCAATCTTTAGATCGTCCCCCTCCGATGGCATGGGCTGTTTGCAGTTATGGTAGAACTGCTAAGGTTTACGTCCGCCCTAACTTATAAGTGAATAGTATATTACACAACCCCGTATGGAACGTCGATCACTATTGAAATCAGCTGCCGTTATCAGCGTTGGTGGACCACTCACACTAAGCGGCGATGTGAGAGCAGATTCTAGTGTTGTATCCGAAATAGCACTACCTTATCAAGATGCAAGAGGGTTAGGATCGGAAGAAGTGGAAGGCAATTTTATTTCATCACATATAGGGTCTACAACAGGAGAATTCTACTGGTACTATCTCGATAGTACGGGATCAAGACTGGACGAAGGCAACTTCGATTTCTTAGCAACGGGTGTTTCTTTGGGTAGAGAGGACATTTTCGCTGGCGGACGAACATCCAGCGGAGAACCAAGGTTGCATAGATATGCGCCTTCAGGAGATATCATTAGAAAAACTATGCCCTCTGCGGTAGAATCGCTTGCATTTGACTATTCAAACGACATGTTGTGGGCAGGCGGAAGAAATGGACTCATGTGGAAGGTTGACCCGGATACATTATCTATTTCCAACACTATTAGTTTCGAAGAGGAGAGCGTCTGGTCGTTAGCACATGATGGCACATACCTTTGGGTAGGATATAACGGTTTTCCCGCAATTATACAAATTAATCCGACAGAGCCGGAAGTAGTAGCGAGGTATCCGTACCCAACGGATAGAACAGTCTACGATTTTACGTACGTAAATAACGCGCTCTGGCTCGAAGCAGATGAAAAAATACTGGAAACAGATTTGGAGGGGGCACTCGCATCAGACCCTCCAACAGCCTCCTTTGAGGTATCACCACCTAATCCGACGCCCGGTACCGAAATAGCGTTTGACGCCTCAATCTCCGAGGATCCGAATGGGACGATCACATCTTATGAGTGGAGTTTTTCCGGTGGTGGTCCAGTTGACGAGACCGAAAAAGTGGTCTCTCACACATACTCTAGCGGCGGAAATTATGAAGTGGTACTAAGAGTAACCGATGAGGATTGGGTTTCTGATACCACCTATACCACCGTGTCGGTGGGCGAGGTGACCGACGCGTCACAGATAGCGTCAACAATAACATTACCACAGAGGGGTGCAAGAGGGTTAGGCTCTAATGAATTGAAGAGTGGTGATAATTTCATCACGTCCCACCCGAGAGATCCAGCCATTGGGGATTCCGAATCGTACGAAATCGATAAAAGTGGATCAGTACTTGACAAACAGATATTTAATGTTTTAGTAAACGGGATTTGTACCGGGGAGGATTCGGTGTTCGCTGGCGGACAAATTTCTGGTGGCGAGCCGAGATTACACAAGTATCTCGTGTCAGGAGAAGTGCGTCGAGAGGCTATGCCATCAAGGGTGGAGTCGCTGACATTCGATCATTCGGATGCTATGCTGTGGGGGGGGACTGCAGATGGAAAGATACTGAAAATCAATCCTAATTCACTAGCCATAATTAGAACTATTGATGCTAGTTCTGGGGCAATCACGTCCTTGGCGCATGATGGCACATTTCTATGGATAGGGGTCAGAAATTATCCCAAAATCATACAATATAATCCGTCTGATAATGTGGTAGTAGCAGAGTATGAATATTCGACAACCGAGACCGTCCATGACTTCATGTATTTGGACGATGTGCTCTGGCTTGAGACAGATTATAAGTTACTGAAAACGAATCTAACTGCGGACGGATCAAACAAATCGCCTACGGCTTCTTTCGATGTATCACCGAGCGACCCGACAGTTGGAACGACGGTGACGTTTGATGCGTCAGGTGCGACGGATCCGGATGGCACTATTGACTCATATGAGTGGGATCTCACCGGCGATGGCACGACGGATGATAGAGGTAAAACTATCTCTTACACGTACTCTAGTAGCGGGGACTACAACGTTTCACTCACTATAACCGATGACGATGGAGCCACCGATACTATCACTACCACGGTGACTGTGGCTGCGACCGAGACCAATACACCCCCACAACCATCCTTTACGTTTTCACCTGAGAATCCCGAGGTTGGGACATCAGTAACTTTTGATGGGTCGGACTCAATCGATCCGGACGGGTCTATCGTTTCATATGAGTGGGACTTCACCGCCGATGGTACGATTGATGATACTGGTGAGACCGTCTCCTACACATACTCTAGTAGCGGGGAGTACGATGTGGCGCTTGTCGTGACTGATGATGATGGGGTGTCTGAATCAGTTCTTAATACCGTATTAGTGGATGAATCCGATCCCCTGCCTTCAGGAGTCGTTTCGGAGATTGGCCTCCCCGAAACCTCGGCGAGAGGATTCGGTGTCGTCGATGACGAGTTCGAATCATTTGTCACGAGTCATATAAACGATCCACCACAAATATACTATATTAGTAAGGACGGTTCTGTCACTGATTCATTTGAGGCAGACACCCCATATCTCGCTGTAGGTATTAGCAACGAAGCAGTATACGCTGGAAATAGTGGATTGACCAAATTCCCATTTGAGGATGGAGCGGAATCTACTGACGTAGCGATGCCTGCGGATGTATTTACAGTAGCAGTGAGCGACACAGAGGATGTCCTATGGGCAGGCGGCTCGAACGGTGAAATATGGCGAGTTGATCCGGTGTCACTCGAAATCACGAGAACCATCGATTTCGGCGGGGAGATTTTTGCCCTCGCTTGGGACAGCACCCATCTCTGGGTTGGCGACCTGAACGAGAGTGTTATCCTGCGATACAATCCGTCTACTGACGAGCGAGTGGCAACGTATGAGTACCCCGATGTGTCGGCGGTATATGGATTCACATTTACTGAGGGGACTCTCTGGTTAGAGGTCGATGAGACGCTGTATGAGACTAGTACTGATCAATTATTATCAAATAATCTCCCTTCGGCTTCGTTCAGCACCTCGCCGCGCAATCCAACAGCCGGAACAACGGTCACCTTCGACGCGTCAACTTCCGAGGATCCTGATGGAAGTATCGAGAGTTACGAGTGGGATCTCAATAGCGACGGTACGTTTGAGCTAAACGGGAGAACTACCGATTACACATTCGAGGATGCCGGTGAGTATGAGGTGACGCTACGTGTGACTGATTCCTTGGGAGGGACTGCAACGACAACCCAACTGATAGAAATTGATCCCGGTATTACCCCACCAGAGGCGAGTTTCTCCATCGATCCCGAAGATCCGACAGCTGGGTCGATAGTCATGCTCGATGCATCGGCTTCAAGCGATCCTGACGGAGTGATTGAGTCCTACGAATGGGATATCGATGGCGATGGAGAATTTGAGCGTTTTGGGGAGACCATCGAAGTTACTGTCGGGAGTCCCGGCCAGTATGAGGTGACGCTACGTGTGATTGCTTCTTCCGGTTCGACTGATATGACAACTCAAGTGATAGAAATTGACCCCAGTATTACCCCACCAGAGGCGAGTTTCTCCATCGAGCCTGCAAATCCGACGGTTGAGTCTCCAATCATGTTCGATGCATCGGATTCAAGCGATCCTGACGGGGTGATTGAGTCCTACGAGTGGGATCTCGATGGCGATGGGACCGTTGAACGGTCAGACCAAACAGTCGAATACACCTATGAAAGTGCCGGTGCGTATGAGGTAACGCTACGTGTCACTGATGCATCTAATTCGACTGACGCGACAACACAGACCGTTGAAGTCACTCAGCCCACTGAGTTCGATCCGGTAACTCACGGATTTGGATTCCCAAATTGGGGCGGCAAAAGAGGCTGTGAAATCCGTACCGCGCCTGAAGCAGAGTGTCCCCAAGACAGACAGTTCGAGATTGAAACTGAGTCTATTGACGTTGAGACTGTCCGGAATAATATCACCGACTGGGATACGAGCGTTCAGGGGGCAAGACTAGAGCTTTTAGCTCGGGTAATCTACCTAATGTTGGTCCGGCAGACGGCTTCGAATGGGCACTGTTATGGGATGGTGTTCACTGCTGAAGAGTACTTTACCAATCCCTCTCGACTCCCAGATGGCGTAGCGAGCGCCAGTGAGATTCCACGTCCGACGGGTGCATACGCCTCCGTTGGAGAGACGATCCGCAATTACCACGTCTCCCAGAGATTGAACGCAGAAGTGTTCTGGCTCACGATGTTCGAATTCCAGTTTGGAGCCATCGATTACCAGGCGGCCCTTGACGAACTCACGACGGCGATTGACGAGAATGTCGTTGCGGGCATGGCGCTTGGTGATTCTGATTCGAGTGGCGGCCATCAAGTGCTTGCTTATGACTACGAAGAGGTCGCTGGAGAAGTCAAGATATTCATTTACGATCCGAAGTTCCCAGCCAGTTCGTTTGATAACTCCTACGCAATTTCAATAGATGCAGAGACCGGTAAAATACGAACGGACTATTTTGTGTATGATCAGTACAGCCATCTTGATCCGACGGCTGGCATTGAGGCTCATGATGCCCTCACGAGTACTCCTAGGGAGTTATTGAGTCAATTCGAGCAGGCAGCTGCGTTCATGCTGAATTCACCAGCATCCCTCGAAATTACGGCCCCTGAAGAGGCTACAGTCATTCACCCTTCCAGCGAGAACGAATATACTGGGGTAGTTCGTGACGCCGCGTTCGTCGTCGGCGCTTTACCCGGTGAATATGAAGTAAATGTCGTCGGTGAGGGCAATGGCGAATACACCATTGAAACGCTGGCAGTCAGCAATGATGAAGTTGTGATTGATGAAACGGCTTCGGGGACCATTTCTGAGGATGAAACACACAGTTACATGACCACCCTTCCAGAGACTTCCGAGACGAATGGCGAATTCAAACGCACTTCAGAGGATCAGCAGACCGAACCAGGAAATGGCCAGACAGACACAGAGTCAGGGGTAGAAACATCAGCACCATCTGAAACACCCGACGAGACAGAAGACTCGACACGGACAGAGACTGAACATGAAGAGATAGATACGGATACACCAAGTCAAGAGACGCCTGGATTCGGGATCGGGACTGCCTTAGCGGGGCTTGGTAGTGCTGCTTATATGATCAAACGACGGCTACACTTTGAGGATGAAGAAGAATAACGCGTCTTAAGTGAGGTAGCACCTCAAAGCTGTGACTGGCGAGCCTCGGATGAAGATGGACGGTGGCGTGACGGTGGAAAAAAGGCGGCAACGACTCCAACGAGCGACCAGGCGACTGCGATTGTGGCAAGTGGAATCAGGGTCCCGGCCTGAGTTGTTGGCCCTGCTACCGAGAAGGCTTCGAGGGCCCTGAATCCCAAGGCTGGAGAGAGTGACGAATAACTCGGGCGAGCCCTGCGAGGACACTCAACGGAGCGTGGCCTGGCCATGTCTGCGACCGCTGCAACAAGGATCGACAACGCACTTCTGCTTGCTCAAAGCCATCGATGGGGGCGATCTGTCTCAACTCAGATCCGTTCCTTCCTCGAATATAGACTTGAACCCGGGGTAAACGCGGATTCAGGACGATTTTCAAACGGCTGATAACCCTCATTCAGGTGGATTCCATCCGACAGCAGAGTTAGAGGTCCTCATGTTTACCCATCTCATCTATCGCCTCTGCAATCCTGTGTGCCTCTGTCACGATTTCCCGCATGGCCACTTCACGCTCAGTCTCATAGCCCCGAATCTCAAGTAGCGCGTAGTAAGCCGTTTCAGCGGGCTCTTCCCGCTCTGGATCTCAATTTGGGGATCTCCCAAAGCTTCAGAGTTTGTCCAACGTATCCCGGCGGTTTTCCACAGAGGCCCCGGCGTATCTCGTCGTTGTCTGGGGGCTTTTGTGACGGAGCTGTTTCTGTGCTTCCGCAAGGCTCCCCTCGGAAGCAACGTACTCACTGACGCTGTGCCGAATCGAGTACCAGGAGATATCCCGATGCTCCGTGTCGATCCCGACTTCCTCACACAGGTTGTCCAGCAGGTAGTTGAGCGTGTCCGAGTTGTACCGGTTACCCTTGCGGTTGAGCCAGATCGCATCCGAGTCGTCATACTTGGGATACGTCTCACGCTCGATGAACCAGCGCTCCAGCATGGTAACCGTGCGATCTGTGAGGGCCACCTCCCATTCGTCGCCATCCTTGACCGCGTCTTCCTTCGGCACGAGGAGGACACCTTTCTCGGGTTTTACCCACCCTCGGTTCGCTCGCTGGACCCCGACGGGGCGAAATCCAACGTCGATTGCAGTGAACATCAGGGACGGGATTTTCCAGCTGCGGTTGATCTTCTTCCAGTCGTCCGGCGAAACCTCCTCCTTGGGAATCCCGAGCCGCTGAGCGAGGTACGCCTTCCAGCGAGTCCGCTCCTCTGGGGACAGGTCATTGTACGCAGGGATCGTGCCATACTCAAGTGAACCCTCACGCAGCAGCTTTCGCTCCTCAAGCGTGAAGTAATCAGCCGATGTCCCGCTGCTCTCACTGAACTCCCGATCCGATGACCAGGCGTCGCCATTTCGTTCGTGGGCCCGCCACGCAAACAGGCTCTCAATCGCGTTCGCTGTTTTTCGCTTGTGGGCTCCCGAGTAGGCGTCGCCATTCTCCTTGCACAATTGATCCGTCGCAAAACACTCCATGTACGCCTCAGCGTGCTCGTGAGTGATGCGAGTGGTGTAGCCCTCCTGCCCCCACACCCACCGATAGAACTTGTCGAGTCGGGCTGCATAATTGCTGACAGTCGATTCCGCATACCCCTCATGCATATCCGGATTCTTTCCGGCCTCAGCCAACCATTCGATGAGGGCCTTGCGATGCTCGTTGTAATCGACGAGCTGTCTGTGGTTGAGAGCCTCAGCACTCACTGGCGGGACCCACTCAAACGATTCTCCACCCGTCTGTGCATCCAGATACGTCCGTTCGCTTGGTGACTTCGACATCGCATCTACCACTACCTGGTGGGGTTGACCCCGGATGTCGCCGGACCCCTCCCTCCGGGGGAAATTTTATATATAACGAATCTACGATAGAGCCCATCCAGGCGCTTCGTCCAATGATCCCACTCTACAACAACCTGTCCTCTGCTACGTTCTGGATGTCTTACTCGGCACCTGATCTAATATGGAAATTCTCATCCCCTGACTCCCACCTCCGACTACTGTTCTGTTAACTCAGAACGCTCTTGTGTAGAGGATTGTTGGAAGTGAGTTCGCGCGTCGAAGCTGATCAGTTTGATTCCCAATGGGGGCCGTCACGGGCACTGTCTCGCTCATCTAAACGAGTGTTTGCCCAGTATAGGATCACTAGACGGTGGTCAAGGGTGTCATACAACAGTTCACACACCCCCGTATAGAATCATAGAAACCGGCTCAGCTGAGCATCATACTGACTGAATTTGTAGAACCATGGTAGAGCCGTTCTACGTTCGGTTACTAAACACCATGACAACCGTTCTATGACGCCCTCACGAATCGGCTATCGGTCGGTGCCCGTTACGGGGTCTGCTGAACGGCAGATACAGATGACAAACGAGGCCGGATTCAGGTCACTTGAATTACTCCGCCAGTGGTATTGCACGTTCGCTCTGAAAGCCCAGATACAGAAAAATTTGAACCATTGAACGATTCACTTTAAGTGTTCAGCTGTTCCCGGACCTCTTTCAACCGATTCTCGTCAACCTCCCTGGTTTTTTCCAAGGCATCAATTAGTTTCTCAGCGCTTTGGTGGACCCGATTGTTATTATTGTTCCCGATCAGGCTTTCAAGCCGTGTCAGGGTCTGCTCCTCCCTACCGTAGTATTCGGAGAACTCCGACAGCTTGTCGAGGAGGGTCGAAACGTGGTTGTTGTTCAAGTTGCTCCCCTCAAATGTATCGGAAAGGCGTTCAACCACCCACTCGCCATCAGCCTCATCAACATCTCCCGTCCGGACAAGCGAACTGAAGACATCGACCAACGGGAACAGTCGATTATGCTGAGGGTTCCCTGAAAGCTCCGACTGCAATTGACCCCGAAGATTTCTGGCTACGGTCGTCTTCCGATCCGGCTCGATCTCACCCTCAATCTGATCCCAGATATCTGCGAAGGCCTCGTGGTCATTCCGATCACCGGACAAGAGCGAATCTAATCGGTTGATGAACCCTTCCTTGTCGGGCCCCTCAAGCCGGTCATAGGCCGCCGCTTCAGCTCGGAGATAAGTCTTCTTTTGACCTGTGTCGGCGTTACTAATCTGGCGCTGACAGCACTCCAAGACAGTATCTTGGACCTTCTTAAATCGATCCGGATACTCCGAGAAAATCTGGGCAGCCATCGTATTCTTCGTATGGTCATTATCCTCTGTAAGCCGCTCCACCATTTCGAAGAGTTGATTATCAAACTCTTCGGGGATAGACGGGACTAGAGTCTCCACAACCCAATTAGCATTGCTCAGAGGCTCTGGCACTCGGTTTAACACACCCTCTACCGCTTGCTTATTGTCGAGGATTCCCACGTTTTGGTTCGAGGCATGGTTGATGATCTGCTGGGTGTTCCGTTGGTTCCATCGGGTAAGCAAGTCAGCAACCCATTTCTGGAAATCATCACGAGCACCAGCATTATACGAGTCGAAGAAATTGATAGCCACATTCACCATATTCGCATCTTGACCGGACGAAGATACTCTTTGTTTCAACTCACGAAACAAGCGCGTTCCCGTTTCTCTAGTGATTTGACCGTCTAACTGACTCAATTCCTGCCGGAGCTGATTATAATACTTATCCTCATTCTCGTCATCCACGTTGCTCTCCAAATCGAGAATCTCTTCTACGAAGTGCTGCCTGCCACGTGGTTGGGCCTGACTATCGAACTGCTTGTAATGCTCGGTTCCATCAAACCGATTCCGGTTCCCGTTCCACGATACAAACGATGCCGCACGCTTCAACAGGTCCGGAGAAGCCAACTTCTTCGATGCTTCTCTGCGACTCAGGGTCTCAAGCGCACCCTCGAATTCATTATCGCCCAAAGGAAGGAGAGACGAGGACAGAGACTCAGCAGCGGTTTGCGGGACATCCTCACCATTCTCAACGAACACCTCTAAGACGTTTTCCCGCAATTCGCTACCCGTAGCTACCGTTTCAGCAAATCTGTTGAATACCGTTGTCTGGTCTGGTAAAGGGATTTTGAGAACTACGGGGAAGAACTCAGCAGGATCAAAGTCAGTGTAGAACTCCTCAACCAGATCTAAAACAAGATATTCTCCCAGAACCTCGGCAACTTCTCCTTGACCATCTTCTCCAAGCTCGTCAAAGACAGCAACTAGGGTGTCTATCGTAGAGAAGAGCGGACCCTCACGCCCTTCTCGTGTATAATCATCCAACGCAGTATCAATCGCAGCCCGATACGGAGTGAACGGCTGGTTGTCCATCTTTACAGTTTGAAGCTCTTTCCGGACCTCATCCTCCTGGTTGGTCCGAAGGTTTTGAATGAGCGCGTCCCTGTCGGAAAGTTCGCTTGCAAACGATGGCTCTCCAAGCTGGAGGAACGGCTTCGGATTATCCACCATACAGCGACGAGTGGAGCGTAAAAACCGTTCTAACTCTGTCTCACTTTCAGTACCTTCTTCACCGTTACCTAATAGCGCGTCAATACGCTTCCTTCGACTTTTATCTGATATATTCCCTGGGAAGTAGTCATTTACGTCCTCCAAGAGGCGCGGATCATCCTGCAATTCACTATAGAACGAAGGATAATGTTCTTCAAGAACCATTACCTTGGCCATGAAGTCCAAGTTATCGGTGAGCTGACCATTAGTCAGGTGACCAGCGCCCTCCATCTGATCAGAGAGGATTCGGAGCGTCGTCAACCGATTCAAAGACTGCTTGATCCTGCGCGGGTTTCGGACATGAGCTTTAGTAATAATATCTAAGACCGCATCATCAAACGACTCCGCTAACTCCTGATTCTGAGCCTCCGCATACTCCTCGATATCCTCCGCAATAAAGTCCGGAATACGAATATGTGTCTGGAAGAATTTGCGCAAGAACTCACGTTCATTAAGTTGATCCTTGAAATAATCTCCTTCAATGTCGATTGATTCAATATGGCTCTGGAGCGCCCGGTCATCGCACGGAATTATGTAGATACAGTCCTCGGACTGAAGGAACGTCTTCAACGAAACTAGGACATCGTAAACCGTATCGCTCTCACACCGATCTAGGTTATCAATCGAAATCAGAACCTTGTCCGCATCCGTCTCATCAAGAATATCATTGAATAGTTGTTCGTATGCACCTGACCACTCCTTACGAGGATGTTTCCGTCGAAGAGCAGTGGTTGCCTGCCGAACTTCACCGGCCATAAAGATGAACACGGAAACGAATAACGGGAAGAGGAACGCACTCAGAACACTGTTAATTGAGGAAATCGTCAGATTGGTAATCTGGACAACACCGAGAATATTTAATAAGTTCACTACAGCCCCGACCATGATAATGCCCAATATGAGAAGAGTAGTACCCCCAACGAGCGGAGATTCGGTATAGATCCGCTCCGCCTCCTTCCAAGCAGACAAATCCTCTCCTTGTTGTTGCTCTTCAACATCGTAGAGTTCCCGCGTAATCTGGTCCTCGCCAAGCACGGCATTATTGCCTTCTTCGTCAGTTTGAGCTGTCTTTTCACCGATTGCTTGGTCTAGGTTCAGTAGTAGGTCGGTTCGTATCGATTCTTCAGCGTGCTTCCAAGCATCGAACTCTACGCAGACGTAGTCGGTGTCCGCGTCTCGGAGACGGGAGTATAGCATCCGGATGATTGAGGTCTTGCCGGATCCCCATTCTCCGAACACTCCGATGTTCCACGGCGGATCCGCGTCTTCAACCATTCGATCCAAAGTATCAACATACTCCTGATGCCGGAACTCGTCCTCATCAACATCTTCGATAGGAGAATCAGAGAGATAACGATCTTTGTCCTTTTCAGTACCCATATCAACATAAGCTACACCCGAATGATAAAAATCCAAGGTAGCGATAGAATGCAGAACGTAAACAGCGGGTTCAAACTAGACTGCGCTCAAGGTCTTTATAACACTCTCTAGTACCGCTTCAGCAGTGAATCGCTAGATTCTAGATATAGGCCGTCTCTCATTTAAATCTAGCAGTTCAGAATTGAAGAGGGATTAGCGATTCTTCCTGTATAGAACTCTGTACGTGTCAAAGAAAGCTTCTCGGTCTCTACGTCTCCCAGTACTGTCAGGAATCACGTACAAGATGGCGGTGGTGCAGAATGGTTCACAAGGCCCCACTCGGCGGATCCCGATCACCGCGCTTGTATAAATAGATCCGGTGTTCGGAGATTAATAGCGGTTCATATCAGGGTGGAACCTGCTCCGCTCAAAAGTCGAGATTGGGTATCTCAGGGTGTGTGAAGACTTCTGCACCACCGCCGTACAAGATATCTTCTAGGTCCCAATGTCCACAGGAACTGGGGAGAGTCGATCACCCATTTTAAGATAAGTAGTCCGGTAGAAGATCCCAGTATGCATCATCTGGATCAATTTGATTAGAGTTGATCACAGTGCCTAGAGTCATGTCGAGTGAATGTGGGTCGAACCGCCCTACCTGAACGGGGGAAATCTTTTGCAGATGATGTTCTATTTTGTCAGGTGGTACCCGTCCATTCTTGATAACAACCAACATGGCCAAATAGTCGTTTGAAAATAAAGTTTTGAGACGTCGCCGGAGATCGATATTATTACTCAAATAGACGACCTCAACGGCGATCTGAACTGGAGATGTTAATCGAACATCGGCAACCACGAACTCAGAATGAGTCCCAATACGTCCCTCTATGTCAATCTGGATCGGATAATAGTCCTTGGGAAAAGCATTGACAAGGGTCTTAGAAACGACTTCTTGGGCGAGCCGGTGAGCCGGAGATACATTTCCGCTGTTGATACACTCTCTACGCCCTTCCGATTCAGGACCATGACGAAAGTACCCGAATGGGTCGTCTTGATCGGGGGAGTATATTAGGTCTGACCCACACAGTAGACACCTAAATCGATCAGTGCAAGTGTATTCCGTCGATTCTTGCACCGTCTTACCTTCGGTGTCAACGTCAACACCCAAAACAGCCTTGTCTTGTACTTGATCAAAGGCGGTGATCATTGCTCTACCCCCGAGAATTCTTCTAAGATGTCCTCACAATGTTCTTCTATTTGCGTAGAAAATGAAACTAATACTTGAGTTCCGTCTTCTTCGACTTCAGAATGGGAGAATACCTTCCGAAGGAACTGCACCTTCTCTTGGAGTTGTTCAATTTCATCACAAATCGTTTTGGGCGATTTGTTCGATGACATTCTCCATTCCCAGTCATCTTCAGCGGTCTTTGTGTCCGACTCGGTACTTGATTTCTTCGTCAATTTGGTTTGCTCAGCTGCTTCTAAGTCTGTAGTCTGAGTTTCTTGGTCAGTACTATCTGGAACAGCTGTCATTCCTCCCTTGTGGCCTACAGGGGATCCCCAATCCGTTGTGTTGTGGCCCTCACCATCAGTAACACTGGGAAAGTGGATCGGAACATTCGCTAAGAGTTCTCGTCCAACTAACTCATGAATATCGCCTTCCCCGAGCTCATTCCTGATGACCGTTCTCGGACCATCCCCCTGATTGATTTGCTCTTCAAGATCGGAGATTATGTCCTCAGCGAGCTGAAAGACTTGACTCGGATAAGAACTTGCACAACCGATCTGGTCGGAGATTTCATTTGTTGACGCTTTGGGGGAAAGAAGACGAGCGATTATAATCGCCTGTTGCTTTGCGGTTAGTGCAGATAGGGATTCCTTATTTGGATCTCCCTGTCCGGACGACTCCGTCTCACTATGAGGCCGGTAAAACTGACGCACGACTCGCCGGACAGTACTGTATGAGGGACAGTCGATATCGTAGTCGTCGAATCGGTCCTCTACCTTTTGCGCAAGCGTAGTGTAGGTTGACTCCTCTGCGTTCTGCGCAGCGACTAGCAGGATATGTTTATGTTGGGTCGATGTCTCATCTGGGAATGAATCTATAGTAAGCTTCGATGGATCGATTTCGTCTGGCCGCCGTGAGACTCTCTCGATCATCTCTCCGTCTGCATCAAGAATTTCGATCTCAACTTCCGGCATGAAGCCATTCCGATTGAGATGATTGGGGTCCTCGGAGCGGATCACATGGATTCTAGTGATTAACTCGTGCTGGTAGCTCGTATCACAGTATGGACATCGATATCTGATTTCATCATTTTTAGACTCATCCTCACCCAGAGAGGGTATCGAATCGGTTGATGTCGGAGTGTTTGAACTTGTGGTATCCTTGTGAGTCTGTGTTTGTGTTTCTCGTTGACTCATTATCGAACCCTATGTACCACATGTGGTACCAAAATATAAAAAAGTACCGCATTTGGTACCATCACTGTATTCGGTACCTTTGATAGCCATATGATCTAATATTAGGAGATATGGCACCTGATACGTTTGAAGCCTGAAATACCGAGAGAATAGCGGTAAGAAAGAAGCTGTTCAGATAGATCGAGAGCACTTCTGCGGAGTAGGGGAGTGGTTATACGATTACATAGACGTGAGGGGTAGGGTTTGCCTTGGAAAACCGGGTTGCATCCGGCGATTGAGCGGTCAATAGTGGTGAGAGTGGCGGCGCACCTCCTAGAGACGTCAAACAGTGAAACTCCTAGATCGGAGCGCGGAGCGAGCAAACTGGGTGAGATCTCAACGTTGCTCCCCTGAACGTCAATCCGGAGGCTTGAGTGTTTAGATGGGCCTTGGGATCTTATGGATCATCACAGACGACGTCTTGAAGCTCTTCAAACAATTCACCGTGCTCTTGGAGTGCATCCATATCCTCCTGCAATTGTTCTATTTTGTTCCGAACACGACTCACGACTGTGTAATAATGATTATCTGAAACTTCTTTGTCCCCGATTAAAATGTCTCGCTCCGAATCAGTGAGGAGAGCCCGTCGTTTATCACCCATAATAGGGGGTATACTCACCGGACTGTTACTATTTCTGGTGCGGATCAGCAGTGGGTACTGAATGTGGTACTGTCTCTAAAAATGGTACTGTATTTCATCTCCACTGACTCGATAAGTTTGGTTCTGAACCGAGATACCCTCAAACATCCTTACGAAGTATCGATCCTAACCTGCAGATGTTCGGTACATATCGCTAGCAAGAAACGAAATTCACCTATCCATTACAGAACTCCCGAGAATCCTAAGTAATTCTACCCGCTAGTATCTGTATTCTGATTTCTGTAGATATCTGGACAAATGTACGACTAATGAACTGCCCGGAAAAGGATATTCGAGTGCAATCTTGAGCGAATTGTCTGAAAGTACAAGTGAAATTATCGAATTATCGAGAACTGAGGACGACATCTCATTAAGGAAATCTATCTCAACATTGAATTCTGTTTCTCGCCCGCAAATGAACTTAATATGATCCTCTGGAACAGTATACGTGAATGACTCTCCTCGGTTGCTGTTTGAGGCGAGGAACTCGATGTGGTTTGCTTCAGGAATGATGTGGATCTGCATATCATCTCCGAGTAAGTCTGCAGCTTGGAGACTCCGACTGAGATCAAGTTGGTAAATTGCACATAGGGTTCTGGTGTGTCCCATTGGAGAAGGATCCGGATCATGAGTGGACAGTTCGTTCAGTGCTCCAAATCGATATGTGAGAGATTGGTCTGACAGGATAAATTCGGCATCAGCAGTTTCGAAAGGGAGCGTGAATCTGAGATCGCTCTCGGTGTTAACTGTCAAGAAGTCAGCTATGTCCTCCAAATTCACCCAACAACTGTTGGGCACGTTCTCTAGCGGTTGCTGAATCGTTGAGATGGGGATCGACTCACAAAAGTACACATTTTCGGTAGCTGACCGGCTGTGAAGTTGTACCTCTCCAGAAGTTACTTCGATAAAACATTCTCCATCCTTACGGGTAGCCAGACCCGGCTTGATGATCAATTCAAGCGTCTCGGGGTCAACATTCAGCGGCATTATTTGTGATTATTAAAATAAGTGTACGCGTCTGGCTGTTGAACACCACCGAATGAAAGGATGCGTACGACTTCCAGAAGTTCTTTCTGCGAAACATCAAATTCGAGACCATAGCGCGGTGATGGGACCGTATTCACTATTTTATAAATATTATAGAAAAGGACAGATATGTTGAAATAGAAAACTTTCCTGTTCGGTTTGTCGGTATCTGATCCCACGTCAAATTCGTTCTTAATAAGTCGGAATAATGTCTCTATCTTTGCACGTTGGTTATAGGTGAAATTGATGTCCTGTATGAACGAGTCTCGCTTTTTTGGGTCATCCGGAATTGGTAAACTATGGTTTGCGTAGAACGCTCGAATCGGGTCAGGAGAATCATCATTTTCTGAAGCCCCGGAGTACCCGATCAGTTTCACTGGAGGGTTTAGATTATTGAAACCAGCGTTCTCAACGACGGTTGAACCACCAGGTTCAATCTGTTCTCTTAGTTGTGCTGAATCAGAATCAGGATCTGTATCACTATAATCTTGAGCACAGATGATCCAGTTTTTCGAGGGCTGCTCTTCCTTCGAGGACTGCTTTTTATTCGATGACCACTTTTTATTCGGGGACTGTTTTTTGTTTGACAACATTTTTCGACAGGCAACGATGTCATTACGGCCATCGAATCCCCTATCTGCTAATAATAGCCTCACTTCCGCCTCAGCTGTCAGATTACTCAACAAGTTCTCAAGCTCAGCTGTACGTGCACGTTTGGAGCGAAGTAGTCTGAAGCCAAACCCAAATTCAAGATCTGGATCGGTGAGGGAGAGTTGCCCAAATCTCCAGCGACCATCAGCGGTCTGAAGTTGGTCTCCAAAGTCTTCGATACCTAGACTTTCAACATACACCAAATCATAGGCTGCCAAAAGTGGCTCACTAACAACACCTGACCCGAGGGTGTACCTGAGAAGTGCCCGGTTTACATTATCGAATATAGTCTCAACCGTGGATCTCTTGAGTTTATCAATGTGATAACGGAGTGTTGATGCCGGGAACACATTGTTGAGATTAAATGAGTGCTGTGCTGACTCATGATAGGTCTCGATACTGCCGTCACCATATGCTGACTGAGCAAACACACCGATAAGACTTCGCAGGTTATTAGATGTACTGACATCCCAATGTTCTTCCAGTTGACTCGTGACGATTTCTAATACTTGCTCAACTAAATTATACAGCGCATACATCCTCGCTATCGGTGGAAAATCAGATGCCTCCGGACCAGCATCGTATGACACGTTGTACTTCGTTTTCACTTTTTCAGGGATCGGGACCCCATTCCAAAACACCGCGTGCACCGCAATATACGTTGCATCGATCAATAATTCGAACTTCTGGGTTTTTTTCAGTTGCTTCGCTGCCTTTCGGTACGTCGATTTCTCATACTCTCGGTTGAGGCCAAACTTCTGAATTTCGTCCTTCGAGTATGAGGAGATGTGCTCTTTAAGATCTGCAAAATGGTCAATTCCCCAGCTGATATGTATCATAAGTGCACGGAGTTTGTGTAGGTCTGGCCGAGGTTCTGTCAAATCAGCTGATTTCAAAGCAAGGTCTGCGACCTCACAGAGGGCTTCATCGAAGATTGTATCTTCGTTAATCTCGACGTCGTCCGGGTCATATCGGTTAGCCCTGGCCATTGCAACTAACAGTGGTTTCTCCAGTTCGACTTCACGACGACCATTACCTGGATGGCTGATTTCACAGTCCTCGGTGCTTTCTGAGTTGAACGAGTGAAATGTGTCTACTCGATCTTGATTCGCATGTTTTGTTTTGTCTGCATAATTATCGGTATGTTCACTCATTACTGTTGCAATCTTATACCTATGTCCCGGTCTGACTAAAAACCTCACCAGGTGAGTATAGATATTTAAGAACCGGTTCTGTTAGTGGACAACTTCAGAACACCCCCATCCGATAATCTCTAGTTGCGTGGTCCCGGAATCGGTCCGCAGGGAAAATCGCTGTTTGAAAAGCAGTCCTAAAGAACCATTATCTGATGTTCAATTTGTTCCATCTGAATCAGAGGAATTATGACGAAAACTCCCCTCACGTCGGGTTTTCCGATAATCCGTAGATTGCGTGGAAAGGAGCAGACGAATGGTTTCTGAACTTTGATATTGTCACGGCATTTCACTACGCACTAATCACGACGGAAACGATCACATCATGAGACCAAGTTCATCTAAGGCGTCAATGATCAGTTTCCGCTCGTAGAGTGAGATTTCCTCCGGGCCAAGTGCGTACCAGTATAAGAGACTAATATCATCACCCTGTTCGAAACTGGTGTAAAGCAATAGCGTCCCATAGGATGTTAACTCCCAAGTTACGTGATCTCCAGAGTCCTCAATTTTGTCCATAACAGGCTCTGTAGTCCAGAGAACGCTATCATGATCCTCCGTTATCCGGTTTAACATCTCTGTTTTCTCCGATGCTTCTACATCAACTACAGCTTCCAATTGCGAATCATTCAGCGAGGTGTATATTGGTGCACCAGTTCCGTCTGGTTGCTCATCCAGATTGGTGGACTCATCCGATTCAATATTGCTACTACTTCCCCCAGAGTGAAATGGGGCTAGAACTTGACGCACGGACTCGGCTCCAAGGGCGCTCCTTTCTCGGATCGTCGATAGGTCATCCGTCAGTCTGGATTCAAGTTCGTCAATCTCGCGCAGTGGTACTACATCAATGAAGTCAGAAAGGACTCGTTTCGCAGATTTGAACAGTAGGTCCTCCTCATCCAAATTCGGCTGATGATACTCTATTTCTCGGAGGAGTATTGAATGAGGAGTCAAACCCATGGCCTCAACAGCCTCTTTGGTCTCATCGTTATAGTCAACGTAGTCGCTAATTTCAGCTGGGTCTGCCATCCTGTCGGCCTCTGCTCGTCTCGACTCATGCCGGGCATTTAGTTCTTCGACTAGTTGTTCAGGGGTGTCAACTTTAGAGCTGATAGTTACAGTAAAAACGATTATATTACAGTAATTCATTCAGATAACCGATCTGCAAGCAGCTGCGCGAGGTCACTT